>OLRS01002799.1_pt1 | contig 12653 bp, 9 predicted proteins | sample 1673171 | NCBI WGS metagenome assembly OLRS01 (sample SAMEA3136762, study PRJEB25190) | human gut metagenome | biome: human gut; feature: human-associated habitat; material: faeces | place: Austria | collected 2013
ACTTCAAGGTGTTCATGTGCGGCGATATCCGCTTTGGCGTGGCGCAGGGCAGCTATATGACCCGCAAGAACCTGACCGCCGCCGAGGCGCTGCTGAAGCCGTATCTCGAGGAAGCACGCAACAAGCAGAACGTGGAAGATATCTATATGCTGCTGACCGACGTGCCCAAGGAGGAGAGCGTGGTCATCTGCAACGGACGCTATGCCGCCGAGGTGCTGTCCGACGGCTTTGACACCCAGCCCGCCGCCGATGCCAGCTGGACGCTGCCGGGCGTGGTGAGCCGCAAAAAGCAGTTCATCCCCGCCCTGATGACCGCTTATCAGGAGCTTTGAGGGAAAGGAAAGCTTCCTCGCCCTCTCAGTCTCGCTTTGCTCGACAGATTCCCCTTTTTGTCGCTTACGCAACATCTTCCCCCGGTGCGGGGGAAGTCTTTCCTCAAAGGGGGAGCCCTTGGCAAAACAGCAAACGTTGCATGGACTGCCAAAGCCTCTCACTCTGGGAGAGGTGGCATTGCGGAGCAATGACGGAGAGGGCGAGCCCGGTAAAGGTTTAAATGCTATGTTCAACTTTTCAAACAAAAAGGACCGCACCCCGCCCGTTCTGCCGGAAGGCACAGTGCGGCGGCGCTACACCATCACCGGGCAGGTGCAGGGAGTGGGCTTCCGCTACCGTGCGCGGTACGCCGCGCAGACCCTTGACCTGACCGGCTGGGCGCAGAACGAGGATGACGGCAGCGTGACGCTGGAAGTGCAGGGCGACCCGGACAAATTTCTCACCCTGTTCGCCATGATCCAGAAAAGCGACTATATCCAGATCACCGGCATCCGCCAAAAGGACATCCCGCCCGACCCGTGGGAGCGCGGGTTCTCGGTAAAGGGGTATTAAAAAAGACGATTTGAAATGCGCGCCGCGTGTGCTGTGCGCATAAGCAGCGGAAAAATTATTCTAAATTTGCAATGCCGGAAGATCTGTGGATCTTCCGGCATTGCCTTTTCACGGGGAGGGGCGACCAAAGGGCGTGACTGAGCGGGTGCAAGGCGCAAAAAGCCCCGGAGGGCGGTTGCTCTCCGGGGAAAGATGTTGATATTATCAGGTCTTGGGGTAGTTGAGGTTCTTGACCTGAATTGCGATTGCAGCATAGCTGCCCTTTTCATTGGTTCTGACAACGACAGCAGCCTTTGCCCACTCGGTGTCGAGCTTCACGTTGCTGTTGGTAGCATCGATTTTGCCAAGCTTCTCGGTGATCAAATTGACAAGGCCAGCTACGAGACCTGCAGTCTTATAGTCTGCCGACAGGGTAACAGTCACATACTGCTCTGCAGGATTGACGCCCTTGACATCAAAATCAACAAGGAGAATGCCAAATGCACTGGTTTCAGCCTTGATTCGAGCATCCAGCAGTTCTGCAGTTTCTTTGTAGAGCTTGCTGTCATTCTTGACCTTGCCATCGTTATCGCACAGCTTTACAGCTTCGGTCTTTGTACCGAGCTGCTTCCGGATCGCTTCTTCCTTCTGTGTGTCTGCGCTGCCGCCACCGCCGGAACAGGCAGTAAACATCAGCATGGCCATTGCGCCTGCAAGCAGCAGAGCGACGATCTTTGAAAGTTTCTTCATAAGGGTATCCCTCCAATCAGCTTTTTTGTGGTTATGTTTCTTTTTTCGGAAAGACTTTGCGCAACCGTTGTCGCCTTTCTGCCCTGATTATATCCGACCGGTGACGGTTTTGTCAATCGGAAATATAGCTAAACTTCCTGAAACAGTTTCGTGAAAAAGGATGAAAACAGGTCGGGTTTGTTGCAGTTCTGGTATATTTTCAGGCTGATTTTGTCGACAACTTTTCAAACGCCCTCGACCCCGCCCGGGCGGCGAGACTTTGCCGGGCACGGAAATACTTAAATTTGGACATATGTTGTGTCGAACCTCTATTTTGCCTTTTTACACATTTTCACCACGTTTTAGTGGTAAAATCATGTCTGAATTGAAACGAACTCGGAGGAAGTACCCATGCAACACTGTCCCGCCCGCGCGGCACAGCGGCTGGCGGCGGCAGTTCTGGCGCTGGTTTTGCTGCTGTGTGCCTTTTTGCCCCGTGCCCACGCCGCTGAGCTGAAGGAGAAAAACGGCATCCGGCTGCTCAGCTTTGACACCAGCCACATCCTTTCCATCGGCAACCAGACCTCCGGCAAGTGCAGCTTGTACGCACTGCGCTACGCCCGCACCATTCTGGACGGCAAGGTCTGCTCCGGCAGCGGGATGTGGTCAAACGGTGCGGTGTGGTCCGCTGCGGGCTACACGGGGTACGCCGGCACCCGCGCCGAGTGCCTGAAAAAGCTGTACAACGAGCTTGCCGCCGGGCGTCCGGTGATCGTGCACCTGAAAAATACCACGGTCAGCGGGGTAAAGCGCCACGCAAACCGCACCTCTACTTATGAATACCACCTGACTTCCTCCGGCTGGGACGCGGTGAACTACCCCCACATTGCCACCAGCAGCACCTACGGCCACTGGGTGTGCGTGGCGGGCATCTCGTCCACTGCCGACCCGGAAAACCTGACCGAGAGCGACTTCTACGCCCTCGACCCCGCCCGGGTCACCGCCAATGGCCGCCTTGCGGTCACCCGCCTGCTGGACGATACCCTATGGGTGGAAAATTCTCCCCTCAAAGTGCTGGGGTGAAATACGCTCCCAAAGCCCGCCTGCCCGGCGGGCTTTTTTGCGTGCCCTCTCAGGCGCTCCCGAAGAAACTCCCCCAGTCTCGCATTCGCTCGACAGATTCCCCCTTTTGTCGCTGCGCGACATCTTCCCCCGGCCGGGGGAAGTCGTCCTCTGGGATGGGGCCTTTGGCATGGCGGTAAAGTTTCCGGCTAAAGCGCAAAGTTTCCGGGTGCGCCAGAGGCTCCCTCCCCGAGGGAGCTGGCAAAGCCGTCAGGCTTTGACTGAGGGAGTTTGCTTTTTTTCGCCTTTTTGTGACAAACCCCGCCCGCTGTGGTACAATAAAAGGGTATCGAACTTACACAGAAAGGACGTTTCCATGCAGCTGTTTGAACTGGTCAGCCCACGGCTGTTCCGCCCGCTGGCGGGGCCCAATCGGGCGTTTTATGCAGAGCTTTTGCTGCTGCTCTGGGAAGAGTGCCGCCATACGGCAGATTACAGCATTTCCCGCGCCGAAGCCGTCTCCCGCGCCGAGGATTATTTTGCCGCGCTGGCAAAGCCGCTGGCGCTGGACGCCGACGGCGCGGGCGATGAGGACGAGCAGCCCACCCGCGACCCCCACACGCTGGCGGTGGGCTTTCTGCTGCGTCTGCGCCGCACCGGCTGGCTGGAAGAGCAGCCCGGCAGCTACGAGACCGAGCCCACCCTTGCCTTTATGCCGGAGGTCACCCCGCTGCTGGATGCGCTGGAAGAGATATTGAACCCCCGGGTGGTCACCTATACCGGCAAGCTGTATAAGGCGTGGCAGCTGCTGGGCAGCATCGGGCAGGAAAAAAGCCCCTACGAGAACGTGCTGCGGGAGGTGGCGGCAGACCTTGAGACCTTGAACAAGTCCCTGCGCGCCCTCAACGCTTCCATCGGGCATTATATCGACCGCCTGACCCATAACCGCACCCCGCAGGAGGTGCTGGAACTGTTCGACCAATACGAGGAAAAGGTGGTGGCGGCGGCCTACCATCGCTTTAAAACCAGCGATAACCTGTTCAATTACCGCGCCTATCTGGAAGAAGAGCTGGACGACTGCGAGCAGAACCAGCTGCCGCGCTTAGCGCTGGATTACGCCCGGGTGGAGCGCTGCGCCCCCGGCGAAGCTGCGCCCCGGGTGCGTGCCCTCATCCAGCAGCAGCGGGACGCGCTGGAGGAGATGAGCACCCTGATGAAGGAAATTGACGCCAGCCACATCCGCTACCGCAAGCGGGCGGTGCAGCGGGCACAGTTTTTGCTGCTGAGCGACCGCTCGGCGCAGGGCAGCGTCACCGCCCTGCTGCGCCGCTACGCCGAGGACATCCGCAGCCCGGAGCAGCTGTTTGAGCCGGACGATGGCCCGGTGGCGGCGCGGCTGCACCTGTACCCGGCGGCAGTGTTCGGCGCAAAGCCGCTGTATCCCCCCGCCGCGCCCCGCACCGAAGCGCCCCTTGCCCCGGTGCGCACCGAACCTCTTGACCCCGACCGGCTGCGGCAGGAGCAGCAGCTGCTGCTGGATTACGCCCGCCTTGCCGTCACCGAGGAAAACGTGGCGCTGCTGGCGCGGCAGGCACTGGCTGCCCGCGGGCAGGTGAACGCCTCCACCCTTGTGGAGGAATACCCGAACGATTTTACAGGCATCATCGGCCTGCACACCTATTCCCAGTCGCCGCACCGGGAGTATGATATCACCCTGACCGGAAACTGGGTGGAGCGCGGCGGCTTCCGGTTTCAGGATTTTGTCCTGACCCGCCGCAAGGAGGTAAACACGGATGGCAACCATTGATCTGCTGGAAGAAACCGCAAACTATCTGCTCAACCACTGCTTTGTGCTGGGCGGTGTAGAGGAACAGCGGGCAAAATATCTGTATATTCAGGACCACCTCAACGAGGTGCGCGCGGTGTTCAAACCCTTGGGCTACGCGGTGCTTTTGTACCCCGCACCCATGCAGGCGGCGGCGCTGGTCAACGAGCACGAGGGCAGTCAGGCACGGCTGCTCAAGTACGAAAGCATTTTGCTGCTGGTGCTGCGGCTTTTGTACCTGCAAAAGCGGGAAAGCCTTGCCGCCAGTGCGGACGAGGTGCTGGTGACCGTGGAAGAGGTGCAGGCCGAATTGCAAAAGATGAACCTGCCCCGCAAGCTGGACCAGCAAACGCTGGAAAAGCTCATGCGCACCCTGCGCCGGTACAATCTGGCGCGTCCGGTGGGACGGCTCTCCGGGCTGGACAGCCGCATCGAGGTATTTCCCACGGTGCTGCTGGCGCTGCCGGACGCCGACCTTGCGGATGCCGCCGCCGAGAGCGCCCGCACCCGCACCGAGCTTGGTCTGTACGAGCGCCCGGAGGGCGCAGACATGGAAGCAGGGGAGGTGGAAGCATGATCGAACTCAAGCGCCTGAAACTTATCAACTGGCACAACTTTGAAAATACCACCTTCGACTGCGCCCGCCTGACCTATATGATCGGCGTGAACGCCGTGGGCAAGACCACCATTCTGGACGCCATCCGCTACTGCCTGACCACCAACCGCAACTTCAATGCGCTGGGCAATAAGAAAAGCGGACGCACCCTGCAAGGCTCTGTCCACGCCAAGCAGCGCGGCGAAAACGCCTACCGCCGCCCGGGGCATACCGTGGCGTATATCGGGGCGGAGTTCTGGGACAGCGTCAAGCACACCAGCTTTGTCATCGCGGTGCGGGTGGAGTCCGAAGGCCCCATGCAGGAGCTGCACCCCGGCGATCAGACATGGTATATCTCGGAGGACGGCATCACGCTGGAACAGCTGCCCTTTATCGACCCGCGCACCGGTGCGCCCAGCGCCAAGGAGGACTTCAAGCCCGCCGAAGGGCGGCTTTCCTACACCCGCAGCCCCAGCGAAGCGCGGGACCGCATCTGCCGCGCACTGGGCATCGGACGCGCAGCCAGCCCGCTGGGCAAAAAGTTCAACGAGGTGTTCCAGATGGGCACCAGCATGGACGAGATCCCGAATTTCCGGGAGTTTCTGTACCAGTACATCCTGCCCCAGCCGGAGCTGGACTTGGAAGCCTTGCAGGGTGACCGCTTGGAGCTGGAAAACCTGCACGCCGTTCTGGCGGAAGCCCAGACCCGCGCCGATGCGCTGGACGAGATCGTCCGTTTCGGCCGCGAAGCCACCGAAAAACAGACCGAAGCCCTTGTGAACCGGGGCGCCGCCCTGCTGGCGCGGGCTGCTGCCGATGCCGGGGAAAAGGCTGTCTGGCAGGAGCGGGTGGACGCCGGACGCCGCCAGCAGGAAACGCTGCGCACCCGCTACGCTGAGGCAAAAACTGCCGAAGCGGAAGCCCGCCGCGCCTATCTGACCGCCCACAGCGCCGCCGGTGCCAGCGGCGAGGGCCGCGCACTGGATGCCCTCAGCGAGGAGCTGGCACACCGGCAGACCGCACTGGATGCCGCCGCCCGCCGCGCCGACACCGCCGAAAAAGCCGCCGAAAAGACCGGCAACCTGCTGGCAGTGCTGCGCCGCAGCGGCTTTGCCGCCGGGCAGAAGCTGGCAGACCTGACCCCCGACACCCTGCCCGCCCTGACTGACTGGCTGACCGCACAGGAAAAGCCGCTGGAAGAAGCCTATTTTGCCGCCCGGCAGCACACCGCCGCCCTGCAGCGGCAGCAGACCGAAAAACGCGCCGAGCTGGATGCCGTATCCGGCGGCAAGTGGGTGTACCCCCACGGGGACGCCGCCACCCGGGTGCGGGACGCCGTGAACACCGAGCTGAAAAGCCGTGGCATGGAGCCGGACGCCCGCATCTTCTGCGAGCTGCTGAACGTGGAGGACGAGAGCTGGCAGGACTGCGTGGAAGCCTGTCTGGGCGACCGCCGGTTCGATATCCTTGTGCCGCCCGCCCACTACGCCGCCGCAAAGAGCGCTTTTGTGGCGCTGAAGGACAAGGTTGGCCCCATCAGTCTGCTGGACACCCCGGGTCTGCGCAAGGCCAACCGCCGCGCCGACACCGCTCCCGCCGACAGTCTGGCGGCACAGGTCACCAGCGAAAACCCGCTTGCCGCGCAGTACGCCGACACCATCCTGCGCCGCATCGTCTGCTGCGACACCCCCGACACGCTGGAAAACTACCCAGACAGCGCCACCCGGGATCTTCTGCGCCACCATCCCTTCCGGTTGGAGCGTCTGCGCACCCCGCAGCGCTATATCGGCTTGGAAGCCCGCCGCGCCCGCGCCGGGGCACTGGCAGGGGAGATGAACGCCCTTGCCGAGGAGGTGCGCGCCGCCGCACAGGCAGAGCAGAACCTGAAAGCCGCCTACAGCCAGTACCAGACCCTTTTGCGCGGCACCACGCTGGAAGAACTTGCCGCTTTGTGGGACGCCCGCGCCGCCCTGACCGCCGCCCGCGCGGCGGTGGACGAGCAGGCGGCAAAGCTGGCGGAGTGCCGCGAGAACCCCCTGTTGCAGCAGCTGTATAAGGAGGAAGAGGTGCGCGAAGCCGCATGGGAAGCCGCCCGCACCGCCGTGGAACAGACCGGCGGCGACCTGCGCGTGTGCGAAAAACAGATCACTTCCTGCGAGACCGAGCAGCAAAAAGCGGTGGACACCGCCGAAAAGAGCGCACAGGCCGCAGAGAGTTTCTTTGCCGCCCACCCGCTGGTGGAGCCGCTCTCCCGCAGCCGTCAGCAGGCACTGACCGGGCCGGATAAGTCTCCCCGCGCCGCCGCGCAGGCCGCCGAAAAGGCACAGGCCAAGCTGGACGATGCCCTGACCGTCTACCTGAACAGCACGCTGGAACCGGCGCAGAGAGCCTACAACCAGCGCTATGTCTGTGATTATCCTCTGGGGCTTGCCGGGCTGGAACAGTACCGCGCCCAGCATGAGAGCCTTGTGCGCATCGATTTGGAGCGCTACGCCGCCCGCCTGGAGCAGGCGCAGCGGGACTGCAAGGACCGCTTCCGCAAGGATATCCTGTTCCGCATGAAGGACGATATCTTCAACGCCCGGCGGCAGTTCCGGGAGCTGAACAAGGTCATGGAGCAGCTGACCTACGGCGAGGAAGTCTACCGCTTTGAACTGGAGCCCAGCCGCGACCCGCAGCTGGCGGCGTTCTATCAGGTCATCGTGGACAAGGGCAACCAGCAGATGACCGAGGGCGACTCTCTGGACAACCTTGCCGCCACCGCCGACCCCGCCTACGAGCGTCAGGTGGATGAGCTGATGGAAAAGATCATGGCAGACGTGGACGAGAACACCCGCGCCCGGCAGGAGGGACGCACCGCCGCCGGTGCCACCCTTTCGGACTATGTGGACTACCGCACCTATCTGGACTACGATATCAAGGTGACCAATCAGGTCACCGGGCAGCAGGCGTATCTTTCCCGCGTCAGCCGCGATTCCTCCGGCGGCGAGAATCAGGCGCCCTTCTATGTGGCCATCTGCGCCAGCCTTCTGCAAATTTACCAGAAGAGCGAAAACAGCATCCGTCTGGTGCTGCTGGACGAAGCGTTCAGTAAGATGACCAGTGACCGCATCCGCCCCATGATGGAGCTGTTCCGCCGGCTGCAATTGCAGGTGCTGCTCATCTCCACCGTGGAAAAGAGCACCGCCATCCAGCCCTACTGCGATATCACCTACTCCATCGTCCGCCACGGCGATGCCAACGCCATCGCGCCCTTTGTCCGCCTTGCAGCGGAGTGAGGTGCATAGCAGAATAAACAAAAAGAAGCACGCAGCCGCGTGCTTCTTTTTTGTTTTACGCCTTTCGGTAATGGAACGTCTTATCCTTTGTAAGGAACATCGCCACGGTCACCGCCAGCGCGGCAAGCTCGGCGGCGGTGACAGCCAGCCACACGCCATCAATGCCCCACAGGGCGGGCAGCAGGAGCAGCGCGGCAAGCTGGAACAGCAGGGTGCGCAGAAAGGAGATGAGAGCGCTTGTCACGCCATCGCCCAGCGCGGTGAAGAAGGAGGACGCATACACGTTGAAGCCCATGATGAGAAAGCTCAGCGCATACAGTCGGAAGGCGCGGCTGGTCAGCGCCAGCAGCTGGGCATCGTAGCCTACAAAGATACGCGCCACAAAGGGGATAAGCACCATGGATACGGCGGTCATGCTCACAGCCACCACGGCGATGAGGCGCAGACTCTTTTGGTAGAGGTTATGCACCTCGGCGTGGTTGCGCGCGCCGTAATGGAAGCTGACGATGGGCGCGCTGCCCACGGCATAGCCCACGAACACCGCCACGAACAGGAAGGCCGCGTACATGATGACGCCGTAAGCCGCCACGCCGTTTTCGCCGGCAAGCCGCAGCAGCTGGAAGTTATACAGGATATTGACCAGCGACATGGAAAGGTTGGTCATCAGCTCAGAAGAACCGTTGATACAGGCATCCCACAGCACGCGGCCGTAAAACTGTGTTCTGCACAGGTGCAGGCGGCTGGTATTGCCGTGGTCGATAAAGTAGAACACCGGCAGCACGCCGCCCACTAATTGGCTGATGAGGGTGGCAACGGCAGCGCCCTCCACGCCCCAGTGCAGCATACCCACCATCACAACATCCAGCACCATGTTGGTGCAGCCTGCACCAACGGTGAACCAGAAGCCCAGAAGCGGCTTTTCGGCGGTGACGAAAAAGCTTTGGAACATATTCTGCAGCGCAAAGGGCGGCAGCGCCAGCATCAGGATGCGCCCGTAGCGCACGGCGTAGTCCAGCAGTTCTCCCTTTGCGCCCAGCAGCTCGGCGACCGGGCGCAGGAGCAGGATGCCCAGCACGGCCAGCACACTGACCGAGATGAGCGCTGCCAGCAGAAACATGGTAAAATAGCGGTCGGCTTTTTTGGGGTCGCCCTCGCCCAGCGTGATGCCAACGATGGCGCTGCCGCCGGTGCCCAGCATAAAGCCGACAGTGCCCAGCAGCTGCGGCAGCGGCATGATGAGGTTGACCGCCGCAAAGGCCGTCTTGCCCACAAAGTTGGAAACGCACAGGCCGTCCACGATGCCGTAGATGGAGGTGAACAGCATGGTGCCGATGCAGGGCAGCACGAACCGCAGCAGGCGGGAATAGGTAAAGTGGTCGGACAATTGGATGGCTTTCTTTGGCATAAAAATCCTTTCGGTTATTTATCGGGAAAAGCCTTAAAAGGTATACTCCACCAGCTGGCAGTTTTTGATGCCCGCAGCGGCGTATTCCTCGTTGGTCATATCGTAAAAATAGGAGTGCACCACCCGGGCAATGCCGTTGTGCGCTACCAGCAGATAGGTCTTGCCGGTGTCCGCCTTCAATTCGTCCAGCAGGTTGTAGATGCGCTGTGCCAGCTGCATCATGCTTTCGCCGCCCACATAGCGGTCGGCAAAGTGGGTCTTGGAGATGCGGAACTCCGCACCATCCCGGGGCGTGCCCTCGTATTTGCCAAAGCACTGCTCCCGCAGGCGGGGCTCGCAGCGGGCGGGCAGACCGGTGGCGGCGGCAATGGCTTTTGCGGTGTCGGCGGCGCGGGAGAGGGGAGAGTACAGAATTTCGTCAATGTGCAGGCCGCTGTCCCGGACAAGCTCGCCCAGCTGCCGTGCCTGCTGTTGCCCGCGGGCGGTCAGCGGACTGTCGGTCATGCCGCAGATCTTATTTTCTACGTTCCATACCGTCTCGCCGTGGCGGGTGAAATAGATATTGTGCATAAAATTACTCCTTACAGCTTGTGCAGGGTGCCGTCCGGCAGCAGACAGACGGTGTCCCCCTCGTCGATGCCCAGACGCGTCAGTTCTTTGTCCGGGTAGGGCAGGATGCGGGCAGCTCCGGCGGCATCGGTCAGGGTCACATCGCACAGCACCGGCTGCCCGGCGGGCAGCTCCTCGCAGCCGTACAGCTGCTCGTCAATGCGCAGCACGCGGTATTCCGGCATGGTACAGCCCCTCCTTTGTGTTTTTCCTTATTATATAGCACCCGGGTGCTTTGGTGCAAGGGGGAACGAACTCCCTCAGTCAAAACCTGACGGTTTTGCCAGCTCCCTCGGGGAGGGAGCCTCTGGCGCGCCCGGAAACTTTGTGCTTTAGCTGGAAACTTCACCGCTATGCCAAAGGCCCCATCTCAGAGGGGGCTGGCATCGCGCAGCGATGACTGGGGGAGTTTACTCCCGCTTGACAGCGGCGCGGAGAAATTGTTACAATACGATTATGACTGCAAACCATGCGGAGGGGTTCATGAATATTACGGAACTGCGGTATCTGGTAGCCATCATGAAATGGGGGTCGGTGTCGGCGGCGGCAAAGCAGCTGTACGCAGCGCAGCCCAATGTCAGCAAGGCGCTGAAAAATCTGGAAGAGGAATACGGGGTGCGCATTTTCGAGCGCTCCTCCACAGGCATGATCCCCACCGAGCAGGGCAAGCGGTTCATCGCGCAGGCGCAGCGGGTGCTGCAGCAGGTGGACGAGCTGAAGCAGGAGGCGCATCAGCAGCGCAGCTGCGCCGAGCTGCGGGTGGTGCTGACCCATGCCACCTACGCTTCCTATGCGGCGGTGGATTTTTTGCAGCAGGCAGCCCGCAGCGAGCAGCTGCGGGCACATATCCGGGAGAGCGGTGCCATTGAAGCCTTGGACTTTGTGCTGCGGCAGGGCTACCACATGGCGCTGCTGCGCTATGCCGCCGAGGACGAGGACTACTACCTGCGCTACTGTCAGCGCCACGGCCTGCGGCAGGAGCCTATCATGGAGTTTTCCTACCTGCTGCTCACCAGTCAGGACAGCCCGCTGGCGCGGCGTCAGGTGCAGAACCTTGACGAACTGAACGATTACATCGAGGTGCTGCACGGCGACACCCATCTGCCCGGGGACGAGAGCACCGCTTCCCGCTGGGAGGTGAACCCCAACCGCCGCATCCATGTGTACGAGCGGTGCAGCCAGTTCTCCATTTTGCAGAATCTGCCCACGGCCTATATGTGGTCGTCTCCCATGCCGCAGCGCGCGCTGGAGCAGTACCATCTGGCGCTGCACAGCTGCCCGGCGCAAAAGCAGCAGATGCGGGACGTGCTGGTGTACCCGGAGCGGGAGCCCCTGCAGCCGGAGGAGCAGCTGTTTGTGCAGCTGCTGCACAAGCAGGCGGATGCCACCATCAAGGACAGCGGGTGGAAGAAGATTTGAAATGCGCACCGTGTCTTCCGGGTTGCGGCACCCAGCATCCGCATCGTGCCTTGGGCGGCACGCGCGTCTTGCTGGCCGCTGCCCCAACAACTCCTCCCTGTTTCCGCCGCTGGCGGCGGTCGTCGTTGTTGCAGCGGAAGAATTATTTTTATTTCGGGATTCAGGAAAGTCTGCGGACTTTCCTGAATCCCTTTTTCACAGGTGGGGTTTGGAACGAACTCCCTCAGTCAAAGCCTGACGGCTTTGCCAGCTCCCTCTGAGAGGGAGCCTCTGGCGCGCCCGCAAGCTTTGCACTTTAGCCGGAAACCGTACCGTCATGCCAAAGGCCCCATCTCCGAGGGGGCTGTCGCCAAAGGCGACTGGGGGAGTTCCCTCGGGAGCGCCTGAGAGGGCAGATTTCCCTTCTTTTCGTCCCAAATTCCACGTTTTGGGGAGAAAATCACAAACGATTAAGCAAAATGCACAAAAAGGCGGCGCAAAGTTTGGCGGGGACGCTTTTGACCGTTCCTAGAAGAATGTTTTTGAGAAACAACAGAGCGAATTAAAACGAATTATCAATATAAAATGCAAGTTTAAATAAACAAACAAAATAAGCGGCCATATACTTTTTGATATGGGAACTATACCTAAAAAATATTAACACAATTATGAAAAAGGTGTTAACATGAAGCCAGAGATCGGTCATAGCCGCAGTATGGCATAAGCTGTCGGCGGCTGAAATTCAAAAGGAGGTTTCTGGTATGATTAGTTTCTTACTGTGTCTGGCGCTTCTGATCGTAGGCTACTTTGTCTATGGTAAGATCGTGGACAACACGTTCGGACCGGACGACCGCGAAACTCCTGCTGTGCGCATCAACGATGGCGTTG
>OLRS01002806.1_pt1 | contig 12628 bp, 8 predicted proteins | sample 1673171 | NCBI WGS metagenome assembly OLRS01 (sample SAMEA3136762, study PRJEB25190) | human gut metagenome | biome: human gut; feature: human-associated habitat; material: faeces | place: Austria | collected 2013
AAGATATGCCTTCTTAGTCTTTGCTGTGGGAATCTGATATCCTCTTTCAAGAAGGAGCATAACAATACGCTCAAATCCAATAGAGAATCCGCATGCACTTGTACTGTTTCCTGTAAATTTACCAATCATCTCATCATAACGTCCGCCGCCGCCGACAGAGCCGCCAAATTCATCCATTGCGATCTCAAAGATTGGACCTGTGTAGTAAGACATTCCACGAACCAGAGTCGGATCGAAGGAGATCTTGAAATCTGCGTTCTTTACAGAATCTACTGCTGTGATGATAGTTTCCAGATCTTCTGCAACCTTCGAATCAAGGACATCACTCAGTTTCTCCTTGCAGTAGCGTACGCCCTCAATGTCAGAAGTGATTTCTTTGAACATACCAAGGTATGTATCAATGCTTTCTTTGCTGAAGCCTTCTTTTTCGAGTTCTTCTGCTACGCCTTCAAGACCGATCTTGTCCATCTTGTCAAGAATGATAAATACAGTATCAAAGCTTTCTTCCGGGAAGCCGCTGTACTGTGCCATAGCCTTGAGGATCTTTCTGTCGTTGATACGGATCGTGAAGTTATGGAAATCCAGTTTGCCAAGCAGTGTGGTAGTCGCCATGACCAGCTCGATCTCTGCAAGGTATGTGGACTCACCAAGAATATCGATGTCACACTGCATGAACTGACGGAAACGGCCTCTCTGCGGACGGTCTGCTCTCCATACATTTCCCATCTGCAGTGCCTTGAATGGTGCCGGAAGCTGGCTGGCATTGTTGGAATAATATCTGGAAAGCGGTACAGTCAGGTCATAACGAAGTCCGGAGTCTACCAGATCTGCCTCACACTCTGCTGTATCAAGTTTCAGTTTTTCTCCACGTTTGAGGATCTTGAAGATCAGTTTCTCATTTTCCCCACCCTGTTTGCTGCTGAGGTTCTCGATGTGCTCCACGCACGGAGTCTCAATTGCTGTAAATCCGAATTTGCCGTAAGTTTCACGGATCATGTTCATCACATAATTACGGATCTCCATTTCCTTTGGTAAAATATCTTTCATACCGGTTACCGGTTTTTTCTTTAATGCCATGCTGTCCTCCTGTTATTTGTTATCATGTACCACTCTCTGAAATGCAAGAAAAACTTCCATATCAAAGTTTTTGATCTCATCGATCATCAGCTCTATCACACTGCTTACATCAAATGCCTTGCGGTAAGGTCTGTCTGAGATCAGTGCTGCATATACATCACAGACTCTCAGGATCCTGGCGCCCAGGGGAATACTGTCACCGGACAGATTGGATGGATATCCACTTCCGTCATAATTCTCATGGTGATAAAGGATACTCTGAAGAACTGTTTCCGAATAATCCTGATCTTTCAGTTCTTCATAACCAAGTGTCGAATGCATCCTGACATATTTCAGTTCCTCGATCAGAAGCGGATCGTTTTCCTGTCCGTTAATGTATCCTGTAAGTTTCAGTTTGCCAATATCATGAAGCATTCCTGCAATGGCAAGCTGATAACAGAACTCCTCATCCTGCCCCAGCTCCTTCGCTACCGCATACGCAAGATTACTGACCGCAATTCCGTGATTCAGTTCGGCAGACAGATCAAATTCCAGAAGCCTGTCCGGGGACTTTATCTCTTCTTCTTGTGTCATTTCCAACGTATATACCTCCTGCCTAGAGCCATTTCTGTATTCCTGCACGTTTTCTTTCTATCATTTCATCGATACGGGAAATATAATTAGTTACGTCTTTGACATTCTCTGCACGCTCGATGCGTCTGCCATGGTCAAAGACCAGTTTGGATGAGCCGCCTGCGCCAAGGGCAATGATCGGCTGTTTTTCTTCCATAATTAGTATATTGTAAATCCCGGCTTTGTCAACCTTTGCATAGCCTACATTTTCAAAATTACCCTTCATATTCTTCTGTCTGTACAGATAATAAGGTCCCATTTCCATTTCATAGGCTGTTTTCATGGTCATATCCATGATCTCCTGGTTGTTCTCAAACGTCATTTCCTGATATTTGTCTTTGAACATATTCAGGCGCGCTGCTCTCTTTACCGCCAGGGAATGTACCGTCAGACTGTCAGGTGCAAGCCGTCTGACTTCCTCTAATGTATGCTCCACCATCGCTTTGTCCTCACCTGGAAGTCCCACGATCAAGTCCATATTGATATTATCAAAGCCACACTCTCTTGCAAGTTTAAACGCCTGCTCTGTTTCCTGTACCGTATGTCTGCGTCCGATGATATCCAGTGTCTCCTGGTTCATGGTCTGTGGATTTACAGAAATCCTCGTGACAGGGTAATTTCGGATCATCATCAGTTTTTCTCTGGTGATACTGTCCGGTCTTCCTGCCTCGATCGTAAATTCCACAAGGTGCTCGCAGTCAAAATGTTCCATAAGGGAATCAAACAGGACTTTCAGCTGTTCTGGTTCCAGAGTAGTCGGTGTTCCGCCTCCGATGTAGACAGTGTCCAGTTTTTTACCCTTTTGTTTCATGATCTCAGAGACAGCTTTGATTTCTTTGCACAAAGCCTCAAGATACAGATCTACCCTGTCCTTCCACTGTTTCAGCGGATAAGAGCTGAAAGAACAGTAAAGGCAGATACTCGGGCAGAACGGGATTCCGACATAAAGACTGTAACCATTCTCATAATCAATGTCCTTCAGGATTTCCCGCTCTCTGTTTGCGATCGTGATCGCCAGTGCAGTTTTCTGGGGGCTGACCATGTAGCGGTCTCTCATTTCCTGCGCTGCTTCTGTGTTTTTCATTCCAGACTCAATAAGTCCCATTGCCAGCTTCGCCGGACGGATCCCGGTCAGGTTTCCCCATGGAAGGGTTTTGCCCGTCAGGCTGACCAATAACTTGTACAGTGCCAGTTTCACGATGTCCTTGCGTTCTTTACGGATTGCATGTGCCTGTTCTTTCGCATCAGCATCTTCTGACGCCGAACAAGAAACAAGGGCATCCGAAGACTGCCCTTCTACAAATTCTGCACTTGTCACACCTTTGTTCTCATGGTCCTCATAGCGGATCATGCAGGACTCATCCTGCTTTTCGATCCGGAAATAAAGATCACAGCCTTCCTTTCTCTCATCATAGGAAGAAGTGATTTCACTTCCTGGATAAAAAGCACGGATCAGTTCATAAATATCATGTTCAAATTCTTTATCAAGAAAAAGTATATCAATCTTATACAAATGGATTGTACCTCTTTTCATAACCGATTGTTGTCGATGCATCATGTCCCGGATATACCTCTGTCTCATCCGGCAGTGCATCCAGAAGACGATGAAGGCTTCTGACGATTGCTGCTGTGCTGCCCTCCGGAAAATCCGTTCTTCCTACTGATCCCTGAAATACGGTGTCGCCACTGAAAAGCACGCCCTCATCCTTGAGATAATAACAGCAGCTTCCAACAGTATGTCCCGGTGTCTCGATCATCTGTACTGAAAATCCGGCCAGTTCTACGGTCTGAAGATCCTTAAGATAAACATCCGCATCCAGTGTACAGCTTCCATGACCAAACACTGACAGATTCACCTTCGGATTCAGAAGTGTTGTCTCTTCTTTTTCACTTGCATAGATTGGAATATTGTATTTCTTTCTTACCTCATCTGCTGCCATAATATGATCAAAATGACCATGCGTCAGAAGGATTCCGACAGGCTTGCCCTGCATCTCGGAAACTTTGCGCTCGATCGTATCCGCCGCATCTCCCGGATCCACGATCAGCAGTTCACCATTTTCTTTATTTTTGAGGAAGTAACAGTTTGTGTATACACTTCCGACGATGCATTTTTGTAATTCCAGTTTTTTCATGCACTCTTTCTCCTATATATTGCTCATCAGCCCGGAGTTCCACGCTCTACATCAAGTACGCTCTCGATCTGGCGGAGTTTCTCAATGAGCGATGCCAGTTCTTCCTTGCTTCCGATCTCAAAGCTGATGGAAATTGTGGCTTTCTCCTGCTTGTTGGTACGGCTGTTGATCGTTCGCATATCAATCTTACGTTCTGTGAACACTTTAGAAAGGTCTACCAGAAGACCTGTACGGTTATTTGCAAATACCTGAATATCTGCCATATATTTTTCAGAGCTCTTGTTCTCTGTCGGCTGCCATTCAGCCTCGATCAGACGGGAACGGTCTGTCTCTGACATGTTCAGAACGTTTACACAGTCCGTCCTGTGGATCGTGATTCCACGGCCTCTTGTGACAAAACCTACGATCTCATCTCCCGGAATCGGACTGCAGCACTTGGAAAAACGGACTGCAACATCATGGATACCCTTTACTACGATTCCGCCCTTATTCTTGGTTATATGAAGCTTCTCCTGCTGTTCACCGGTCGCCTCAAGAACCTGCTCATCAGTAAGATGCTTCTGATTTTCCTTCTCATAAGCTTCCAGCAGCTTGTTAAAGACCTGACCTTCTTTCAGTCCACCATGTCCGATTGCTGCCAGCACAGAATCCCAGTCACGGAAACCATACTTGCGCATAACGGATTCCAGAAACTGTGATTTGGTATAATTACTGATCTTATATCCCTTGGACTTCGCATACTGTGTCAGCATTTCCTTGCCCTTGAGGATATTGTCTTCTTTAAGTTCTTTCTTGAACCACTGATTGATCTTGTTCTTTGCCTGTGTACTCTTGACGATCTTGAGCCAGTCACGGCTCGGTCCCTGGGAATTCATCGAAGTGATGATCTCAATACGGTCACCATTCTTGATCTGATACTCGATCGGGACAAGCTTGCCGTTTACTCTCGCACCTACCATACGGTTTCCTACCGCACTGTGTACACTGTACGCAAAATCGATCGGTGTGGAACCATTCGGCAGAGTCTTGACATCTCCCTGCGGAGTAAAGCAGTAAACACTGTCCGCAAAAAGGTCCAGGTCATTCTTGAGAAGGCTCATGAACTCCCTGTTATCGGACATGTCCTTCTGCCATTCAAGGATCTGACGGAGCCAGTTCAGCTTCTCCTCCTCGCGCTTATCTACCGGCAGTTTGCCATCGGAAGATTCCTTATATTTCCAGTGTGCAGCGATACCATATTCTGCTGTCTTGTGCATTTCGAAAGTACGGATCTGGATCTCAAATGGCTGTCCATTTGGTCCGATCAGTGTGGTATGCAGGGACTGGTACATATTTGGCTTCGGCATGGCAATGTAATCCTTGAATCTGCCCGGGATCGGTTTGTACATCTCATGGATGACGCCAAGGGCTGCATAACAGTCCTTGACTGTATCTACCAGAATACGGACTGCAAACAGATCATAAATCTGATCGATCGTCTTGTCCTGATTGACCATCTTCTTGTAAATACTGAAGAAATGCTTGATTCTTCCATCCACCTGTGCCTTGATTCCGGCATCGTCCATATGCTGCTTGACCTGGCTTACGATATTATTGACAAATTTCTGGCGTTCACTCTTACGAAGAGCGACCTTGTCCACAAGATCATAATATACATCCGGTTTGAGATATTTCAGTGACAGGTCATCCAGCTCCACCTTGATCTTGGAAATACCAAGACGCATGGCGATCGGTGCATAGATGTCCATGGTCTCTCTTGCCTTTTCCTGCTGTTTCTCCGGTCTCATATACTGCAGGGTACGCATATTATGAAGTCGGTCAGCAAGTTTGATCAGGATTACACGGATATCCTTTGCCATGGCAAGAAACATCTTACGAAGGTTCTCTGCCTGCTGTTCTACCTTGTCTGAAGAATAGCTCAACTGTCCCAGTTTTGTTACACCATCTACAAGAAGCGCAACCTCTGCGCCAAATTCCTTCTCCAGTTCCTCGCAGGTCATCCAGGTATCTTCTACAGAATCATGAAGAAGACCTGCAACAATTGTTTCCTTGTCCAGTTCGAGATCGGCAAGGATGATCGCAACGCACAGCGGATGAATGATATACGGCTCTCCTGACTTTCGCTTCTGATCCTTATGTGCCTCTCTTGCAACTTCGTATGCCTTCTCTATCATAGAAATATCCGTAGAAGGATGATATTTCTTTACGCTGGAGATCAGCTCATCGTATAAGACTTCCGGGCTTGTAAAATCATTCATGGATTTTACTGCCGCATCTGCCCGTTTTACAGATTCCAGTTTTTCTTTTTCTACCTGATCCAGATTCTTCTCAGGCTGTGCATTTTGTTTCTTCTCTGCCATTCTCTCCCACCTGCCTGCCATCGTTTAGATTTTGTATCTGTGCTTCTTATCGGGTTACTTCTACATTATTTGCCATCGTATTTGATGACAGAAGCTACATCATAGCCTGCAAGTTTTTCTCTGCCTTTCAGTCCGGCAAGTTCCATAAGGAAAACAACCTTGACTACTTCGCCGCCAAGTTCCTCTACCAGTTTGATCGCAGCTTCGATAGTACCGCCCGTTGCGATCAGGTCATCTACGATTGCAACCTTCTGTCCTGGTTTGATGGAATCCTTATGCATCTCGATCGTGGCACTGCCATATTCCAGATCATAGCTCTGTGAGACAGTTTCGCACGGAAGTTTGCCCTTCTTACGGATCGGTACAAATGGTTTGTGAAGATTGTATGCAATCGGCACGCCAAAGATAAATCCTCTGGATTCTGTTCCTGCGATCACATCTACCTCTGTATCCTTAAGACAGGCCTGCATGGAATCAATTGCAAGCTGTAAACCATCTGCATCCTGAAGAACACTTGTTATATCACGAAAAATAATGCCCGGTTCCGGAAAATCCGGAATGCTTCTTACATAATCCTCTACTCTTTTCATATATGCGTACCTCCGACTTTTTGTATAAATCTAGGTAATCAGTATATCACTTTTTTTTGATGGAATCAATGTCTAACCCGACAAGAGTCGTGAAAATACAGGGATTTTCGACTTTTAACAGTAGTTGCGAATGACAACCTGCAGGGTTTCACGTCCCTGATATACATTGATCTCCGGGTAATATGTCACGGAAATCTCCTCCTGCTGCCGTACAAAATCCGCAAATTTCTCCGCTTCTCCGAAGTATACCGCATCCATCTGCATGCCGGTCTGATCCTCCAGTTTCATCTTTGCCACATTCTGATTCTTCCCAAAAATCCTTAAGTTTAAAACCCGTAACCCCTTTTGTGCAAAAATCGGCTTGGTGTTTCCTTTGCCAAACGGCTCCAGAATTTTTAACTGCTCTGTAAGTTCCCTGGAAAGATAAGAAACCGGCATTGGCACATCGATCACAATCTTTGGACGGAGTTCTTCTTCTGTAAGAGTACAGTTTGCATTCAGCTGTTTTCGGAACAGTTCAACATTTTTTTCTTCGATAGAAAGTCCTGCTGCCATCGGATGTCCACCGAACTGTGTCAGTAGATCACTGCATTTGACAAGTTCCTCATACATCGAATATGCTTCTATCGAGCGTCCACTTCCTTTTACCCCATTTTCCGCTTTTGTCAGCACAAAGGCAGGTTTATGGTACAGTTCACGGATACGCCCGGCAATAATTCCCGCAAGACTTTCATGACATTCCGAGAGGTAAACGACAAGAACCCGGTCTTTATTCAGTCCCCTGATCTCGATTTCTTCTATTGCCCGTTCTTTTCCCTGTTCTGTCATTGCCTTTCTGCTCTGATTCAGATCATAAAGATCACCCGCAAGCTTCTCAGCCTCTTCTCTTTTTTCCGCGCACAAAAGCGCCAGCGCTCTTGTCGCAGTATCAAGACGCCCACTTGCATTGATGCATGGTCCGAGTACAAATCCCACATGATAGGCTGTGATTTCTGCTCCTTCCAGATTATTTACCCTGATCAGCGCCTGCAGCCCCGGTCTTAATGTACTCGCCAGCTGTCTGAGACCATGCTTTACAATGATTCTGTTTTCTCCCTGCAGATCCATTACATCACCAACTGTTGCAATCGCTGCAAGTTCTGTAAAGTCCAATATCTCGGACTTATCAATGCCAGCCTTTTCATACAGTGCCCATATCAGTTTCCATGCTACAACCGCGCCGCAAATATTTTTATTAGGGTATGAGCAATCCTGCTGCTTCGGGTTAATCACTGCATTCGCACATGGTATGATCCATTCACGTCCGTTTTCACTATCCCGGAACGGAACGTCATGATGATCCGTCAAAACCACAGTCATCCCTCTGCGTCTGGCATCTGCGATCTCGCCAGCTGCTGCAATACCATTATCACAGGTCACGATGGTATCAATTTCATCTTCCGCCGCCTGATCGATCAACTGCTCATGAAGTCCATATCCGTCTTTGATTCTGTCAGGAATACATGTATCAGCCTGTGCCCCCAGTCGTTTCAGACCTTTCAGCAGAATACAGGTCGCCGTCACGCCATCAATATCGTAATCACCAATGATACGGATTTTTTTATTTTCTGCAATTTTTGTTCTCAAAATTTCCACTGCCTTGCCTATATCTTTCATAAGCCATGGCGATGGAAGCTCTTCAAGTGTTCCATGAAGATATGACTGTATTGCCTCTTCTCCGTCTACATCACGATTTCGAATAAGCCGGGCAATCACAGGATCGATTCCGAATTTCCTGCCAATCCCCTGAAAATCCGCCTTTTTGGCATATACCATCCATTTTTCCATGTATTCTCCTCTGCCCCCTTTGAAATATGCGCATTTCTTTACTCCAGATAGAACAATTCCCGGGGCAAATATCTGTCCCGGGAACCTGATTTCTTTTATTTCATTATTTGGACTTTTCTTCACCAGAAGCATTTTCTTTCGCTGCTGCTTCCTGCGCTGCAAGTCTTTCCGCTACTCTTTTACGGTTTTTCTTCTTTGGCTGTGTTGGATCCTTTTTGGCCGGCTGGCTGTTCTGCTTACCAGAGTTATTCTGTTTTGCAGAGGAAGCAGCTGTCTTTGCTGCAATCGCAGCCTGTGGAACCGGTTTTCTGTAATAACGTTTCATTACCAGCCACAAAGCACCTGTGATGCAGACAGAAGAATATGCACCGCAAATAACGCCTACCATAAGAGGTGCTGCAAATTCACGAATGGAAGATACACCCAGAATGTACAGAACTGCTACCATAACAAATGTGGTAAAGGAAGTGTACATACTTCTTGTAAGTGTCTGTGTGATACTTTCATTAACGATCTCATCAAGTTTGGCTCTGCTGCCCTTCATATTCTCACGGATACGGTCGAAGATGACGATCGTACTGTTGATGGAATAGCCGAGGATCGTCAGCATACACGCGATAAAGGTGCTGCCGACCGAAATACGGGATACCACATAGAATCCGAATACAATGGCGATATCGTGCATCAGTGCAAGGATGGCACTCGATGCGAAACGGATGTCGCGGAAACGGATCCAGATGTACAGCAGCATGCAGACTACAGCGATGATAACTGCTTTCATCGCATTCTGGCTCATTTCTTTACTTACAGTAGAAGAAATGTTGTCGAAAGTGATTTCAGAAGTATCGACACCGAAATTGTCTGCCATTGCCTGGTAAACCTGCTCACGCTCTTCCAGAGTCAGAGAACGTGTTTTGATGATGACATTGTTGCCTCCGACAACCTTTGTCATCTGAATATTGGAATCTTTTGTCACGCCTTCCACAACCGGCTCTACCTCTTTGTCCAGCTCTTCGATGGAGTAATCCTCGTTGAACGGAACGTTGATGGAAGTACCGCCCTTGAAGTCAAGGCCGAAGTTCAGTGCGCTTCCCTTTGTCTGATGCATGAAAATCATGCTGGCCGGAACGGCAAGCAGCAGAATGCAGGAGATCGTGAAGAAGATCTTTCTCTTTTCCACAAATGGAAATCCCTTGCGCTCTTTCTTGGTTCCGTAGTATTTCGCATCCTTCAGTCCCATACCGTACAGGCTGTTGACCAGCAGTCTGGAAACAACCATGGCGCTGAACATGGAAAGAACAATACCAAGAGCAAGTGTCATGGCGAATCCGCGGACACTTCCGCTCGCAAGCGCATACAGAACAGCTGCTGCAATCAGGGTCGTCACGTTTCCGTCCAGGATGGCAGAAGCTGCCTTCTTGAATCCGTCGCGGATTGCCGCATGAACCGTCTTTCCGGCACCGATCTCCTCCTCGATACGGGCATAAATGATAACGTTCGCATCGACCGCCATACCGATCGACAGGATAACACCTGCGATACCAGGCAGGGTCAATGTCAGGTCAAATGCATTTAAAGCAATCAGATTCAGCTCAACATAGATGAGCAGTGCCCATCCGGCAGCAATACCAGGCAGGCGATATACGATTGCAAGGAAAAGGATAATCAGTACAATGCCGATCGCTCCCGCTTTTACGCTGGTGGAAACAGCTGCAGATCCAAGCTGTGCTCCAACGACGCTGGAGTTGATCTCCTCAAGTTTCAGGGAAAGGGAACCGATACGGAGGGTGGATGCCAGGCTGGTTGCTTCATCCCAGTCCATGTTTCCGCCGGAGATGACTGCAGTACCATCGGAAATCACAGCGTTTACACTCGGTACACTGACGAATTTTTCATCATAGTAGATACCGATGCTCTTTCCTGCGCTGTAGGCTTCCTGGGTTGCGTCTGCAAATTTCTGTTTTCCTTCGTCGGTCATTTTCAGCTGAACGACGCTCTCGGTTGCTTTTGTGGTGGAGTTCTGCTGATGCATGGCTTCTGCGCTCTCCACATCTTTACCGGTCAGAACGACGGAGCCGTCCTCCTCGAGCTCTTCGATAGTTTTTCCGTTCAGAACGTACTCGCCGGTCGAGCTGTCGTAGGTGTAGTTTTCTGTTCCGTCATCGTTGGTCTGTTTGATGAAATACAGGCTTCCCGGTTTACCCATCTCTTCCAGAATGGTGGTTGCATCGGTTGCACCCGGGATTTCAATGGTGATACGGTTGTCGCCCTGCAGATATACCTGTGCCTCTTCGCTGTACTGCTGCGCACGCTGTTCCAGCTTGTAGCGGGTATCTGACATTTCTTCGTCTGTCGGGTTGTCCTTTACGGCCTGATAGGTAATGCTGACACCGCCGGACAGATCCAGACCCAGGTTGATGTTCTTCATCGAACCGGTTCCGGTAGGACCCCATCCTTTGATCATCGTCCATCCAAGAAGCACTGTTACAATGGCTGCCAGGACGAGTGCGATGATACTCTGTTTCTTCTTCATCATGTCGCGATTTTCCTCTTTTCTTTAATCTTCGGCCAGAGCTGCCTTTATCATCAATGCACACTCGATCCGTTTCTGCTGCATCTTGCATCCGATCTCGTAAACATCGTTGATCTTACCTGTGAAATTGTAGGAGTTTGCCGCGCATCCGCCGCTGCAGTAGAACCGTGCAAAGCACTGGCTGCACTCCTTCTTGGAATAAACGTTGCATTTTTTGAATTCGTTGACAGTTTCTGTCTTTTTCACGCCTTCGTAAACATTTCCGAGGCAGAAATCTTCCTGTCCTACGAACTGGTGGCACGGATAGAAATCGCCCCACGGTGTTACCGCAAGGTACTCGGTTCCGGAACCGCAGCCGGAAAGACGTTTATAAACACATGGTCCGCCGGTCAGATCGATCATAAAGTGGAAGAAATTGAAGCCTCTTCCCTCTTTTTCTCTCTTGATCATCTCTCTTGCCAGAATGTCGTACTGTTCGAAGATCACCGGAAGGTCTTCCTCACGGATCGCATAGTCCTCGGTCGGAGGCGCTACAACAGGCTCAACCGAGATCTGCTTGAAGCCGAGGTCTGCCAGATGGAGAACATCAGCTGCAAAGTCTGTGTTGTAATGCGTGAAGGTTCCGCGCACATAGTATTTATCCTGATGACGAAGCTCAGCGAATTTTTGGAATTTCGGCACGATCAGATCGTAGCTTCCGGCACCTTTGCGGAACGGACGCATGTGATCGTGAACTTCTTTTCTTCCGTCGATACTTAATACGACGTTGCCCATCTCTTTATTGCAGAACTCCATGACCTCGTCGTTTAAGAGAACACCGTTGGTGGTCAGGGTGAAACGGAAGTTCTTGTTATGTAACTTCTCCTGTTCTCTTCCGTAGGCTACGAGCTGTTTTACAACATCCCAGTTCATCAGCGGTTCACCGCCGAAGAAATCTACCTCGAGGTTTCTTCTGCTGCCGGAGTTTGCGATCAGGAAATCAAGCGCTTTTTTGCCGACTTCCAGGGACATCAGTGCACGTCTTCCGTGATACTCGCCCTCTTCTGCGAAGCAGTAACGACAGGCAAGGTTGCAGTCGTGTGCAATGTGGAGGCAGAGTGCTTTTACGACGGTCGGACGGTTGGAAAACTGATCAATTGCGTTTTCGTAAATGTCTTTTGTAAAGAGCATGCCGTTATCTGTAAGTTCCTGAATTTCTTCTCTGGCTTCGGTGATGTCCTGCTCGGCATATTTACTGCTAAGCGCCTCTGCTGCCTCTTCTGCATTTTTTCCTTCGTTCATGCAGGAAAGGACATCGTATACGCAGTCATCCACAACATGGACGGAGCCGCTGTTGACGTCCAGCACCATGTTGAAGCCATTGCTTTTATATAAATGTATCACTGTGGTATTCCTTTCTATAACTCTCTCTTTTTTTGATGTGCCTGGCAAAAAGAATGTTCCCAAATCCGGCGAAACCGGTTCTGGGAACACCTTTTACTCGTCCTTATGGAT
>OLRS01002821.1_pt1 | contig 12576 bp, 8 predicted proteins | sample 1673171 | NCBI WGS metagenome assembly OLRS01 (sample SAMEA3136762, study PRJEB25190) | human gut metagenome | biome: human gut; feature: human-associated habitat; material: faeces | place: Austria | collected 2013
GCAAAATGAGCGAAAAGCGAATTTTGGTACTGCGGTAGAATCTTGCTCTAAGAAACTGCCGGACTGCCGTTCACTTCCTACTGCCACTTTTTCAGAAAATCTATAACCAGCTTTTTCATAAAAGGCTGCGGGCTGGCGTTCTTCCTCTTACTCCCTACAACACCGCAAAAAGCAAAAATGACGGACTTTCCGGCAAGAACTTTTCCGGCGGCTCGGTCTTTCCCGACAATAAGGCGTTTCGGAAGCTGCGTTTTGCCCGCTGTCTAAAAAAATGGCAGCCTTTTTAGCTTCAATGTCTAATACGGAACTTTTGGAAATTTGCCAAAAATGGGCGCAAAAAAAGCAGCAAATCTTTTTCGGATTTACTGCTTCGTGTGCCGCTGTGATGGGCGATGGGATATTCAGTTTTTATGGTGGTTCAGTGTGACAAACTGGAATTTGTCAATGTGATTATTTTCTGCCTGTTTACTATCCCTAGGGAAATTATTTTAGTGCAAACAGAAATAATTATTCAATACGAACATTAACTGGTCTTATTGTAAGTTCTCCAGCACCTTCTACGCTATACCACTTTCCTTTTTCAAGTTGAATTGTTTCTGACATGCCATGTGTAATGTAACCTATAGTATATTGTTTTCGACTTTCAATATCCGTAAAAATAACATCCGTATCTGTATTTCCAGAAACTTTAATCTTATTATTGATAGGCTGTATCTGCTCATTTTTTACGACTCCCCCAGAAAGCGTAAAAGTATGCGTTCTGATATATCCGTTATAGTTAATACCAGTGATAATAAGAGCCATAGGAATTGCTATTCCAACCATTCGCTTCATCAGCTTTTTGTCCATTTGAACCTCCTCGTTAAATTCAAATTTGCTAAAATGATTTTATCATATCGTCAATCCAAATTCAACGGTCAAGCCGGAACTTGAACAGGCTTTCAATTAGTTTTGTTGTGATGTAGTCCTCCATATCAGAGTTATAATAGCCGTTCATCTTAGAGAAGTAGCGGATATATCCAGCGTATCGGTCAAGGACGGCTTGTATCGCTATGGGGTCGCCCTCATGTGCCTTTATGATAGTGTCATAGGGGAGAAGTCGGTTACTCATGGGACAGCACCTCCATTTCCTCTTTCAGCCGCTTCAAGGCAAGCCGTATATGCCGCCCGATTGTGCTGCGTGTCCAGCCGCTTTGTTCTCCGATTTCTTTCTGCTTCAAATGCTGGAAGTAATACAAAAAGATTTCCTCCTGCGACTGTTCCGGCAGTTCGGCAAGAGCCGCCGCAAGGGAACAGCTATCTAAAAATATCGTCTGCCCCCGGACGGAGAATGGATAAGTTTCGCCATAGTCTGGCACTTGAAAATACTCGTCTATGGTGCTTAGTGGAACAAACTTTTCTTCGGTCAAGTATTCAAGGGAGATTTCCCGTTTCCACCTCGCTGCCAGCATACGGGCAGCGTCAAAGGACGCATGGCGAATAACAATCCGGCAATAGGTATCATGGGTATAGCGGATATGTTCTTGATAGGCTTCGTATTCAGTCATGGAAAATCCCCCTTTCTTCGATTATGGGAAAGGGCGGCAGCACTTTTTGCTGTCGCCCCTTGATTACCCACCAGCAAGGACAGTCGGGGCTGTCAACGGCGGGCGAAGCCCGTTCATTTTACCGTTGACTGGCTCGGCTGGGTTTGCTACAAATTCTATCTCTTTAAGATTTGTCGGAAAAACTCCTTACCCAAACAAAAACTACAATCGCGGTTGCAATGAGTAATTCCGCAAGAATTACAGAAGCATTCCATATTTCAAAATAGAAATGCCCAATGAAATAGACCGCAAAAAAAATCAAATAAATTCCAATCGAATACATAATATTTTTGGAAATTTGAGTGCGTTTCTGTTCCCTAACTAACATCTGTTTCTGTTGTTGTTCCAGAATTTCTGTTTTAACCGATAATTCATCTATCTCTGATGGTTTTAACAGATAATCCACGGTAACATCGAATACTTTGCTTAGTTCAACAATCTTTTCTACTTCGGGTATGACCTGCCCACTTTCCCATTTTGAAATAGATTGTCTTGAAACATTAAGCTGCTCAGCCAGTTGTTCCTGTGTTAATTCTCTACTTTTGCGTAGTGTTATAAGTTTTTCTGCGAACTCCATATGTGTTCCTCCTTTTGATTTTGTGTATAAATCTTATCAAAATACTCATTTGCACTCTAGCAAGTAAGCTATACAATTACATGACAAACGGTAGAGTTTAAGTGCTTTCTTGTATATCTTGATTGTCATTCTACTTTATATGCCTATTTTAGCATAGAAAAAACGTTTTCTCTATTACTCCATTATTTTACGGAATAGTGGGCTGTCTTTCTTTATTTTAGTTGTGTTACTTTATCACACATGAGCATCAGGGCATCTCATCAAACGGATGGAGATGATGCTCCTTCAGGTAGGAGACAGATGCTGCAAGATCCTCATAGCTGCGCACCTCAATTAACAGTGTGAAAATTGTGTGAAAGAGAAGGAATTTCCAGATAGAAAAAGCAGGACGGGGCGTGAAATTCACCTGCATAAAGTGAATTTCGCGCCCCATCCTGCCGTCTGTGAGAAGACGAATTGATTTATTTGGCAAGAAGCATCATGATCTTGTTGCTGCGCTCCACGAACTTGCTCATGGCATCGACGGACAACGGTTGGTTGGACAGCATTGCCAGGTCATAGAGCTGCTCGCAGAACATCGGAACGTTCTCGGAATCCTTGTGCTCGAAAATGTATTTGACCAGTGCATGGTTCGCGTTTAAGGTTAAGGTCTGGTCTGCGGCGAACATATTCGGGTCCATACCGCCCATGCCGCCCATAGCGTACATCTTCATCATATCCTGCATACGTCTGCCTTCCTCGGAGAGAGTGATGATGGAAGCAAGATTCTCATTCTTTAACTTCTCCACCTTGACGGTCAGCTTGTCGTTGCCAAGTGCCTTTTTAAACAGGTCGGTCAGCGTGTCGGTCTCTTCCTTTAAATCAGCGGCATCGTCTGCATCCTTTAAGGAGTCTGTGACATCCGCATCGATTCGCATGAATTTATAATGCTCGTTGCGTTGCTCTAACTGGGAGATGAAGGAGGTATCGATGTTGTGGTCTAAGATCACAGCGTCCATTCCCTGCTCCTTGAAGAGCTTGATGTACTGTCCCTGCTGTACCTTGTCGGTCACGTAGTAGATGACCTTGCGCTCGTCCTTTTCCTCTTCGGAATCGTCCTTTGCATCAGCATCCTCTGTGACGGAATTGCCGTCCTTGTCAACAACATCGGAAGCAGCATCGGCGTCTTCCTTTTTCTCCTCTTCTTTTACGAGAAGCTCCGGAAGGGTAAGGTACTTGTCATCCAGATTTTTAAAGAGGATATAGTCGTTCATCTTGTCGCAGAACTTGGTGTCTTTTAAGCAGCCGTATTTGATGAACGGACTGATGTCATCCCAGTATTTCTCGTAGGATTCCTTGTCTGTCTTGCACATGCCGATCAGCTTGTCAGCCACTTTCTTTGTGATGTATTCCTCAATCTTCTTGACGAATCCGTCATTCTGCAGAGCGGAGCGGGAGACATTGAGCGGAAGATCCGGACAATCGATCACACCCTTTAAGAGCATCAGAAATTCCGGAATGACTTCCTTGATATTGTCGGCGATAAATACCTGGTTGTTGTATAATTTGATAGTTCCCTCGATGGAATCGTACTCTGTATTGATCTTCGGGAAGTAAAGGATACCCTTTAAGTTGAACGGATAATCCATATTCAGGTGAATCCAGAACAGCGGCTCCTTGTAATCTAAGAATACCTTGCGGTAGAACGCCTTGTATTCCTCGTCGGTGCAGTCGTTCGGGTTCTTAAGCCACAGCGGGTTGGTGTCGTTGAGCGGAACCGGGCGTTTTAAAATCTTTAACTTATCCTTGGCAGGGGAGATCTCGACAGTCTCCTTCTCACCATTCTCGTTCTCTTTTTCCTCGGTCTTTGCCTCCTCGTGAATCTCCTCCACGACCGTATCGGTGTCGCGCTTGTCAGCAGCGTCGATGGTCTCGTATTCCGGCTCGGCATTTGCCTTGCTAAGATAGATCTCGGTCGGCATGAAAGAGCAGTATTTCTCGATCACTTCACGCGCACGGTACTCGTTTGCAAATTCGAGACAGTCCTCGTTCAGATGAAGCGTGATCTGTGTACCGATCGTTGTCTTGGTGCCGTCGGTCAGTTCGTAATCGGTACCGCCGTCGCAGGTCCAGTGTACCGGTGTGGCGCCTTCCTTATAAGATAAGGTATCGATCTCAACCTCGTCCGCTACCATGAAAGTGGAGTAGAAGCCCAGTCCGAAATGTCCGATGATCTGATCGTCCGTGGACTTGTCCTTGTACTTCTGGATGAAATCGGTCGCACCGGAAAATGCGATCTGGCAGATGTATTCCTCGACTTCGTCTGCCGTCATACCAAGACCGTTATCGGTAAATGTCAGGGTCTTAGCCTCAGGGTCTACGGTGACGCTGATCTTTGCCTTGAAATCAGCTGGGAGCGTGTACTCGCCCATCATGTCTAACTTTTTTAATTTGGTAATGGCATCACAGCCGTTGCTGATCAACTCACGATAGAAAATGTCGTGGTCGGAATACAGCCATTTCTTGATAATTGGAAACAGGTTATCGCTGTCAATTGAAAGACTTCCATGTTTGTTTGCCATAATAAAACACTCCTTTATCTAAAAATAAAATATGTACGGTAGAACGGAAGACGACAGTAACATCGTCATTCCCTTTTAAATAAGAGTTTATATCCGTCATTCCAAAAAGTCAATACAAAATCAGCACTCTTTTCACATGAGTGCTAACAATATTCCCGGAAGGCTGAAAAACAGGGAAACAGCGGAATTATTAAAAGTTTATAAAGTGAGGGGATGGTTTCTTGAAAAAAATATTTTTTGCATGCGAGATTTGAAAAACGCCTCATATATGAGTATACTGTTGGTAGAAAGCGATGGATGAGAAGTGAGGTTGCGTCTATGATACTGTTGAGAGCAAATACGGAATTGCACCAGACATTTGAACGCCTGATTGAGGCGATGAAAGTTCCGGTCAAATGGAACGGCATATTTGTAGTGATTGACAATTACATGATTTTACAGGGGGAGGTGCGTTCCCTGTTTTTCCATTTTGACACGCGCAATGTGGCGACGAACATCATCGACATACCGGTAAAAGAGGACGAGATCGGTGAGGTCGGCACGAACATGCGGGTGCAGAATGCCATCAACCTGATTTTATATGCATTCGGAAAATGGGGGACGATCAAGGGCGTCCGCGTAGACAAAAGTTTTGAACAGTTAAATACGCTGTTTACGGACATTATGAAGGAGATGCAGGTCAAACCGGAGTACACGCCGTCCTATCTGCGTTTCTACCGGAGCGGAATGCGGATCACCTATGAGGATGTTATCCAGACGGCGCAGGAAGAGGAGCAGACCCAGCCGGAGGATGAGGAAACGAACGAGGGCGGACTCTGGCACAAGGTCGTCTGGAAACGCGCCCAGGCGGAGTTCGCCCAGGCGGACATCACGGTGAGCGAGCGGAGAAAGAGCCGGATCGGGAATAATTTTTACCTCGTGGGGTATCTCTGCCCGGCATGCTGCGGCAAGCTGCATATGGCGGTCTATCCGGCTGGAAAGGAATTTAAGATCGAGACGGAGGAGGGCGGCGTGCTGCTGGCGAGAGCCGCGACCTGCAATGCCTGCAGGCGGTTTTACACGCCGCGTCCCGGCAGATTGTTCTCGGAGGGCGATATTTACACGCTGGATTTTGCGACGGACGACGCGGCGTATGACGATTATCTGGAGCTTTTGGGGAGAAATGCCGACCGGGTGTCCAACTATCACACGAATGTCTATGCCGACGGAAGACGGCCGGATATGGAGGAGGACGGGGAGGAATCCCTGGAGGATCTCTGCAACGCACTGCCGGAATTGTCGGATCTTGAGGTGAAAAAGCTGTCCGCGCGGATGGAGGAGGGCTTTTATCCGGAAGAATCCGTGGAAAAATACGAGGCAAAAGTGCACAGCCGGGAGAGAGAGCGGCACGACGAGGGACGCTCTTTGCCGCAGCGGGAACAGGCAGCGGAAGAACCGGATAAGCAGTCTGGAACGCGGACACCGAAAGAGACGGCGAAGCAGTCAGCGGGGCGGAAGGAGACAGACAGCGTAGGGAGTGGACGACCGGCAGACCGCGGACGCGGTATGGCTGCAGAGACGGAAACGCGCAGAGCAGACCACAGAGCGGCGGAGGCAGAAATGCATGGAGCAGACCGCAGAGCGGCGGAGGCAGGAAGCAGCCTGCGTCCGGACGCGGATGGAGCGGGCAGGCCCGCCGCTAAGGAGCGGACAGGCGGAAAAGACATCCATGCGGCAACGCAGACGCCGGAGGGAGGAATGACCGTGGACGGCGTCATTGTCACACCGGAAGAACGGAAAGGCGTGCAGGAGCACTATGAGGCGCGTCTGGCGGTCATGGACCGCTATTCCGACCGGCAGCTGCAGGAGTTAAAGCGGCAGCTGGAAGGAGAGCGCAAGCTGACGGAGGACGAGAAGAAGCCATATATAAAGAAGATACAGGACCGGATTTATGAGGGGCGTGTCCGGGAACTTCAGGAAAAAGCGGATGCCTGTGAGGGGAAGAACTACACGCTGACCAAACGGGTATTGGAGGAAGTGGAAGCTGCGGATCTTCCGGAAGAACAGAAGCATCCGCTGCGGGAGAAGCTGCAGCAGCTCAAACAGAGCCAGGCGGAGCGCGAAGTGGCGGCGATGGTGGCAAAGATGCCGGTGTGCCAGCTTGATCTGGATCTCCTCGGCGGAGACCAGATACTTGCTGGTCACACCAAAGCGGGCCGAGGCTACCTGCTTGATCTTGGAGTTGCTCTCGCTCTGATAGCGCTCCTCGGGCTCGCCGCCCTCGCCGGTGTTGCTCCGGCCGCCCAGACGATTCAGGGCGATGGCGATGGTCTCGTGGGCCTCGCTGCTCAGGGCACCGTAGCTCATGGCAGCGGCTTTGAACCGCTTGACGATGGAGCTGACAGGCTCCACCTCCTCAAGGGGGATGCCGCCGTTGGGGTCATAGCTGAAGTCCAGCAGGCTGCGCAGGTGCACGCCCTCGGCACCCATGTTGTCCACGGTGCGGGTGAAGTCTTTGAAGGCCTTGTAGTCGCCCGTGAAGCAGGCTTTCTGGAACAGATGGATGGTCTGCGGGGTGAAGAGGTGCTCTTCCTTGCCGCTGCGGAACTTGTGGGCACCGCCGTCGGCCAGCTCCATGTTGATATCCAGACCCAGCGGGTCAAAGGCGGCGTTGTGGGCAGCTTCCACATCCGCCTGAATGTCCTCCAGTCCGATGCCGCCCACACGGCTGACTGTGCCGGTAAAGTACTTGTCGATGACATCCTTGGAGATGCCGACCGCCTCAAAGATCTGGCTGCTCTGGTAGCTCTGGATGGTGGAGATGCCCATTTTGGAGGCAATCTTCACGATGCCGTTCAGCACAGCCTTGTTGTAGTCGTCCACGGCGGCGTAGTAATCCTTGTCCAGCAGACCCTCGTCGATGAGCTGGGCAATGGTGTCGTGGGCCAGATAGGGGTTGACGGCGCAGGCACCGTAGCCCAGCAGGGTGGCAAAGTGGTGCACCTCGTGGGGCTCGGCACTCTCAAGGATGAGGGCCATGGCCGTGCTCTTCTTGGTGCGGATGAGGTACTGGGACACGGCAGAAACGGCCAGCAGGCTGGGGATGGAGACGTGGTACTCGTCGATGTCGCGGTCAGAGAGGATGATGATGTTGGCACCGTCCTTGTAGGCGCGGTCCACCTCCAGAAATACGCGGTCGATGGCCTTTTCCAGGCTGGTGTTCTTATAGTAATTGATGGACACCGTGGCGGTCTTGAAACCGGGCACGTTCATGTGCTTGATCTTGAGCAGATCCGTGCTGGTCAGGATGGGGTTCTGCACCTTGAGCACCTTGCAGTTCTCGGGCTTGTCCTCCAGCAGGTTGCCGTGGGCACCCACATAGACGCTGGTGGAGGTGACCACCTTCTCACGGATGGCATCGATGGGCGGGTTGGTGACCTGTGCGAACCGCTGCTTGAAGTAGTTGAACAGCGGGGGGTGCTGGTCACTCAGGACAGCCAGCGGGGTGTCGGTGCCCATGGCTCCGGAAGGCTCGGCACCAGCCCGGGCCATGGGCAGGATCAGCTCCTTGATCTCCTCGTATTTGTAGCCAAAGACCTTCTGCAGGCGGGTCAGCTCCTCGCCGGTGTAGCTGGGGACCTTGATGTTGGGGATCTTCAGGTCCTTCAGCCGGACCAGATTCCGGTCGATCCACTCGCCGTAGGGCTCGCGGCTGGCGTAGTATTCCTTCAGCTTCTCGTCATCCACGACCTCGCCCTTGACGGTATCCACCAGCAGCATTTTGCCGGGGCGCAGGCGGTCTTTCATCAGGATGTTGTCGGGGGCGCAGGGCAGCACGCCCACCTCAGAGGACAGGATCATCCGGCCGTCCTTGGTGATATAGTAGCGGCTGGGGCGCAGACCGTTGCGGTCCAGCACCGCGCCCACCACGTCGCCGTCGGAGAAGAGGATGGCGGCGGGGCCGTCCCAGGGCTCCAGCATGGTGGCGTAATACTGGTAGAAATCGCGCTTTTTCTGGCTGATGTTCTTGTTGTTCTCCCAGGGCTCGGGGATGGTGATCATCACCGCCAGGGGCAGGTCCATGCCGTTCATCACCATGAACTCCAGCGCATTGTCCAGCATGGCGGAGTCCGAGCCGGAGGTGTTGATGATGGGCAGGATCTTGTTCATGTCGTCCTGCAGGATGGGGCTCTCGATGCTCTCCTCACGGGCAAGCATGGCATCGGTGTTGCCCTTGATGGTGTTGATCTCGCCGTTGTGCAGGATGAACCGGTTGGGGTGGGCACGCATCCAGCTGGGGTTGGTGTTGGTAGAAAAGCGGCTGTGCACCATGCCGATGGCGGATTCGTAATCCTCGTCCTGCAGGTCAAGGTAGAACAGGCGCAGATCGTGCACCAGGAACATGCCCTTGTAGACGATGGTGCGGCTGGACAGGCTGGGCACATAGGTGCCGTTGCTGGCCTGCTCGAACACCCGGCGGATGATGTAGAGCCTGCGGTCAAAATCAATGCCCTTGCTCACACGGGCAGGCTTTTTGATGAAGCACTGCCAGATGGAGGGCATGCAGTCCCGGGCCTTCTGACCCACGGCATCGGGATCTACCGGCACCCTGCGCCATGCCAGAAACTCAAGCCCCTCCTTGCGGGTGACCAGTTCAAACAGCTTCATGGCCTGTGCCCGCAGGTGCTCGTTCTGGGGGAAGAAGAACATGCCGACACCGTATTCCCGCTCGTTGCCCAGGCTGATGTTCAGCTCATCGGCCACCTTGGAGAAGAACTTGTGGCTGATCTGCAGCATGATGCCCACGCCGTCGCCGGTCTTGCCCTCGGCATCCTTACCGGCGCGGTGCTCCAGACGCTCCACGATGCTCAGGGCATCGCTGACCGTCTGATGGCTCTTGCGGCCCTTGATGTCCACCACAGCGCCGATGCCGCAGGCGTCGTGCTCAAACTGGGGGTCATACAGGCCGAGGGGCGTGGCGTTTTCCGTAAATTGATCCATTGCCTTTCCCATCCTTATCTCTCAAAATATCCTCTGGGCCGCGGCACGATCCGCAGCCTCTTGCACAGAAAACAAAAAAAGCGCCCCAGAAGGGTAGACTTCACCCTTCTGGAACGCCTTTGTTCCGTTAGCTTTATTATAATGATTCGTGAAGATTGTTCAAGTGGGAGGTGCAACAAACTTTAGTACACCAAAGCCTGAACTTCTTGTGCGGTTTGATGATGAGATGAAACGGATTCATCCTTCGCCCAAAATCGCTTTCAGGTCCTGCTCCGGTGTCGTGACGGCCATCAGACCGTACTTTTCCTGCAAAACGCGCACCACGCCCGGCGAGAGGAAGGCGGGCAGGGTAGGGCCGAGCCGGATGTTCTGGATGCCCAGCGCCAGCAGTGCGATGAGGATGCAGACGGCCTTCTGCTCGAACCAGCAGAGCACCAGCGAGAGCGGCAGGTCGTTGACGCTGCACTGGAACGCATCGGCCAGCGCCAGCGCGATCTGAATGGCGCTGTATGCGTCGTTGCACTGGCCCACATCGAGGATGCGGGGCAGGCCCGCCACGGTGCCGAGATCCAGGTCGTTCAGGCGGAATTTGCCGCAGGCCAGCGTCAGGATCACGGTGTCGGGCGGGGTGAGCTTGGCGAACTCGGTGTAGTAGCGGCGGGAAGGCCGGGTGCCGTCACAGCCGCCCACCAGGAAGAAATGGCGGATCTGCCCGCTTTTCACGGCCGCAACGATCTCATTGGCGTGGGAGAGCACAGCGCTCCGCGCAAAGCCGGTCACGACGCTGCGCCCGCCGTTGATGCCGGGCATGGCGGTGTCTTCCGGGTAGCCCCCTAGTTCCAGTGCTTTGGCAATGACGGGGGAGAAATCCCGCTCTGGCCCGATGTGCGGGACGCCGGGATAGGACACCACCGAGGTGGTGAACACCCGGTCGGCGTAGCTCTCCCGCAGGGGCATGATGCAGTTGGTGGTGAAGAGGATCGGGGCCGGGATGTCCTCAAACTCCCGCTGCTGGTTCTGCCAGGCTGTGCCGAAGTTGCCCTTCAGATGCGGGTACTTCTGCTTCAGCTCCGGGTAGCCGTGGGCGGGGAGCATTTCCGAGTGGGTGTAGACGTGGATGCCTTTGCCCGCCGTCTGCTCCAGCAGGCACTTCATGTCGTAGAGGTCGTGGCCGGAAATGACGATGAACGGCCCTTTCTCGATGACGAGCGGCACCTCCACCGGCTCCGGCTGGCCGAAGGCCCCGGTGTTAGCGGCGTCCAGCAGCTCCATGCAGCGGTAGCTGGCCTGGCCGGTCTTCTGCACCAGTGCCCAGAGGGTGTCGATGGAGCATTCGCTGCCAACGGCCTGCAATGCTTCGCAGAAGAAGCAGTCCAGCTCCGGGTCGATGCGGCCCAGCACCCGCGCATGGTAATTGTACGCTGCCATGCCGCGCAGGCTGAACAGGACGAACGATTTCAGACTGCGGATGTCCTCGTCCGGCTCGTGCCAGAGGTTTGCCATGTCGTAGTCGAACCCGATGCCGGGGCAGGCCGCATGGATGCTCTCGGTCAGCTGGTCCACGGTCTGCGGGTCGAAGTTCACGTTGGTGATGGTGGTGAACAGCCCTTCCATCAGCAGAAGTGCCTGTTCCGGAGCGGGGGCCCGCCCCTCGCCGATGAGCTGGCTGGCGTAGGAGATGAGTGCGCCGGTCAGGCGGTCCTGCGCCGCTGCCGTGTCCGCGCTTTTGCCGCAGACACCGGCCTTACCGGTACAGGCAGTGCAGTGCGCCGCCTGCTCGCATTGAAAACAAAACATCTGTTCGTCCATTTCAGAACCCTCTCTTCGCTTGATGTGGTCAGTATGGACGGGTTGGCGGGGCTTTATACAGGCCGCACGAGGGGCGTTTTCTCGGCGAGTATCCGAGGTGGGGCCCCGCTTGCGGGGCGGGCATGGAATGTCCGTTGACCCGCCGGGAAAAGCTCCCGGAGATGCGGCCAGCGAATAGATACAAAAAGAGCCGCGCTCTTGCGAACGCAGCTCTTGAAAATGCTTTGGAACAATTAGTAGGTGATGCCCTGTGCCATCATGGCGGTAGCCACCTTCAGGAAACCGGCGCAGTTTGCACCGACCATCAGGTTGCCCTCGGAACCAGCGGCAACGGAAGCGTCATAGGAAGCGTGGAAGATGCCCTCCATGATGCCCTTCAGCTTGGCATCCACTTCCTCAAAGCTCCAGCTCAGACGCTCGGAGTTCTGGCTCATCTCCAGGCCGGAGGTGGCCACGCCGCCGGCGTTGGCAGCCTTTGCGGGTCCGTACAGGACACCGTTGGACAGGTAGACCTCGATGGCCTCGGGCGTGCTGGGCATGTTTGCGCCCTCGCAGACAACGGTGCAGCCGTTCTTGACCAGAGCCTCAGCGGACTCCTTGTTGATCTCGTTCTGGGTTGCGCAGGGCAGGGCGATGTCGCAGGGGACAGTCCAGACCTTGGAGCAGTCGGCAACGTAGGTTACACCGGCGTGGGTCTCGGCATACTCCTTGATGCGGCCGCGGCGGACTTCCTTCAGCTCCTTGACGTAAGCCAGATCAATGCCGTTGGGGTCGTAGACGTAGCCGTTGGAATCGGACATGGTAACGACCTTTGCGCCCAGAGCCTGGGCCTTCTGGCAGGCATAGATGGCAACATTGCCGGAACCGGAGATGACCACGGTCTTGCCCTCAAGGCTGTCGTTGCGCATACACTTCAGAGCCTCGGCAGTGAAGTAGCACAGGCCGTAGCCGGTGGCCTCGGTACGGGCCAGAGAGCCGCCGAAGGTCAGGCCCTTGCCGGTGAGCATGCCGCCCTGGAAGCTGTTGGTCAGGCGCTTGTACTGGCCGAACATGTAGCCAACCT
>OLRS01002843.1_pt1 | contig 12439 bp, 9 predicted proteins | sample 1673171 | NCBI WGS metagenome assembly OLRS01 (sample SAMEA3136762, study PRJEB25190) | human gut metagenome | biome: human gut; feature: human-associated habitat; material: faeces | place: Austria | collected 2013
TTCTTACTTCAAACTATCTTAGCATCCTCTTACGTCACTGTCAACATGTTGTTATAATAAAAATAACACCAAAATAAAAAAGGAGATCAGGCCATGAAATATCCCACCCGCCTTAGCGATGCTGTTCATATTCTGGCTTTTATCGCTCTGTACCCAGACTGCGACCTGACCAGTAACAAGCTGGCAGAGAGCATTCAGACGAATCCTGCCTATGTGCGCCGGCTCATGTCCGCCCTGCGGAAGGGAGGACTGCTGGTCAGCGTGAAGGGACATCCCCGACCTGCTCTGGCTCGTGAGCCGGAGAAAATCTCTCTACTGGATGCCTATCGGGCAGTAGAGGGCAACAAGCTCCTGCTCCATCAGGACATCCACACCAATCCTGCCTGTGGCGTGGGTGTAAATATCCAACTGGTGCTGCGGGATTTTTACTTGGACATTCAAAAAACAGCGGAACAAAGAATGCAAGAAATCACGCTGAAAGATATACTGAAACAATATCACCTGAAGTTAAAAGGGATTGATGTTGTCAAGATTGGTTGACACATTTTTCTCAAGGACATCATGGACTATGCTGCTATACGCAGAGAATCATAGTATCTCTGTCGCTTGAGCATGGGAGGAAGACCACCATTGGTGGTGCAAATCCTCCGATTGTTCCAATAACTGATAAAGTATCTCCAGATTAGAGACTTCAGTTCGGATACAGTCAGGTTTTCACTGTTGTATCGGTCATACAATAATTCTGTCTTTAGACGCGCCCACATGCTTTCACAACGGGCATTGTCATGGCATCGACCACCGGCACTGTTCATACTTTGGATGATTTCATATTTTCTCAGGGTGCTGCGGTAAAGCTCACTGGTATATTGGCTACCTCGATCGGAGTGAAGCACTGCTCCTTGAATTTCAGGATATGCGATAAAAGCGTTTTCTACCGTATGCTGGCAAAGCGTTGCCTTCATCGTGGTTTCCATTGCCAGCCCCAGTACTGCTGAATCAAAACAATCGAAGATTGCCGAAACATAGAGTTTTCCATCTTTTGCTTTGATTTCGGTGATATCTGTCACGCATTTTTCAAGAGGCTTTTCTGATGTGAAATTTCTCTTAAGAAGATCATCCGATTTACGAGCCTCACGGTCTGCTTTCGTAATTCCTTTCGGATTACGCTTAGGACGATGACTGAGACCGATTTTTTCCATGACTCTATAAACGGTACGCTCACTGGGGATAGGAATGCCATCAGGTCGTTTAAGAGTTAATGCCTGGAACATACGTACACGTCCATAGGTGTCGTTGCAGACATCCTCAGCATGGATTTCAAGCATGGTATCTGCAAGCGTCTGGTATTTCCACGGACGGTCTTTTACGGACAGATATTTATAAAATCCCTGGCGGCTCACATGTAACATACGACAGTAAAAAGCCAGTTTTCCCTTGATGGTGCCATCGTCAGTCTTAATCGCAATGAATTTCATTCTTTCGGTCTTAGAGACTTCCGACGGCTCGCTGCGAAAAAAGCGCTGGCTTCTTCCAGAAACTCGTTTTCTTCTTTCAGACGACGAATTTCTTTATCCTGATCTTTCACGCGTTTTCGAAGCATGGTTAATTCCTCCGCAAGGCTCATGGCAGATTCTGGAGTATGGGCACCTTCTCCAATATCCAGTTGTCCGGTTCTTACGGCTTTAAGCCAGGTATGGATAGTCCCTTCAGGAATTCCTAATTCTTTAGCGGCTTTCGCACCACCGATTTCTTTTGCAAGCTTAACTGCCTGCACTTTGTATTCATGATCGTACTTACGTTGACTTCGTGCCATAGTTGGGCACCTCCTTATTCTCTTGATTATACTATGAAATCCTTGAGAATAGGCTGTCAACTTTATTTATACACCATCAGATCTTTTTTGACAACAGAGGTCCGGGACATGACGGCACGATTACCTCCGATAAGAAGCAGATCTGCGAGGAGACAGAGATAAAGGAGGGCTATCCATATTTTGGATTTGCAGACAAAAACGGCAAGGTACTGCGGACAATCCCAATGCCGTTCTACTGCAATCATTATCACGCCAATAATGACAATACCTTTTTTACGGGGGATGGTGTGGAGGATATTATGCTGATACGGATAAATGGACAGGAGGCTGAAATGAAGCCGCTGGCAAAGCATAATACAACCTGGAAATATCATCGTTCCCATTGTCACCCTACATTCAGCTGGGATGGAAAGAAAATTCTTTATACTGCTGACAGGGATGAAACACATTGTGATTTATATTTGGTTGATGCAGAATTTTAGAAGATAACAGAGAATCCGGCCCGCGGATGTACGGTTGTTTTGCCGTGCATTCACGGGCTGGATTTAATTTTGAAGATTTCAGAGAGCTTCCATTAATGGATATCTATACCGTATTTCAAGCATTTGTCGATAGTTGGGATGGAATCAGTGCCGATCTTAGCCGGTTAAGTACGGAAGGTTGGAGAGGTAAAATTATGCCATTCGACCTGATAAAAAAAGAACTTTTCTCGGCGGATCTGGAAGAAATGGCCAGACTCAACAACAATGCGGATGCCGGACTGAAGAACCTTTCAGAGCGTGGCAACAGCATACAGACTTCTGAACGCAAGGAACGCTTATATTATCGTGCTATGGACAGGAGTAGACGGGCAACCAATCCACAGAATTACAATCCTGACGGCACGATCAAGAAAGGTAAAAAGACTTGGAAATATTCTAATCACTACAAGAAGCTGAAAGCCAAACACGCTGAATTATGCCGTATAAATGCAGTAAATAGACAGCTTGCAATAAACGAAGATGCTAACTATCTGCGAAGTCTTGGAGATACATTCGTCACAGAACCTAAAAATGCAAGCAAGCTGATGAAACGGGCTAAGAAGACTACTGTTAATAGCAAAGGCAAATTTAATAAGAAAAAGCGCTTTGGCAAATCTATAAAGAATCGTTGCCCGTCTGGATTTCAAACTACTGTTGAAAAGAAATTCAAAGTCACAGGCGGCGCATATATAGAAGTTTCGAATAATTATAGGGCAAGCCAGTACGACCACACGGCAGATGACTACATTAAGAAAAAGCTGTCTGATAGGCTCTACAGACTTCGAGACGGAACATTGGTACAAAGAGATTGGTATTCATCATTTTTGCTCTATTGTTACGACTACAGAACGCAGGATATAGACAAAGATAAATGTATTACAGATTTCGGCAGGTGCTATGACAAAGAAAAAGCCCTAATCGCATGGATTAAGGCTAATCATATCAAAATACTAAACAGTGGAATTAAAGTAGCTTAACAACTAAATGTTAGGGAGATTGACTGTACTTCCTTGTCGTAAGACAGAAATTTACCGCTAATGTGGTCGTAGGACTGCTTGGTAATGAAAGTCCTGATTCAAACAGGTTTACACTTGTAACTCCAAAGCCTGAAAATGGTGTACGATTACAAGCTACACTTGGCAATCAGAACCCCACGGGCTTGCCCGTGGGAGCAGTCAGAATCATGCATAGATGAAAAGATAAGAGATATTTCATAAGGGAGAAGTTATATGGATCATTTTGAATTAGTATCAGAATATGAGCCAACTGGGGATCAGCCACAGGCGATCGAGAAGCTGACCAAAGGATTTCAAGATGGGAATCAGTTTGAGACGCTTCTTGGAGTGACTGGTTCAGGTAAGACATTTACAATGGCGAATATTATACAGAATTTGAATAAACCGACATTGATCTTGGCACATAATAAGACGTTAGCAGCACAGTTATATAGTGAGTTTAAGGCGTTTTTTCCACATAACGCCGTGGAATATTTTGTCTCCTATTATGATTATTATCAGCCAGAGGCCTATGTTCCATCTACCGATACTTATATAGAGAAGGATTCATCGGTCAATGATGAGATTGATAAATTACGACATAGCGCGACAGCAGCATTGATCGAGAGAAAAGATGTGATCGTTGTATCTAGTGTTTCCTGCATTTATGGAATTGGTAGCAAAGAAAGCTATTCAGAGATGATGATCTCTTTGAGACCAGGGATGATAAAGGACAGGGACGAGGTGATCGAGGACCTGATCAATATTCAGTATGTAAGAAGCGAACTTGACTTTAAGAGAGGTACTTTCAGAGTTAAGGGGGATGTGTTGGAGATCCTTCCGGTTTCTACATTTGAAGATGCAGTCAGAGTTGAATTTTTTGGAGATGAGATCGATCGTATTGTGGAATTTGATGTTTTAACAGGTGAAGTAAAGAGAAGCTTGAATTTCGTGGCAATATTCCCGGCATCACATTATGTTGTACCACAGGAACAGATTGAACGTGCGATCAAAGGGATTAAGGAAGAACTTGCTGAGCAGGTGACATATTTTAAAGAACATGATCAGCTGATCGAAGCACAGAGAATTGCAGAGCGAACGAATTTTGATATTGAAATGTTAAGAGAAACAGGATTTTGTTCTGGGATTGAGAACTACTCCAGACATTTAGCAGGATTAGAACCAGGACAGCCGCCAAGTACGTTAATTGATTTCTTTGGGGATGACTTTTTGATGATCATTGATGAGTCGCATATCACTGTACCACAGATCGGTGGAATGTATGCAGGAGATCAGTCCAGAAAGTCAACGTTAGTAGATTTTGGATTTCGTTTGCCTTCTGCGAAAGATAACCGTCCTTTGGAATTTGGTGAATTTGAACAGAAGATCGATCAGATGTTATTTGTATCTGCAACACCTGGTAAATACGAAGAAGAGCATGAATTATTAAGGGCAGAACAGATCATCAGACCAACAGGTTTACTAGACCCAGCAATCGATGTACGTCCGGTGGAAGGACAAATTGATGATCTGTTAGGAGAGATTCATAAAGAGACAGACAAAGGCAATAAAGTACTTGTCACAACACTGACCAAGCGAATGGCGGAAGAATTGACCGATTATATGCGTGAAGTTGGTATCCGGGTAAAATATTTACATTCAGATATTGATACATTAGAGCGAATTGAGATCGTGAGAGATTTGAGAATGGGAGTTTTTGATGTATTGGTTGGAATCAACCTGTTAAGAGAAGGCCTGGATATTCCAGAGATTACATTGGTTGCAATTCTTGATGCAGATAAAGAGGGATTCTTGCGTTCTGAGACATCTCTTGTGCAGACGATCGGGCGTGCAGCACGTAACAGTGAAGGACATGTTATTATGTATGCAGATCATATGACAGATTCCATGCATGCAGCGATCACGGAGACAGAACGAAGACGTGAGATTCAGGATGAATATAACAAAGAGCATGGAATTACGCCACAGACGATCAAGAAAGATATCAGAGATCTGATCAAGATATCTGATGAACATGAAGAGGAAACAGGTGGATATGAAAAAGATATGGAATCCATGTCTAAGAAAGAATTAAAAGAAGTGATCGAGCGGTTAAGTAAGAAGATGAATCAGGCAGCAGCAGAATTAAACTTCGAATTGGCTGCACAGCTTAGAGATGAATTAAAAGAATTCAAGATCGCATATCAGGAATATGACGATTAAAAGAAGAAATACTAAAACTGATGATAGATTAGAATTAGGAGCTTATCAATGAAGAAAGAGATGATCCGCATCAAAGGTGCGAGAGAAAATAACTTAAAGAATATAGATCTAGAAGTGCCGAGAAACCAGTTTGTTGTATTTACAGGGCTGAGTGGTTCTGGAAAATCTTCTCTGGCATTTGATACGATTTATGCAGAAGGACAGAGAAGATACATGGAATCTTTATCTTCTTATGCAAGACAGTTCTTGGGACAGATGGAGAAACCGGATGTAGACAGCATTGAGGGATTATCTCCTGCGATTTCTATTGATCAGAAGTCAACAAACAGAAACCCAAGATCTACAGTAGGAACTGTGACAGAGATTTATGATTATTTTCGATTACTGTACGCAAGAGTCGGAATCCCACATTGTCCAAAGTGTGGGAAACCGATCAGTAAGCAGACCGTAGATCAGATGGTAGATCGTCTGATGCAGTTAGAAGAACGTACAAGGATTCAGCTTCTGGCACCGATCGTTCGTGGAAGAAAAGGAGAACATGCAAAGGTTTTCCAGAATGCGAAGAAAAGTGGATATGTTCGTGTCAGAGTTGATGGCAATGTTTATGATCTGTCAGAGGACATTCCAATGGAGAAAAATAAGAAACATAACATTGAAATCGTGGTGGATCGTTTAGTGGTCAAACCTGGGATTGAAAAACGATTAACAGATTCTATCGAGACAATCTTAAATCTAGCCGATGGATTGATGATGGTTGATGTGATCGGTGGAGAAACTTTGAATTTTAGCCAGAGTTTTTCCTGCCCTGACTGTGGTATCAGTATTGATGAAGTAGAACCAAGAAGTTTTTCCTTCAATAATCCATTTGGAGCTTGTCCGGTATGCCATGGACTTGGATATAAGATGGAATTTGATGTGGATTTAATGATCCCTGACCAAAAGTTAAGTATTGCAGAAGGGGCAATTCAGGTCTTTGGATGGCAATCATCAACGGATAAGAAGAGTTATACAAGAGCAATCTTAGATGCGCTCGCAAGGGAATATCATTTTGATCTGGAAACACCATTTAAAGATTATCCACAGGAAGTCAAAGATGTTTTATTGTATGGAACTGGTGGCAGAGAAGTCAAAGTCTATTATAAAGGGCAGAGAGGCGAAGGTGTCTATGATGTGGCATTTGAAGGGATCATCAAGAATGTTGGAAGAAGATATCGTGAGGCATCTCAGAATATGAAAGCAGAATACGAGACATTTATGACGATCACACCTTGCGATGAATGTCATGGACAGCGATTAAAGCAGGAATCACTGGCGGTAACGGTTGCAGATAAGAATATTGCCGAGATGTGTGATATGTCAGTCGGGGAAATGGTTTTATTTTTAGAAACGATGGAATTGAGTGAACGCCAGAAACTGATCGGAGAACAGGTTTTAAAAGAGATTAAGGCAAGAATCGGATTCTTAAATGACGTGGGACTAGATTATCTGACGTTATCAAGGGCTACTGGAACATTATCTGGTGGAGAAGCGCAGCGAATCCGTCTGGCAACACAGATCGGTTCTGGATTAGTTGGAGTAGTTTATATCTTAGATGAGCCAAGTATCGGACTTCACCAGAGAGATAATGACAAACTGATTCGTACACTTAAGAATCTAAGGAATTTAGGAAATACACTGATCGTTGTAGAGCATGATGAAGATACGATGCTGGCAGCAGATTATATTGTAGATATCGGACCGAAAGCAGGAGAATATGGTGGAGAAGTTGTTGCAACGGGAACTGCAAAACAGATCATGAAGAATAAGAAATCCATCACAGGAGCTTATTTAAGCGGAAAGATCAAGATTCCAGTACCACAAGTCAGAAGAAAACCATCAGGATTCCTAAAAGTAGTCGGGGCACAGGAGAATAATTTAAAGAATATTGATGTAGAAATCCCACTTGGAATTTTCACTTGTGTAACGGGAGTCTCTGGATCAGGAAAGAGTTCTTTAGTCAATCAGATTTTATACAAACGTCTGGCAAAAGAACTAAACAGGGCTAAGACGAAACCAGGACTACACAAAGACATCGAAGGATTTGAACAGTTAGATAAGATCATAGCGATCGACCAGTCACCGATTGGAAGAACACCAAGATCCAATCCTGCAACTTACACAGGAGTCTTTGATCAGATCAGAGATCTGTTTGCGATGACAAAAGATGCAAAAGCAAAAGGATACAATAAAGGAAGATTCAGTTTCAACAAGAAAGGCGGGCGATGCGAAGCCTGTGCAGGAGATGGTATCATCAAGATTGAGATGCACTTTTTACCAGATGTGTATGTCCCTTGTGAAGTATGTCATGGAAAACGATACAATAGAGAAACACTTGAAGTTAAATACAAGGGAAAGAGTATTTATGATGTTCTGAATATGACAGTGGAAGAAGCCTGTGATTTCTTCTCTAATATTCCATCGATCAGCCGTAAGATGGAGACATTAAGAGATGTTGGATTAGGATACATTCGATTAGGGCAGCCATCCACAGAATTATCAGGGGGAGAAGCACAGAGGATCAAACTGGCAGCAGAATTAAGCAAACGAAGTACAGGAAAGACCATTTATATCTTGGATGAGCCAACGACAGGACTTCATTTTGCAGATGTTCACAAACTGGTGGATATCCTTGCAAGACTGACTGAAGGTGGCAATACTGTGATCGTGATCGAACATAATCTGGAAGTGATCAAGACTGCGGATTATATTATCGATATGGGACCAGAAGGTGGATCAGGCGGTGGAACAGTTGTTGCAGCAGGGACACCAGAAGAGATCTGCGAGGTTGAGGAATCTTATACTGGGCAGTATTTGAAAGGGATACTTAATCGATAAAATCTGTGGGTAGGCTTGTGTGTATGTTAAACGGTATTGGTTAATAATTTTTGTATTTATTAACAGATGTTAAAAGGACTTCTGCAACACCGATGTATTGAGATGTTCAAAAATGATAAAAATAAAACTGCTCATAGATGAAAAAATATATAATATCACAATAAAATGTCATAAATATACCGACAAAATGCACAATTAAATAATATATAATGTTGTAAATATTATAAACATATGATAAAATAAAACACATCAGATGCATGAAAACACACATATCGATCGTGTTTTATTTTTTACGATGGTATGCAAACAAAGGCAGAGGAGGAGTCATATGAACGGTAAGTCAACAGTTAAGTCATTGATAGCATTGACAATGGCAGGAGCAATGGTATTCTCAATGAATACAATGCCAGTAAGTGCTGCAAAGAAAAAGACAAAGGCAAAAAGCACAGTGAAGAGTGTAAAAGTTGTTGCTCCATCTGGATCAAAGAAGAGTGCAACCGTGGCAAAAGGAAAGTCAATCAAACTTGCAGTCACAGTGAATGCAACAAAGAAAGCATACAAGAAAGTTACTTACAAAGTAAGCAACAAGAAAGTGATTTCTGTATCCAAAAAAGGGGTTGTCAAAGGAAAGAAAGCTGGAACAGCAACGGTAAAAGTAATTTCCGCAAAAAATAAGAAAAAGACAGCAAGTATTAAGATCAAAGTTGTCAGTGGAGCAGTTAAGAAAGTCAAACTTAATAAGAGTAATTTAGCACTGAATGTCGGAGATTCAGGAAAATTAAGTGTGAAAGTAACAGCTTCCAAGAAAGCATACAAAACATTAAAATGGACAACATCCAATAAGAAAGTAGCAACCGTTACAAGCAAAGGTGTTGTCAAAGGAATCGGAAAAGGAACAGCAAAGATCACGGCTGCATCTCTTGATGGAACTGGAAAGAAGAGTACATGTACAGTAACGGTTCGTGAGAAGCAGGTAGTGAATGGAATTAAGAGTCTGGAAGTTTATAATCCATTGAAATCTTATTCTTCTAGTACTTTGAAAGTAACATTAGATTCACCTCAGGTATTAACAGCAGATGATATTAAAGTTGAGACAAAGAGTTATGGAGAAGGTTCTTATATGGGAACAGTTTCTGTAGATGATATATATACAACAGACAATCAGACATATGAAGTATATTTGGCGAATGATGATATTTATAATGGAAGATATGTAAGAGTCACAGTCAATGCATTGAATGGGCAGAAAACAGCAGAAGTAAGATTTCTGGTAGATCCAGATACAGTGAGACAAGTACATACAGCAAAAGTTGGTGATGACGAACATAGTTTTTCTGTGGATGATGATGCTATGGGAACTTCAAGATCAGCGATCAAAACAGGTACTTTGCCAGCAGGCTACAAATTAATTAATGAACTGGGTGATTCTGCACGTGTTCGAGGAATACCATCAGCTGTAGCAGATAATCAGCATGTTGTATTTGCAACAACAGATGAATTGGGAAGAGATACAACAACAGATGTGAATTTCCTGATCGGGGATGATGACCATATTGTGGTTGAGAATCAAACTATTGGAGATCAGGTAAGTGGAATGATCTATGCGAAAGATTCTTTCTATAAAGATCTTCATTTTGCAGGTGGAAATGGAAAAATCACTGCAGAGATTTTGAACACATATGATGGAACATTTAAGATTGATGATACATACAGTGATTCAGTAGGAATTACGGTTGTAGATTCTAATAAACTTGCAGCAGGAACTTATGATATACCAGTACGAATTACAGATAGCAATGGAAAAACAGGTCAGGGTACATTAAAAGTTATCGTTACTGCATCAGTGAAAGTTGTAACGAAAGTAAATAATAATAGTCCTGATGGAACGATTTATTTCTATAACCACAATTCAAATGAGGAATTTTCGTTAAGAAGTATCGAAAAAGAGGGTAAATATAGTGGTAGTGTAGGAAATACAACATTAACATCCACAGGATATTTACCACACGGTACATATTCCGTATATTATCGTATGTGTGGACGTAAGATCATGCTGAATAAATCATTGAATGTAAGTGGAGATACTAATCTTGAATTTACCTTACCAACTACGAAGATTACAGGAACGATCTATGATGTGAATAACAAGAAATATGAAAACAGTGTTGATGTTTGCATGTATAGAAGTAATGACCTTGATACAAGATATTATTCTGTATCAGATTATACTAGTGACGGAACATATTCGTTCCAGGGAGTTCCAGATGGACAGTATGTATTGGTTGTTTCAGGACAGAAAGATGGTAAATACTTCGAGACAACATCAGGAACGATCACAGTTTCCGGTGGAAATGCAACCATGGATGTGAAACTTCCAGTGGCAAACCCAGCAAACCCACAGCAGTAAACAAGAAATAATTAAAAAAATAAGAAAAGGCAGTCGTTTTTCAATGGCTGCCTTTTCTTATTTTGACTTGACAACTGGTGAAAATAATATAAAATAATAAATAACAATAATGAATAATAAAACATAAAAGGAGAATAAAAGATGTTTGTAGAAGAACGGCATCAGGAAATCTTACATTTGCTTCAGGAAAATGAAAAAGTAAAAGTCAAAGAACTAAGCAAACAATTTGAGGTAACAGAAGACTGTATTCGAAAAGATTTAGCAAGTATGGAGGCAAAAAATCTTTTAAAAAGAACTTATGGAGGAGCAGTGCTTCCAGATACTTTGCATCCGGGACATACAAATCTTGTATCGACAAGAAAAGATAAGAATATAAAGCAGAAACAAAAAATTGCAAAAAAAGCAGTAAAATTGATTCGTCCTGGAGATATGATCTTTTTGGATACCTCGACAACAAACATTGAATTGGCGAAAGAAATCCAGAAACAGGAACTTGAGATTACAGTGATAAGCTGTATGATGGATATTGCATACATTTTCGCCCAAACAAAGAAAGTAAAATTTATTTTGTTAGGCGGAGAATTTAATCGATCTCAGAATGGTTTTCTTGGAGAATTGACGGTTCAAATGATGAAGAATTTTAGATTTGATATCTGTTTTATGGGAGTTGTGGGAGCAGATGTAGAGAATGATGAAGTAATGACATATGTACCAGAAGATGGAATTATGAAATCTCATGCGATGAAAAGAAGTAGAAGACGATATTTGGTAATGGAAAATTGTAAATTTGATTTTAAAGCTAATTATGTATATACAACATTTGAAGATGTTGACGGTATTTTATGTGAAGAAAAGCCGTCAAAAAAAATTAGTGAAAAACTAAAAGAATATCAAGTAGAAGTTATTGAGTAAAGAATTAAATTAGAAAGGACAAATTCTATGGAAGGATTATATCAGACACAGCGAATCAAAGATTTAAAAGATAAAATGTTATCAGAGCCAAGATACGCATCAATCGAACAGGCACTGATCATCACAAAAACATATCAGGAGAATGAAGATGATCCAAGGATCATACAGAGAGCAAAATCATTAAAAGCAGCCTTAGAGCAGATGGAGATCCGTGTAGAACCTGAAGAACTGATCGTTGGAAACCGTACAGCCGGAGTTCGTTATGGAGTTGTATTTCCAGAGAGCGGAAGCACATGGGTAGACAAAGAATTTGAAACACTCCCAACAAGACCACAGGACCGCTTCAATGTGCATCAGGAAGATATTGAAACATTCCGTAAGGTCATCAAACCATACTGGGAAGGAAAGTCCTTAGAAGATGTCCTGAACCAGAGATATGGAAAAGAAATCAACGAGATTGCCAAAGTTGTAAAGATCAACCAGAAAGACCATGCCCAAGGACATATCTGCCCTGATTGTGTCAAATGGTTAGAGATGGGACCACAGGGATTACTTGATCAGGCAGAGGAAAAATTAAAGACATGTCAAGAAGAACAGAAAGACTTCTATGAGAGTGTTAAGATCGTCATGGAAGGAGCGAAACACTTTATGGTCCGTTATCATGACCTGATCATGGACATGGCAGAAAATGAAT
>OLRS01002856.1_pt1 | contig 12391 bp, 10 predicted proteins | sample 1673171 | NCBI WGS metagenome assembly OLRS01 (sample SAMEA3136762, study PRJEB25190) | human gut metagenome | biome: human gut; feature: human-associated habitat; material: faeces | place: Austria | collected 2013
TTCGATATTGTGCCCCCCCATCTGCGCTGCAAAAGCTGAGACAACAGATAATTGATAACAATACTGCTGCACATGATCCACAGATAACTTGGATTGAAATAGCCATAAAACCAGAAAGACATGAGGATCAATGCAACCTTTGCAAAGACTGGTTTTCCGAGTTTATGCAGTCCATAATAGCTACCAAGTGTCAGTGGAAGAAAAACAAATATAAATATGTAAGAATTAAATAACATGTCGTTTTTGTACTTCCCCCTAAATTAATTTTTTAATTTTGTATCAATTATCAACTATAAGGGAAAGTTTAAGGTTCGTCAAGTTTTTCTTCCACTTTGCAGGCTGTTAGAATAGGTGGCACCTTCTGCGGCAAAGAGGATTGTCTTTATTATAGATGGTCATGATCTCGTTTTTATTTCCGCTTGTATCTGCAAGTGTACCGTTTACGATCATGCTTTTGCTACATCCCATGATAAAGTCATCATAAGAGCAGATAGTAACATGGTCGATCTCTGCCTGTTTACAGGACACCGGAGTATTTGAGATCCCGCTCAGTCCCCATACCTGAGATACTGGAAGTGCTCGCTCCGGCGAAGCAGAGCATTGATCCGGGACAAAAAAACAGCCAGTTTGAATGGCTTGGTAATATAATCATCCCCTCCGATATCCAGACCCATGATCATATCGGTTTCTTCATCCATTGCCGTAAGAAACATGAACTGCTTCTGCCCATCTCTGGTGCGGGCGATATCAAGAGCATAGCCCTGTTTCTTAATGGCAAAGGATAAGCCATTTAACAGACTTAAGTCATCTTCGACCAGTAATATGTGTTTCATGTTGTCTCCTTTGGTTTCTGTGTTATTAAATCCAGTATAGTGCGGGATGAGGTGGGATGCAACTTACATTCTTGTAAGATTGGGATAAGAGGCAAAAAAAGAGTGAAGCTTTTAAAACTCCACTCTTTGTCTGAATGATAGATCATTTTCTGTGCATCTGCAGAATCTCAAGAAGAATTTCATACACAGATTCATTTTTCTCTATGATAAGTGACAGGTTTTCCTTTGTCTGGTTCAGAAGGTGAAAAAGGGTCCGTACGTCGGAACTGCCACTGTTGTTTCGCAAAGATGAACGAAGATATCCTTCTGTGTCGTAATAATAACGTTCATCCAGAACGGTGACGAGACGGTCGGTGACGCGGACCGCGGCGGTGTTCAGGTCTGCGGGTGTGGAGGTCTGGCGGTACTGGTAGCCCTGATGAATGTAGCCGTCAAGCAGGTTTTGCGTTTCGCTTTCATTGTTGGCGCAGACTACTTCGATATGCGGATAGTATCTGGAACTTTTTTTCCTTGGCAGATGAAGCATATTCTGGATGAAGGAGGAAAGTTCGGCATTGGTGCGGATGCGGTTAGTCAGATGGAAGGTCAGGATCTGTGGCAGGCGTTCTATCTTCTGAATAGTGGTCTGGTCCATTTCCTCAGGAGAGATCATATCCTCGGAATCACTGGAAAAGATCACGGGCTGGTGATTAACTGCATTTAGAAGAATGTCAAGTTTTGGAGCGGAAAGCAGATGAGCTTCATCTACCAGGATGGCGCTGTAGGAATCAAAGCTGACTGGTTCCCTTTCATTAGCAAGCTCTTTGTCGGTGAGAAAATCGATCCTCTGCAGGCGTTCATGCAGGATCTCCCAATCCCTGGCAGCTTCTCCGCAGTGGATCATGCAGACTCTCTGACGGACAGACAGTTTCATGGCAATGTCATAGAGCAGCAGGGTCTTGCCTGTCCCTGGAAGTCCGTTGAACCAGTAATAGCCGGTGTGTTCTGTGCGGATCTTTTTGAGGATCTGCCGTTCGATATCACGCTGCTGTGAAGTCAGGAAATATTCTTTCCGAAGAAAACGGGCAGGTTCTGTAAGCGGGGAGATCAGATAAAGTTCTGCCTGAAAAAGATCCTCGATATCTCCCTCATAATCCGGACTTTCCTTCTGGAGAATTGTACATAGATGTTCCCAGTCTGCCTCTATGATATGGTCATGCTTTGTCAGCTTGACAAGCCGGTTCTGGTTGCTGATATAAGTATAAGAATGGAGCGGCTTTCCAAGCACAGACAGATAATATCGGTTCTGCAGAAGCTGTTTGCAGATCGCCTCATCGGATACTACACCACTTTTTAACTCGATATTTACGATCTGGTCTTTTTTGATTTGGAGAAGGTCAAATTCCTTTCCAAGTTTTGGAATCTGGAAAGAATAGAAAAAACGAAGAGAGCAGATCTGAGGAATATGCACTTCCAGATGTTCTGTCAGAGCCTTCATGCTCTCCATCTCCCACTCTCTCATCCGAAGAAAATATCCCCTCCCCGATAACTGACGCTCCAGTCTCTGAAGATTGTCGAGCGTCTGGTTTCTGGTGATGGTATAGATGGAAATAGATTTCATAATGATTTACCTGACCTCTTTTTTGAGGATTTTGTTAAACAATGTAAAAAAGGTTATTGTGGTAACAGCCGCGGCAAGGATATCGCTTACCGGTTCTGCCAGGAAAACAGCGAACACTTTGTTCGAGAAGAAATTCGGCAGCAGGAAGATCAGCGGGATCAGCATGATCACGATCCAGAAGAAGATCGTGCAAGTAATTTGGGGATGTTTCCTGTTGCCATAGGGTTTGAAGTGTTTGATTCTTGCATTTTAGTCATGGTTTTAGTCCTTTTGTTTGTAAATTGAAAAATGTAAAGTGGTTGGGATCAGGCTGTCTTTGTTGATTAATGCGCGGAGCGCAGAGGGGTTTGGTTTGTTATATGTATTTTTTATACTATAACATTTAAATTTATATAACACACTTCTTTATTTTATAAAAACAACAGCCCAGAGCTCTGTCATTCTGCATAAACTCTCCGGGCTGTCTCTTTTTATACATTCATGTATTATACGGTATTGATGTTCTCCAGAAGTGAACTCATCTCCTGATACAGAAGTTCCTTACTGGAAGCTCCCATTACGATGGATATAAATGGATTGCCATATTCATTCTGACATAACAATGCCAGACAGTTTCCTGCACTGCTGGTGGTTCCCGTCTTACCTCCAAGGATCGTAACGCCCTTTGGTGCCGTTGCTTCTCCTGTAAGGTAATGGTCGGTTGCTGTCAGTACTACACTCGCATCAGAGCCATCGCTGTATTTATAATTTGCAGTATAGCTTCCCATCTGTGTGATCTCTGTAAATTCAGGATACTTGAGTGCTTCTTTGAGCATCAGATAGATGTCATATGGTGTTGTATAATGGTTCTCATCCTGCAGTCCATGAGGATTTGTGAAATGTGTTCCTGTACATCCAAGCTGTGCGGCATAAGCATTCATCATAGAAACAAAATTCTCGGTTGAACCGCCGACATGCGTTGCGATCGCAGATGCGGCATCGTTTCCTGAATATACAAGGAGACAGTGCACCAGTTCATCCATCGTTACCTGGTCACCTACCTGGAAACCAACTCGCTGAGAGCCTTCCTCCAGAGTTACATTCTCCTCTGAGATCGTGACTACGTCATCCATGTTTCCATTTGTAAATACCAGGAGTGCTGTCATGATTTTGGTGATACTTGCCGGATAAACTTTGTCATAAGCACCCTTTGCATACATTACCGATTTGTCATTGATATCCAGGAGAAGTCCCTCCTGTCCATCCTCCAGTGTCACAGAATCCAGACTCTGGTCACCGCTTACCACACAGAGGTCTGCAGCAAAAGAAGCCGCTCTTGAAGTTGCCTTAAGTGTATTCTGATATTGGAATTCCTGATTGATATCAAATGCCTGTACCTGTCTGCCAAAGGAAAGTCCCTTCTGCAATAAGAAGTACCCTCCTCCACACAATACGACTGCCAGAAGAAGCACCGTTACTATAGTCGGAAGGAAATTTCTTCTGGGACGTTTTTTCCGGCGTGCTTCCGGATTTCTTCTTGCCTGTGTCGGACTGACAGGACGTGCACTTTTGCCTTTGATTTGCTGAGTGTGTGAAGCACTTCCTGTCGGTCTTGCTGACCGGGCTGCTTTTTTTCTGGTGGAAGCAGCGGATGAGGAAGTATTACGAGGTCTTGCTGGTCTCTCCTGCATCTCTTCTCTTCTGCGCTCACGTGGCTGTTCTTTTTTCATAGGTAATCCTCTTTCTGATTTACTGACTTTTTGCGAATTTCCTTATTGTATGCACTGCTCTGCAAGCCTACATTCAGGACAAGCCCCATTCCAAGATAAAGACTGACGAGAGAAGTCAGGCCATAACTTACAAATGGAAGCGGTGTACCTGTATTTGGTGCGATTCCTGTCGCGACACAGATATTCAGAAAACTCTGCAAAGAAACGATACTCGCCATTCCGCAGCATATGATCTTACCCGACAGATCCTTGGCCCGAAGCCCCATCCGAATACATTCTATCGAGATTGCCAGAAGCAGAAGAATAATCGTACAGCAGCCAAGGAAACCATATTCTTCGCCTGCAACTGCAAAAATAAAGTCTGTCTGGTTCTCAGATACAAAGTTTCCTTCATTTACAGAAGTAACTTCATCGTTTCCGGACAGTTTCTTACCGATCAGTTCTCCTGATGCGATCGCTGTCTTGGAGTTATTCTGCTGCTGAATATCATCACTGTACTCATCATTTTCAGGATAAAGGAATGACATGATTCGATCTCTCTGATAGTCCTTGATCAGTTTCTGATCCGGCTGAACAACAATAAAAAGAAAGATGATGATCAACGGGATCAGGATCAGGAATGTTCCGCCTATGACCTTGTAACTAAGTCCTGCAATATAGATCAGGATGCAGAACACAGCCAGCATCATAAGCGTATTCTTAAGGTCCGGCTGCTCATAGATCAAAAGCAGTGGAACAGCCAGCAATAAAACGGATTTCGCCAGTGTTTTCGGCGTATTCAGATCTTCTTCGTGATCCATAAAAAACCTGGCAAAAAACAATATAATGATGATCTTTGACAACTCTGTCGGCTGGAAACGAATAAATCCAAAATCAATCCAGCGCGCTGCACCGTTTGCAGAATCACCAAACAGACGAACGATCAGAAGAAGGGCGATGTTCACGCCATACATGATCCACTGGAAATTGGATATCCAGGAATAATCAATCAGTGAAAGAATCACCATGAAGATCAGTCCCATGATAACACCGATCATCTGCTTACTCCGCAGGTCATCTCTGGCACTTCCAACCAGAATGATTCCGATCACACTGATCGCAAGAAGAAAGATCACCAGTCTGAAATTATAAAATCGTAACTTATACTGTTTAATCATTTTGTATCTTATTCCCTTTTCTTATATACCGGAATATCCGCATGAAGAACCGGCGGTTCCTGGCTGATCCGGAATACAACGCCATCTTCATCTATGGATACGTATTTTTTTACTGTGCGGATCATATCATCTTTCAGCAATTTCATCATCTGCGGAGAACAGTCGATCCGCTCTGAAACCAGAAGGAGCTTCATCCGGTTCCTTGCATAATCAGCGGAGCGGTTCCTGAATTGCGAAAATGCTTTCATACAAATCCCCTCCTTCTGCTTATGGATCATTTACGGAAAAAATCTCCAATTCGCTGAAACATTCCTTTTTTTGATCTGAGTTCTGCAAAAGGAACCTCCTCACCAAGAAGCCTCCGGCAGATATTGCGGTATTCCTCCTCTGCCTGAGAATTCCTTCCCGAAAGCGGTTCTCCCTGATTTGCTGCGATCACGATCTGCTCATCATCAAGGATCGTACCGATCAGATCCACGGCAAGGATCTCGATCACATCCTCTACGGACATCATATCTCCACGTGCGATCATATCGGGTCGAAGCCTGTTAATGATCAGATGGATATCCCTGATATCTTCCGCTTCAAGAAGTCCAATGATACGGTCTGCATCACGGATTGCAGATACCTCCGGTGTTGTTACGACAAGTGCCTTATCTGCCCCGGCGATCGCATTTCGAAATCCCTGCTCAATGCCGGCCGGACAGTCAAGAAGAACAAAATCAAACTCTTCCCTGAGTTCCTCTGTCAGCTTGATCATCTGCTCCGGTGACACTGCCGACTTGTCCTTCGTCTGCGCAGATGGCAGAAGAAACAGTTCCGGATGTCTCTTGTCCTTGATCAGTGCCTGCTTCAGACGGCAGTTTCCATTAATGACATCCACAAGATTATACACGATACGGTTCTCAAGTCCCAGGATCACATCCAGGTTCCGAAGACCGATATCTGTATCGACAACAACTGTCCGCTTGTCCAGCATTGCCAGACCTGTGCCAATATTGGCAGCTGTCGTTGTCTTGCCTACGCCACCCTTACCGGATGTAATTACTATCACTTCGCCCATGTTTCTGTATCCTCCTCAAAGATATGTTCCAGACTTCTGGTATTTTCTTCTGTGATCTCAGACACAGGGCAGATGCCCTGTGTCTGTTAATCATTTGAAGTATTGCTGGTATCGCTGGAGGCATAGCCCGTCAGAATTGTATCTTCATCTGCCAGATCATAAATGTACTGTAAGATATCATTTGCGGTCAAACAGGCATTTCCTGAACTGTAACCATTTGCAATTCGGACAGCAAGCGCATATTCTGGAGCACCTGTTGATGCTGAAGTCGTATAACCAATAAACAGACCATGGTTCGGATGGTAAATATCCAGCTCGGCAGTACCTGTCTTACCAGAAAGAGTTACTCCAAGTCCATTGAACTGTTCATGTGTTTCAACAACCCTGCGCATACCATCATGAATATCATCCCATATGCTGCTCGGAACATCCGTCATCTGATTTTTGACAGACGGAGCATATTCTGTAAGGATTTTTCCCTGAGAATCTGTAACCTTATCCAGAAGGGAAAGGTCATAAACTGTTCCGGAAGTTGCCAGTGCCGTCGCATATCGTGCAAGCTGACTGGTACTGAACAGATGATTACCCTGTCCAATATAAGACGGAACTGCCTTACTGTCAGAAACATGTGGAGATGCTTCTGAAATCTCAATGCCTGTTTTTTCATCCAGACCAATCTCGGATGCATACTGCTGCAGTTTCGAAAGACTCAATGTTTCCGAAAAATCTCCATCTGCATTCTTTCCTGCAAGGAAACCGATCATATTGAAAAAGTAGTTGCAGGACTGCTCAATCGCACCACGAATCTCAAGAGATCCATGCCCCTGTCGGTTCCAGCAGTAAATTGCCGGTGTTACCAGATCAAATTTACCTGTACACTCATAATAAGTTCCATCATCAATAATGCCCTCCATCATTCCTGTAATCGTAGACAGAAGCTTCAATGTAGAACCAGGTGCTGTTGTCTGCTGCGTTGCCTTGTTAAAGAACGGGCTGGATTGATCCAATGCAAGTTTTGAATAATAGCTGGTATCCATATTATTGCTGAGTTTGTTATTATCATATCCAGGGTAAGAAACGCATGCAAGAACTTTTCCGGTATTTACATCTGTAATGACTGCTGATGCAGAACACGGTGCAAGTGCAAGCTGTGCCGGTTCGATCTCCAGATTGGCAATCTTATTGATCATAAAATCATAAGCAGACATCTGACCGGAGGCAAGGCTTTCATAACTTGAGTCATCCTTGGAAAGAACGCCCTGCTCGTAAAGTACCAGGCAGATATCCTGTCCGGAAATCTGGTCATTCATAAGCATGTACTTGTACAAAAGCTTCGAAAAACCAGTGTCTGTCTTCAGATAATCTGTAATATAATCCGTAAGTGCCTTATAAACTTCATTGGAATCCAGATATTCCCCATCTGGTGAAATAACAGAAATATCGATCCAGTTCTGGCTTGCGGCATAGTTCAGATAATCCTTGAGACTGATACTCTGATCTGTTGTCCATGCCTGGTATGTCGCATCCGAAGTATCTACGGAATCCTTCTTTATGACTCCCAGTGTATCTCTGAGAATGGTATCACAAATATAAGAAAGGTATTCCTGAAATTCCTTCGATTCATCCTTATATGCAGGCGAATTGTCCATTGTCAACCTGTTAGTTATTGTATCAAAAACTTCCTGCTGCTTTTGTTGAAATTTGGCATATAAATTTTTTTCTGTATCGGAAGCATTCTGATTACTGAACTTATCAATATCAATCACACTGTTGGATATCAGTGCATTGTATACATCATAGATCGGAACAACGATCCTACTTGCATCCTGTTCAGCTTCATAGTCAAACTCCTTAACTGCCTCGATCTTGTTCAGAAGAATACCGGCAACCCTCTGTTTGAGGATCTGATAAATTGCCGCCTGCCAGTCTGAATCTACAGAGAGATAAACATCATTTCCAGCCTGTGGCTCTATTGTTGTGCCACTGTCAATTTTGAGGACTTTACCAAGGTTATCAACCGTAACCGTCTCCTGTCCATCCGTTCCCTGAAGATCCATTTCCATATACTGTTCAATTCCCGCTTTACCGATGACGGCATCATTAGAGTATTTCGGATCCTGTTTCTTAAGATCTGCAAGTTCATCAGAAGATGCCTTACCAGTATAGCCCAGCAGAGGTCCCATACTCTCATCCTCTACATACTGGCGGCTGGAATCCTCCAGAACATCAATTCCCTGAAGTTCATTCTGATTTTCCTTGATTGCTGCAACGGTGCTCTCGCTGACATTTGTCGCGATCGTAACCGCCATATATTTCTGGAAACTGTTTGTGCTCAGTTCATAGCGCATGATTGCAATATCCAGAACTTCCTGCCTGGTAAGTTCCTGTGGAAGACCGTACTGTTTCAACTCTGCATCTGTATAGGCTTCATCGCCATAAAGGACGATAGAAAATCCCTTGTTGCCACTAAGATAATCCATCATGTCAGCAGCACTGGCAGCTGCCTCGTCTTTGGTCAGGTCATCAATGAGCGCATGACCGTAAATATCTGCCTTAAATCGATTCAGGGTAAATCCAGGATCAATATCAAACACATAATTTCCACTGTTATCCAGTTTAATATGAAATGTATTTGAAAGACTGTCTCCATTCTCAGCAAGGATCTGCAAAACCTTATAAGCAGTACCATTTAATGTCAGGTTTTTCTGGCGGGTCGTATCATAACTTCCATTATCCTCAAATGTCAGAGAATATGACAAAATATTGGAAGCAATCAGTTTATTGTTTCTGTCATAAATATTACCTCTGGTACTTTTGAGGACACGTGTCTTGGTGGTCCTTGTCTGGAATTCATCAATATAGTCCTCGCCCTGAATGATCTGCAGCTCATAAAGCTGGCGTATCAGAACAAAAGACAAAAGAATAAACACCAGCAAAAGCACAGAGGTTCGTTTCAGTTGAATTTTTTTGAATATTTTTTTTATTTTAGTACCCAAATAGATTCCCTTTCTTTCCTGGTCGCACTCATGAAGCGATGATTAATATAATAAAAAAACTTATAAACGATCATTGTCAGAAACACTGTATAAAAAATTTCCGGAATAATGATCCTGTACAGATATATAAAAAGTCCAAGCCTTCCTCTCAGGAAAAACTGAAGTCCATACACTGCCAGATTATAGAACAGATCCATGATTGCAGTGAGAGCCATTGGAACTTTGATATCATCATCATAATAAATACGGAATGCATAACCACTGAAAAATCCCGCATACATATAAATCAGCGCATAAAATCCAAATACAGATCCATAAAACAGGTCTACAAGCAGTCCGCTGAAAAATCCCGTCCACAGGCCACTCTTACGTCCCCGCATCAGCCCCATGGAAACACATAGAATCAACAGAAGATTCGGAGTAATCGAGCCAATGGCGATTTTCTGGAGAAGTGTTGACTGCAAAAGGAAAGACAAAATGATCGTAAAAAACAGAACGATTTTACTTTTCATTATTCTGCTCCCTCCTGGTCGGTATCTGCATCAGAAGAAGTATCCGCTGCTCCACTGTTATCAACTGCATCCAGCTTGTTTACCGTGATAACAAAGACATCCTTAAGATGCTGAAAATCCACCGGTGTTACAATTGTACCGGTCTTTGTCAGATTGTTGGTATCCAGTTCAATCTCGCTGACGTAACCGATAAACAGTCCCTCTACATATTTGTCACTGATATTGGAAGTAACAACTCTCTCGCCTACCGTAACTTTATCATCCTTGTCATAAAGCTGTGAAAAACGAAGTTTCCCCTCATCAATCAGTTCAAGTTCTCCTTCTACCACACAGGTGTCATCTGTGCCTACGGTCATTGCACTTACATTACTGCTGTCATCAATGATCGCACGGACGGTAGCCCAGTTCGGTCCTACTTCTGTAACAATTCCTACAAGCCCCTTACCAGCGATCACATTATTATCCACACGGATACCATCATTACTTCCGCGATTGATCATAAAGGTATCGTACCAGTTTCCAGGGTCCTTGGAAATGATTCTGGCAGCAACCTTAGGATATGAGGAATATTCCTCATCCAGATTGTAAAGTTCCTGAAGTCTGGAAAGTTCTGACTGATTCTGGATCAGGATATTATTCTGTTCTGTAAGTGTATCAACAGCATCCTGCAGTTCCTGGTTCTTATCGATCAGATCCTGCTTATCCTGAAATGTCTGGTTGATCTCACCGATCCAGCTTCCGATCCCATTGATACTTTTTTCAAATGGAACTACGATCATTCCTGCTGCCTCTGCCAGCGGCTCCGATGTAACACCGGAAGCCAGTGTCGATACCACAGCACTTCCACAGAAAAATGTCATGATCACCAGCAGATGTTTACTCTTTAAATGTATACGAAATTGAAATTTCTTTTTCAGGTTTCTCATGTATCATACCCCTAAAAAATTATAATTTACGTTGTTTAACGGGCTGTGCCCATTTCATCAGGTCACGGTCACGGATGATCTTCTCCAGACCGCAGATTGTCGCCTTTTCGTAGAAAGGCGATAAGTTAAAGGAAAATCCTGTATAGCTCGCAAGATAATTATCAATATATGGAATTCGCGTACTTCCTCCGGTGAGATAAATCCCCTCTCTGGCAATGTGGTAGGCAATCTGCGGTGGAATTCGCTCCAGAAACGTCTTCATTTCTGCTGTAATCTCATTCACACAGTCCATAATCCCGGCATTTACCACATATCCGGAAATAACTTCTTCCCGTGGAAGACCGGAGATGCTGTCAATTCCAACTACCTTGCGTGCCTCCTTCCGCTGATCGTTCAGACGGCCCATCGCAATCTTGAGCCGTTTCCCGGTCCGCGTACCGATCTGCAGGTTGTAACGCTTGCGGATCTCTGCACAGATTGCTTCATTCATCTGTCTGCCGCCGATCGGAACTTTCTTGGAAATGATAATGTTTCCGTCTGTCAGAATAGAAAACTGTGTGCTCTGTGCACCAATATTGACAACCATACTGCCTTCATTTTTCTCCATCCGGACTCCCATTGCAAGTGCATCCGCGATCGGAGCTTCTACCATGTAAACCCGGTTCTGATGAAGCCAGTGTCCATTTGCCACATAATAATACGCCCTCTTCTCAATCGCAGTCATATCCAGTGGAACTGAAAAAAACATATCGGATCCAACTCCCAGAAATTTATCGATTTTTTTCATCATACTGTATAATGCGATCTCCTGGAGTTCCAGATTTGCAATCATACCAAATGTCATCGGAGAATTCACGGCAATGTCTACCGGAGATTTTTCAAACATCTCATAGGCTTCATTTCCCACTGCAATGATTCTGCGTCCTCTGGATGCTACCATGTTTTTTTCCATGTAACTCTTGTTTTTTAAAAAGGAATAGACTTTAATCGTGCTGCTTCCCAGATCTATTCCGTATCTTTTTCTTAAAAGCATAAAACAATCCCTTCATTCCAGGTATTCTCCGAGTATTCCTTCTTCCCTGAAGCTTACATACCTGTGATCACCGATAATGATATGATCCAGAAGACCAATCCCAAGCATCTCTCCTGCCCGGAAAATCCGTTCTGTGACTTCACGGTCACATTGGCTTGGAACCGGATTGCCACCCGGGTGATTATGTACCAGAATCAGACTGACCGCATGATAGCGAAGTGCTTCCAGATATACTTCCCTTGGAGTGATCAGTGTTGCATTGACTGTTCCCTTGGAGAGAATCGTATCATTCAGTAAATGGTTCTGGTTATCCAGCATCATACAGATCATTATTTCCTGTTCCTGATGACGAAGCTGCTCCATATAATAGGCTGCAATCGAATCCGGATTCTGAAAACTCAAGTTTGGTCTGGCTGCCGCACATGAGATTCGCTTTGACAATTCTCCAATGCATTTAAGCTGCACCGCCTTGACAGTGCCAATCCCATGTATCTTCTTAAGGTCTGAAAGGGAACTGTGAAGGATTCCCAAAAGACCGGGATATGAAGAATGTTCCATATGG
>OLRS01002857.1_pt1 | contig 12390 bp, 11 predicted proteins | sample 1673171 | NCBI WGS metagenome assembly OLRS01 (sample SAMEA3136762, study PRJEB25190) | human gut metagenome | biome: human gut; feature: human-associated habitat; material: faeces | place: Austria | collected 2013
CGCATGCATTTCTCATAAGGACGTTCGGATTCCGGTATATCTTTGATGGTTTGATTCATATATCTTACCTGCGCTCTCTAAATAAGTTCAGGCCCCCGAAGAATCAAAACTCATTTTAGCATAAAAAGAGGGAGATGTACACTCCCTCCTAGAAATTTCTAAATTTTTCACAAATGAACTCTGCCGCCTTGATCCCATCCATCGCAGCAGAAGTGATGCCTCCGGCATATCCTGCGCCCTCTCCGCATGGATAGATTCCTTCTATATTAGAGAGTCCTTCTTTACTCCTTGTGATCCTTACAGGAGAAGAAGTCCGGCTCTCAATTCCACTTAAGAGCGCATCTTCACGGTCAAAGCCATGAAGTTTCTTACCGAATGCAAGAACGCCTTCCTCGATGGAATCCCCGATTGCCTTTGGAAGAATGGAACGCACATTGGAAAGTACAAATCCGCCCCTCATCTGAGGAACGACTTCCCCTAATTCTGTACTTGCCTGATCTTTCCTGAAATCTCCAAAAAGCTGAACCGGGATCCTTCCTTCGCCGAGTTCCCACGCTTTTCGTTCGAGTTCTCTCTGGAATGCGATCCCGCCAAGTGGTGTCTCATCCGGGAAATCTTTTGGGTTTACGGTGACGATCAGGGCACTGTTTGCATTTTTGCTGTCACGCGCCTGATAGCTCATGCCATTAACGGCAAGTCGTCCCGGCTCCGAGGAAGCATTTACGACATAACCTCCCGGACACATACAGAAAGAATACACGCCACGGCCATTCTCGCAGGTATGTGTCACCTTGTAGCTCGCCGCCCCCAGGATCTCATTTTCTTCCTCACCATAGAGGTCTTTGTTGATCATGCTCTGTGGGTGCTCCATACGGAGTCCGACAGCAAACGACTTCGGTTCCATATAAACGCCGCGGCGGTTCAGCATCTTAAAAGTATCCCGTGCGCTGTGGCCGAGGGCCAGCACGCAGACCTCTGCCGGGATCTTTTCTCCGTGGTTGACCTCAACGGCTTCCAGTCTGCCATCCTTAAGGATCAGGTCCGTCATTGTCGTTTCAAAGCGGAAACTTCCACCCATTGCCTCGATCTGATGGCGAAGTGTTTCTACGATCCCGATCAGTACATCGGTTCCGAGATGTGGTTTCTGCTGATAGACGATCTCCTTCGGGGCTCCGGCTTTTACAAATCGTTCCAGGACTTCATGGTTACGTCCGTTTGGATCCTTGACCAGAGTGTTCAGCTTTCCATCAGAAAAAGTTCCTGCTCCGCCCTCGCCGAACTGCACATTAGAATCCGGGTTGAGAACACCGTCTTTCCAGAAATGATCTACCGTTTCTTTTCGTTTGGCCGCCATTTCTCCCCGTTCGAGGACAAGCGGGCAGTATCCTGCCCTTGCCAGATACCACGCACAGAAAAGTCCTGCCGGTCCGCTTCCGACGATGACAGGTGGATGAATCAGCTCCGTACTTCCTGGTTTCGGGAAATGATATCTTTTCTTTTCTGTTGACATAATATTGTTACTGTGAACTTTTTTCAGAATCTGTTTTTCCTTTGGCACCATGACATCTACGGTGTAGGCGAATTTTTTGTCGTCCTTGTGTCTAGCGTCCAGGGACTGTCTTATGATCTCGTATGTGAAGCTGCCCTCCTGACATTTCAGCGTCCGGGCGATCTTCTTTTCCAGCTGTTCTTTTGTATGGTTTATAGGAAGTTTTAACTGTGTGATCCTTATCATCTTATCTCCTTTGCCGCATGAATGCCTGCCACTGCTCCGCTCGACCATGCCCACTGTAGATTATAGCCGCCGCAGGGACCGTCGATGTCGAGAAGTTCCCCTGCAAAATACAACCCTTTATGGAGCAGGGATTCCAGAGTCTCCGGATCTACTTCACCGGTATCTACACCGCCTGTGCAGACCTGTGCCTGTTCAAATCCGCTGGTTCCTTTGAGCTCAAGAGGAAAAGCAGTCACTGCTCTGTATGGATCTTTCTGTTTCAGGATAACCTTGATCAGTTTATCCGGCAAAAGCCCCAGCAGGCGTTCTGTCCTGGAAAGTTCCGGATATTCTTTTTCCCTTTTTGTGAGAAGTTCTTGAATGTTCTTCTCTGTATATTCTGGGAAAAAGTTCAGTGTAACGGATACTTTGCGTTTCTCTTCCAGGGCTCTGGCTGCCATTCCACTGATCTGAAAGACCGGTATTCCGGAAATCCCATAATCCGTCAGCTGGATCTCCCCTGTCTCGCTGGCAGTTTCCGTTCCATCGATCCACAGAGTGACTTTGCAGTCGGTGCGCACACCTGCCCATGCGGAGAAGAAATTGCCTTTTACCTTGAGCCCTGTCAGCGCAGGAAGCGGTTTGAGGATATGATGTCCGAGTTCCCTGGCAAGTACATATCCGCTTCCATCTGCACCCTGTACGGAAGAAGCTTTGGAGCCATTCGCGAGAATGACTGCAGCCCCCTCATAGGTCCACCCTTCTGTCTGGACTTTCCAGAGATCCTGTTCTCTGTAGATCTTCTGGACCTTTTCTCTTGTTTTGATCTTGACTTTAAGGGAGCGTGCCTTAAGAAGCAAAAGCTCCGGAATATATTTCGCCTGGCCGCCTCTTGGATAAAGCCAGCCTTTTTTGTCTGTCACAACAATTCCCAGTTCGTCAAAAAATTTCAAAGTATCTTCCAGCGAAAACTGAGACAGAATATCCCTGACAAATGCCGGGTTTTGTCCGTGGAACTTTTCCCAGGACATCTCCTGATTGGTCAGATTGCAGCGGCCGTTTCCTGTCACGCAGATCTTACGGCCCGGTTTCTCATTCTGTTCGAGAATCGTGACGGCTGCTCCGTTTCTGGCAGCCATGATTCCGGCAGTCAGTCCGGCAGCTCCGCCGCCGACAACGATCACCTGTGGTTTTTTATCCATAACGACTCCTTATTTTGATGGGAGAGTGACCAGATTCTTCTCTACCAGTTTCTGGAGAGACATCAGGACACCAAGTTTTGCATGTTCCCAGGTAAGTCCACCTTGGAAATAAACGGCATACGGTGGTTTTACCGGACCATCTGCTGAAAGCTCGATCGAAGATCCCTGTACAAAGGCACCTGCTGCCATGATCACCTGGCTGTCATATCCCGGCATATCCCATGGTTCCGGGTCTACATAGCTGTCAACCGGTGCTGCCGCCTGGATGCCCTTGCAGAATGCGATCAGACCTTCTGGTGTGCCAAGAGTTACCGCCTGGATGATATCCTGACGAGGTTCACTTCCGTTCGGTACGACCGGGAAACCAAGCTTCTCATAGATATTTGCTGCAAAAACTGCTCCTTTGAGTGCACCCTTTGTCACCATCGGTGCAAGGAAAAATCCCTGATAGAAAGAACGGTTTACACCGAGAGACGCACCAACTTCCATTCCAAGTCCCGGACAGGTCATACGGGTAGCAGCGTTTTCTACGCATTCTTTTGTTCCTGCGATGTAACCACCGATCGGTGCCAGACCGCCGCCCGGGTTCTTGATCAGGGAACCGACGATCATGTCTGCTCCGACATCACTCGGCTCGATCGTGTCTACGAATTCTCCGTAGCAGTTATCTACCATACAGATCACATCCGGTTTGATGCTCTTTACAAATGCGATCAGTTCGCCGATCTGCTTTACAGAGTAAGATGGTCTTGTCTGATATCCTTTGGAACGCTGGATCTCTACCAGGCGTGTCTTTTCGTTGATGGCTGCACGGATCGCATCGTAATCAAACGTTCCGTCTTCTTTGAGGTCTACCTGTCTGTAAGTAACGCCATATTCTGCAAGAGAGCCTCTGGACGGACGGATGCCGATGACTTCTTCCAGAGTATCGTATGGCTTGCCGGCAGGAGCCAGAAGTTCATCTCCCGGACGGAGATTTCCAAACAGGGCGATCGCAAGTGCATGTGTTCCGCAGGTGATCTGGGAACGGATCAGGCAGGCCTCAGTATGGAAGGTATCTGCATATACTTTTTCCAGTGTATCACGGCCGAAATCATCGTATCCGTATCCTGAGGAAGACTGGAAACAATCTGCATTTACTTTGTTTTTCTGCATTGCGAGGAGTACTTTCATCTGATTGTACTCTGCGACTTCATCAAATTTCTGAAAACGTTCTTTTAAAGATGCCTCGATCTGCACTCCAAAGTCATATACTTCTGAGGAGATACCAAGCTGTTCATACATTTCTTTCATGGTTTCTTATCATTCCTTTCTGTATTCGTCGTTTATCCAAGAAGGTCCTGTTCTTTCAGGACGCTCATCATGTATTCCAAGATTTCCGCTTCGTTCCAGTGGAACTGTTCTTTGTCCACCCAGATCACATCCTGTTCTCTCCGAAACCAGGTGAGCTGGCGTTTTGCAAAATGTCTCGTATCTCTTTTGAGGATACGCACTGCTTCTTCTAGAGGATATTCTCCTTCCAGATAGGCAAGGATCTCTTTGTAGCCAAGCCCCTGCATGGAGACCATTCCACGGTGGCATCCGCGTTCTCTCAGAGATTTTACTTCTTCGAGAAGTCCCTCCTCCATCATCTGATCCACACGCCTGTCGATCCTCTCATACAGGATCTCCCTCGGTGCGGTCAGGACAAAATATGCCAGATTATATGGTGACGTCTGCTGTTTCTGTTCTTCATTATGTTCTGAGATCGGGGTGCCGTTCTGATGATAAAATTCCAGCGCGCGGATCACACGTTTGACATTGTTTGCGTGGATGTTCTCTGCACTTTTGGAATCTACTTCGCGAAGTTTCTCGTGGAGATACTCAGCTCCTTTTTCTTTTGCAAACTGCTCCAGTTCCTCCCGGTAAGAAGTTTCCTGTTCTGCCTGTGTGAAATCAATGTCTCTGGTCACTGCCTGAATGTAAAATCCGGTGCCGCCTACCAGGATCGGGATCTTGCCTTTGGCATAGATCTCTTCCAGGGCGGCTTTTGCCAGTTCCTGAAATTTTACGATATGAAATTCTTCTTCCGGTTCCAGGATATCTACAAGGTAATGCGTAACGCCCTGCATCTCCTCCTTACGGATCTTTGCAGAGCCGATATCCATTCCTTTATAGACCTGCATGGAATCTGCCGAGATGATCTCTCCGTTCACTGCTTTTGCAAGGGAGATGGAGAGGCTTGTTTTTCCTACTGCGGTAGGACCTGTCAGCACGATCAATGGCTTTTTCATAACATACTCCTATACGATTCGTTTGAATTTTTTCTCCATCTCTGTCTTTGTCATGGAAATGATGGTTGGCCTTCCATGCGGGCAGTGGTATGGATTTTCAAGTGTCATAAGTTCATCCAAAAGCTTCTCAGCTTCCTCCATCGAAAGGCGGTTGTTTCCCTTGACTGCCGCCTTGCACGCCATCGTGGCGAGCCTGGATGCAAAAATATCCAGTGCATCTTTGCTGTTGTCGCTGTCCAGATGATCCAGCATCTCAAGGAAAAGTTCTTCTTCGGTGAGACCATAAAGATTGGATGGCACAGCACTGATGCAGTATTCACGACCGCCGAAATGCTCGATCTCAAAACCAAACTGTTCAAAGTAATCTTTGTTTGCGTTTAAGATTTCCTCTTCCTGCATATTAAGGGAAACGATCAGCGGCGGTGTCAGGTACTGGGAATCTATGGAATTCTCACGGAATTTCTTTACCAGGCGTTCATAGTAGACTTTTTCGTGGGCTGCATGCTGGTCGATGATGTAGAAATTATCGTCAAATTCTGCCAGCCAGTAGGTATCAAATACCTGACCGATCATCCGAATCCTGTTTCGGGATTCCGGAGCAAGGAGCTTTTCTTCGAAGAGTTCCAGCTGTTTGGGGGCTGGCTCTTTTTGTGGTGCGGGAGATGGTTCTGCTAGAGCAGATGGTGTCTCTGTGCTTGTCTGTTCTGTCTGCGCTTCTGATTCTATTGACGGTACGGGTTTCGTAGCGTCTGATGATTTTTCTGTTACCGGAAGTTCCTGTATTTGTAATTCCTCTGATTTTGCGATTGCTGGTGTCTCCTGCGCCTGCGGTATGGTCGTCGTGGCTGGTGCTGTTTTTTTCGATAGTGTTTCTGCCATTTTTGCCTGCTGCTCCAACTCGACTTTCTTCTTCACCTCATCCAGCTCCTGATTCTTCCTGAGTGTTCCTGCAAACAGATTCTCCTCAGAAGGTGTCAGTGCCGGGGACGGATTTTTTTCTGATAAAATCCCCTCCGTTTTTGCCGGGTGCATCGTCGAATAAGCTGCTGGATTTTCTCGCACCGGCTGCGGTCTGGATATCGGTGTACCGTAGATCTGCTCCCGGCGTTTCTGCTCGAACGGCTCCGGTACCGCAGAAGACTTGACCACATTTTCTTTCCTGGAAGTTTCTTCCTGACCAAGTGTGACCTTCGGTATCATCTCGCGTCTGGTCAGGGCATTTCGCACCGTATCATAGATCGCATCGTAAACTTCCTGTTCCCTCGCAAAACGTACTTCCCTCTTGGCTGGATGGACATTGACATCCAGATCATTCCCCTCCATCTCCATACGCAGAGAAACGAACGGGAATTTATGCTGCATCAGAAAGCCTTTGTACGCGTTCTCAATGGCTTTGGTGATGATATTGTTCTTGACATAACGACCATTGATGTAATAATTCTCAAAAGAACGGTTTCCCCTCGCGATCTCCGGTTTTCCGACAAAGCCGGTGATCTTCATGAACGAATTCTCCTGCTCGACTTCGAGAAGCGCTTTGGCGATATCCCTGCCATACACACTGTAGATCACATCTTTGACACTGTAGTTGCCGGAAGTATGCAGCTTGACCTGTTTATTCTGGATGTATTTAAAAGAGATCTCCGGATGAGAAAGTGCAAGCTGTTCCATCAGGGTATGGATATAATTCGCCTCTGTTGTATCTGATTTCAGGAATTTACTGCGGGCAGGGGTATTATAAAACAGATTCCGTACAAGAAATGTCGTACCCTCCGGTGCACCAAGTTCTTCCAGCGAATGCTCCACGCCGCCTTCGATCACATAACGGTTTCCACTGATGGCAGACGGAGTCTTGGTGATCAGTTCCACCTGTGAAACTGCCGCGATACTGGAAAGAGCCTCTCCTCGGAAACCAAGGGAAGCAATGTGCTCCAGATCCTCAACTTTCTCGATCTTGCTGGTCGCATGACGGAGAAAAGCCAGCGGGATCTGGTCTTCTTCCATACCAGATCCGTTGTCGGTGATGCGGATCAGCTTTTTGCCGCCGTCAGTGATCTCTACTGTAACGGCTGTCGCACCGGCATCAATTGCATTTTCTACCAGCTCCTTCACCACAGAGGACGGGCGTTCCACCACCTCACCTGCTGCGATCTTGTCGATTGTATTCTGATCTAAGACTGCAATTTTTCTCAAAGTTACCTCCCCATTCCGGATAAACAAAGATCCTTTTTACCAGCGGTTTTTGATCTTGTTCTGTAAATTATATAAAATATTCATAGCTTCCATCGGTGTCAGATGTGTCATATCAAGATCACGGATTTCATCTACGATATCATTATCCTGTACGGTGTCAAAAAGTGACATCTGGGCCATATCTACCTGATCATACATGATTTTCTGCTTTTTCTTCGGAGCGGTCAGATCCTTAACGGCAGCTGTAATGTCTGCGTCGCTCAATTCCTCTACCAGCTCCTTTGCGCGGCTGATAACAGAATCCGGAACGCCTGCCAGCTTGGCAACCTGAATACCATAACTCTTGTCAGCACCGCCTTTGACAATCTTTCGAAGGAAAACAATATCGTCGCCCTTTTCTTTGACTGCAATACAGTAATTGTTCACTCCCGGAATCTTGCCTTCCAGCTCGGTCAGTTCGTGATAGTGTGTCGCAAAAAGAGTCTTCGCACCGCAAAGCTTTGTATTGCTGATATGTTCGATCACTGCCCAGGCGATGGCAAGTCCGTCAAATGTACTTGTACCACGTCCGATCTCATCGAGGATCAGAAGGCTCTTTGCAGTAGCATTACGGAGAATATTTGCAACCTCTGTCATCTCTACCATAAAAGTACTCTGACCGCTTGCAAGATCATCAGACGCACCCACACGGGTAAAGATACGATCCACGATACCGATATTTGCTTTTTCTGCCGGAACAAAGCTTCCGATCTGTGCCATCAGAACGATCAGTGCCGTCTGGCGCATGTAAGTAGATTTACCAGCCATATTCGGTCCCGTAATAACAGAAACACGCTTTTTCTGGTTGTCCAGATATGTATCGTTCGCAATGAACATGTCGTTCTCGATCATCTGCTCAACAACCGGATGGCGTCCGCCTTTGATGTCAAGGACACCATTTTCGTTGATCTTTGGTTTCACGAAATTGTTGCGTTCTGCCACAAGTGCAAGTGAAGCAAATACGTCGAGCGCCGCAACTGCTTTTGCAGTCTTCTGGATACGTACAACTTCCTGACCGACCTTTTCTCTTACATCGGCAAACAGTTCATATTCCAGGGCATAGAGACGGTCTTCCGCACCAAGGATCAGATCTTCCAGGTCTTTCAGTTCCTGTGTAATATAACGTTCTGCATTTGCCAGGGTCTGTTTACGAACATAGTTGTCCGGAACCTGGTCTTTGAATGAATTTGTCACTTCCAGAGAATAGCCGAATACACGATTATATTTGATCTTGAGGTTCTTGATACCGGTACGTTCTTTTTCTCTTGCTTCAAGTTCCGCCAGCCATTTCTTACCGTCTGTACGGGAACGACGGTATTTATCAACATCCGCATTAAAGCCCTCCCGAATGATACCTCCGTCTTTCTGTGCAAGCGGCGGATCTTCTACAATCGCACGTTTGATCAGATCCGTCACATCTTCCAGCGGATCCATATCTTCATAGATCTGCTTCAGGACAGGCGCTTCGAAATCTTTCAGGATCTGACGAATAAATGGAAGCATTTCAAGCGAAGATGCAAAAGAAACCATATCTCTCGGATTTGCGGACTGATAGCTGATACGGCTGACCAGTCGCTCAAGATCATAGACAGGATTTAAGTATTCTCTGATTTCTTCGCGGAGCATCGGTTTTTGTGTCAGTTCCTCAACTGCTGCCAGCCTCCGGTTGATCTCCTGGGCATCGATCAGTGGCTGCTCTACATAACCACGCAGTGTACGGGCGCCCATCGCAGTCTTTGTCTTATCCAGAACCCACAGAAGAGATCCACGTTTCTGTTTTTCGCGAAGTGTTTCTACAAGTTCAAGATTTCGTCTTGTAGAACTGTCGATCAGCATAAATTTATCTGCGGTATACGGGTGGATCGTTGCCATATGTGACAGCGCTGTTTTTTGCGTCTCGTTGAGATACTGGAACAAAGCACCTGCTGCGATCACGCCGCTGTCATAATCCTGCAGTCCCAGTCCTTCCAGTGTATTTACATGAAAATGTTCTTTCAGAGTACGCTGGCAGAGGCTGTCATCAAAATACCAGTTATCCAGAGGAAAGATGCAAATTCTCAGACGTTCTTTTAAATCTTCTGTATCAACTCCGCTCATAAAAAAGGCGTCATTACAGATAATTTCTGCCGGAACGAATTTGTTGATCTCGTCAAGCAGTTTCTGTGGTCTGTCTACCTCAGTGAGGAAACAGTCACCAGTCGTAATATCTGCAATGGCACAGCCAAAATGATCTTCGAGCGAAACGATCGACATCAGATAGTTGTTTTTGGATTCATCCAGTGATGTGGCATCCAGCGTTGTTCCCGGTGTTACCACACGAATAACTTCACGCTTTACAAGTCCCTTTGCTTTCTTCGGGTCCTCGACCTGTTCACAGATTGCAACCTTATGCCCTTTTTCGATCAGTCGTTTTATATACACTTCGGATGCATGGAACGGAATACCGCACATCGGCGCACGTTCTTCCAGTCCGCAGTCCTTTCCGGTCAGTGTCAGTTCCAGTTCTTTAGATACAAGAAGCGCATCGTCAAAGAACATTTCATAAAAGTCACCCAGCCTGTAAAAAAGCACACAATCCTTATATTTTTCCTTTGTTTTGCAGTATTCCTGCATCATCGGTGACATTGCCATCGTTTTATAATTCTCCTCTATTGTTTGCTTTATTATCACTCATAGTCGATTAATTATAATATCATGTTTAAAGGTTCGTTGCAAGATGACTGTTTTCAAGATCTTGAGAAAAATCCTCCACTGGTAGAATTTTCTTTACAAAAACAGAGAAAGTCATGTTATACTTATATCAAATGATTATTCCACATAAAAGAGGTAGTTTTTATGAGATACTGAGACGAAGTTCATATCGCACTCATGGCCCTTATCTTTTCCTGCACCATGTTTGCAGTTTATGCAGTTGTTCCAAAGGATGCCGCCGTTGCTGCCAAAGCAAAAGCCACCGTCAAAGAAGCTCCGGAAACAGCTGCCGAAGCGGAAGCGCTCCGCTCCAGTCAGGATACGGATGCTGGATTCAACATCTACACAGAGGAAAGCAATTATAATTATGACGACACTTCTGATTCCACAGATGATACCGCAGCTTCCGATCAGACCACATATAATCCGGGAACATATTCTTCTGACGATACGACAAGCAGCGACGTTGCGGACGAAGGGACTGCCGAAGATGGAAGCTACGACTCGTCAGACCAGATTGACTATCCATCCGATGACAACAACGGTGACACTCCAGATGACAATAACGATTATGATTCTTCGCAGGATAATGGTGATTACTCCGACGATACCAGCGAAGAGGGGGCTTCTGATAATACAGATAGTGCATCATTTGATATTGTTACCCAGGATAGCAACTATTAAAAACAACAAAAAGAAAGGTGATGAGCAGTTCAAACTACTCAAAGCCTTTCTTTTGAGAGCGTTTCAAGTTTTGTGTAAACAGAAAAAACTGATATAAGATATGTCATTAGTTATCGAGGACAGAACCTGTTTTTCAGGGTTCTGTCCTTGTTTGTATTATAATGCAGTTTTAGGGCATGTCAAGCAGGACTGGCTGTGCCAGCCCTGCCTAGCATGCATTCTGCTTATAACCTTTCCAATCTTTCTTCGAAGAAAATTTCCAGCTGAGAATGGATCTGTCCCCAATCCTGACGGTGTCCCGTCCATTTCTTAGTGATATCTATCATGGCCAGATACAGCATTTTCAGGAGCCTGTCATCGGATGGAAATACCGTCTTGGATTTGGTGACTTTCCGGAGCTGGCGGTTAAATCCTTCAATCGTGTTCGTGGTATAGATCAGACGTCTGACAGCTTCCGGATACTTAAAATACGTTGAAAGATTTGCCCAGTTATCTTTCCATGACTTTGCAATCTTAGGGTATTTCCCGCTCCATTTTTCGTCAAAGCTGTCCAGTTCTGCCAATGCAACTTCTTCTGTAGGAGCTGCATATACACGCTTCAGATCTGCCATAAGTGGTTTGATCTCTTTGTAAGAAACAAATTTCGTGGTATTCCTGATCTGATGGATTATGCACTGCTGGATCTCGGTCTGGGGAAATACTGCTTCAATTGCCTGTGGAAAACCGGTCAGTCCATCCACACACGCAATCAATATATCTTCTACACCCCGGTTTTTCAGGCCATTCAGGATGGAGAGCCAGAACTTGGCACTTTCATTTTGACCAACATACATTCCGAGGACATCCTTACGTCCTTCCATATCGATCCCAATCGCAATGTAAACAGCACGTTTTACAATCCGCCCCTCATTACGGGCATGGAAATGGATCGCATCCATAAATACAACAGCATACACACTTTCTAATGGCCTTTCCTGCCATTCTTTTACTATTGGCAGGATCTTATCAGTGATCCGGCTGACAGTACTGTCGGAGATCTCAATATCGTATAATTCACGCATGTGGCTTTCTATATCGGCAGTAGTCATTCCTTTTGCGTACATGGAAATGATCTTTTCTTCCATGTCCTGCGTAATCGAATTCTGATACTTCTTTACAACCTGTGGTTCGAAGTCACCTTTCGATCCCTTGGAATATCAATCTCCATATCTCCGTAACTGGTATGTAACGTTTTCTGGGAATGTCCATTCCTGGAATTATCGGTTTCTTTATTTCGATAATCATACTTGGAATATCCCAGTTCTTCATCCAGTTCCTGATCAAGGGCACCTTCCAAAATGATAGACATCATATCCCGCATAATGGAATTAACATCTGTTCCATCTTTTACTTTTACATTGTTTTCTTTCAGGTAGTTTCCCATGAGTTCTCTAAGCGCTGCTTTTTGTGGTGAATCCTTTTTTCTTGCCATAAAATAAACCTCCAAACTGAGTAATTCTATCTTACATCAGTTTGAAGGTTTACACAAACTTTGAGATACTCCCATCTCTGCCAAACCGGGAGACATCTTTCTGATCCAGCCCAACGTCCTTCATGC
>OLRS01002859.1_pt1 | contig 12378 bp, 11 predicted proteins | sample 1673171 | NCBI WGS metagenome assembly OLRS01 (sample SAMEA3136762, study PRJEB25190) | human gut metagenome | biome: human gut; feature: human-associated habitat; material: faeces | place: Austria | collected 2013
CTGTTATATCCATGAAAGATATTTATTTCTATATCAGCGGAACCGGTGCACTTGCCGGAACACAGATACTTGAAAATATAGCTGAAAGGTTTTCTACGATTGTTACATTTCATGAACCCGATTTGTGGACAATTCCGATTTCTTTTTTAGCATTTGAACTCTTAAGAGTTTGCTTTGATTCTAAAATGACACTAACATAAGAGATAGATTTTTTACGCTTTCAGAAAGTGCGAAAGGTAGAAACGGGAATTATCATAAGTTATACAGCTGAGTTGGTTCAGTTGAATGAGGAATAAGAGAAGAAAATGATGAAGGGCGGACTTTGGCGGTGCCAAGGTTCGCCTTTTATGATATAATGAGCCTCAAGGAAAAACAAGTGGCTGCAAGCAGACATTTGTTTTTCTGGGCTCATTAGCGAACGAATATCCTGCGAAGCAGGATGTAGAGTGCGATAGCACGAATTCGTGAGCTTATGATACAATAAAGAGAAGCAGCAAATATGAACAAAGGAACAGTAGAAGGAGAAAAAATCAAATGACCATAGCAGAAGCAATACGTGAATATGTCAATGAAACCGAAGGTCTGGAGTTCTATGAGCAGGAGCCGGAAAAGGGTCTGGGGATCCTGGTAAAGGGAGATAATTCCTATATGGAGACGATCATGAACCTGACCAAATATTTCGACGATCACAATGTGGATGATGTGAACCTGGAACTGGAGGGCATGTATGTGGAATGCCAGGGGGATGATGTTATTGTATTTTTCCCTAATATTGAAGCCTGACGTATTGATCCTGGATGGTTACAGACTGAAATAGAAAACGGAGAGTTAAACAGTGAAAAAACATATTTTGTGCATCGGAGATTCCAATACCCACGGGCTTTGCACCGATCCGTCGGAGAGTGCCGACCACGGCAGCAGATATAATGAAGAGGAACGCTGGACCTGCCTGTTACAGAAGGCATTGGGAGCGGAGTACCTGGTCATTGAGGAAGGCTTAAGCGGCAGAACCTGTGTGTATGATGATCCGGACATGGATTCCGTGAATCTGCTGCCGGTATTGCATGCCCTGTTGAACAGCCACGAGCCGTTAGACCTGCTGATCCTGATGTTAGGTACCAATGATTCCAAGGTGAAATTCAATACGGATGCGCGGAAGATTGCAAAGGGCATGCAGATCCTCTTGGAAGAGGCGAAATCGGTTCACTGCTGGGGAAAGAATGGACCGAAGATCCTGATCGTGGCACCGGTTCCCATCGAAGAGGGTGTGATTTATCCTGATTTTAATGAAAAAAGCGTGGAGACAACGAGAGCACTGGCAAGAGAATATGCTTTTCTGGCAGTGGCTGAGCGGGCGGATTTCTTAGATGCGGGAGGCTGTGAACTGACGAAGGCGGATCATGTGCACCTGACAGCGAAGGGCCACAGACAGCTGGCAGAGCGGATGGAGACCGCCGTGAGGGACATTCTGGGGAAAACGGTACCGGAGGCAGTGGAAGAGAGGAAAGATGGCGACGGGATGGAGGAGATCGTAACGGCAAAAGAGGCAGATCTGCCCAGAATCCTGGAGATCTATGACATCGCCAAGGCTTACATGCGGGCAAACGGGAATCCGAACCAGTGGAACGGCGCTTATCCGGATCCGGAGACACTGCGGACAGATATGGAGAAACAGCGGCTGTATGTGTATAAAAAGGACGGACGCATCCACGGGGTATTCATGCTTCTGCTGGAGGAGGAACCGACCTATGCTTATATCGAGGACGGCAGCTGGAGGGAGGAGACACCTTACGGCACAATCCATCGCCTGGCAGGAGACGGAGAAGTGAAGGGACTGTTTGCAAAATGTGTTGCCTTCTGTGAGAAGAAAGTACCTTACCTGCGTGCGGATACCCATTTTGACAATCACACCATGCAGCACTTATTAGAGAAGAACGGCTTCGAACGCAGAGGCATTATTTACCTGAAAAATGGGGATCCTCGCATCGCTTATCAGAAATAATGCACAATACCGAACCGATTTTCTATGAGCAATATTCACGAAAATAATCAGAAACGCCGAAAGAGACTGACATTTCGGCGTTTCTTTTGGTACAATAAGGGTATACTATTGGTAGTAAACGGAAATTGTGTTTTCAATTTTCTGCAATGGGCAGAGGAAAGGAAGGTCAAGGTGTTTCAGAAGGGCGAACGTGTAGTATGTGGCAGTAAGGGCGTTTGCGTGGTGGAAGAGATCACGACATTGGATATTGCAGGAGTGGACAAGAAGAGAGAGTATTATATTTTAAAACCTCTGTATCTGTCTTCCAGTACGGTATATATTCCGGTGGATACGGCAGAAGGTTCCATGCGGAAAGTGCTTGCACATGAGGAGGCGGAGAGTCTGATCCGACAGATTCCGGAGATCCCGCTGATCACCATTGCCAATGACAAACTGCTGGAGCAGGAATATAAGAATTGTCTGAAGGCCTGCAACTGCCAGGAGCTGATCCGGATTATCAAGACCATCTACCTGCGCAAGCGGGCCAGAGAAGAGGCGGGACGCAAGGAGACGGCGGTGGATGCCAGATATTTTCGAATCGCAGAGGACCAGTTGTACGGAGAACTGGCGGTGGCACTGGATATGTCCAGAGAAAATGTGGAAAGCTATATAAATACCTCTTTACAATCCGTGTGAAAAGGTCTATTATATCAACATAAGTCCTAAAGCAACAGAAATTTATGATTATTTAAGATCAGAAAACGTTGAAGAGAAGAGTAGGAAGCAGTGAAGGCACCAGAGAGAACCGCCCTGTCGGAGACAGGCGCTGTGAGCGGTTTTGCCGGATGCGGACGAAGACCGTCTCGGAGTGGCTTTAATACAGTCCGGCAGCTCCCGTTACGAGCAAATGAGTGGCAGTTATCTTTAGATAATTGCAATCAGGGTGGAACCGCGTGTGATACGTCCCTTGCAGATCGTTGCAAGGGACTTTTTTGTGACTATTCAGCAAAGCTCTGAAAGAGCGATTTAGCAAATGGAGGTTCTGAATAGTTTAGAAAACAACAAAAAGGAGAACGAAAATGGTAAATTTTAAGGAAGACGAAAGACTGTCAACTCTCAATCATTCCTGTGCCCATGTTATGGCACAGGCTGTCAAGCATCTGTACCCTCATGCAAAATTCTGGGTAGGACCTGTGGTAAAGGAAGGATTCTATTATGATATCGATCTCGGCAACGATGTAGTCAATGATGAAGTGATCGCTGCCATCGAAAAAGAGATGAAGAAGATCTGTAAGGAAGGCAAGAAAATCTACAGAAGAGAAGTTTCCAAGGCAGAAGCCATGGAAATGTTCAAGGATGATATGTACAAGCTGGACCTGATCAGCAATCTGGAAGACGGCAACATCACAGTATACGACCAGGGTGATTTCACCGATCTGTGCCGTGGACCTCACGTAGACAACACCAAGCTGTGCAAGAACTTCAAACTGGTAAAACACTCCGGAGTATATTGGAAGGGCGATGCCAACAACCACGTAATGCAGCGTATCTATGGTGTCTGCTTCCCTACCGCAGAAGAACTGGAAGCACATCTGAAAGAGCTGGAAGAGGCCAAAGAGCGTGACCACAGAAAGATCGGCAAGGAAATGGAACTGTTCATGACTGATGATCTGGTAGGCCGCGGACTTCCCATGTTCCTTCCCAAGGGTTACACCGTATGGCAGGAGCTGGAGAATTATATCAAGGATAAAGAGAGAAGACTGGGCTATCTGCATGTTATGACCCCCTGTGTCGGTACTGTGAATCTGTACAAGACTTCCGGTCACTGGGATCACTACAAGGAGAACATGTTCCCTCCCATGGAAATGGAAGGAGAGTCCTTCGTACTGCGTCCCATGAACTGCCCTCACCACATGATGATCTACGCTAACACACAGCACTCCTACAAGGATCTGCCTATCCGTATCGGTGAGATCGCCCATGACTTCCGTTTCGAAGCCAGCGGAACCCTGAAGGGTATCGAAAGAGGCAGACATTTCTGCCAGAATGATGCCCATCTGTTCGTAACACCGGAGCAGATCGAGTCCGAGTTCTCCAAGGTAGTAGACCTGATCTTCAATACCTACAAGGATTTCGGTATTACCGATTACAGATGTGTCCTGTCTCTGAGAGATCCGGAGGACAAGGTAAAATATCACGACGATGACGCTATGTGGGATATGGCGGAGAATGCACTCCGAAAGGTATTAAACGATATCGGCATCGAGTATACAGAGGAGATCGGCGAGGCGGCATTCTACGGCCCGAAGCTGGATGTCAACGTAAAACCGGCAATCGGCAACGAATACACGCTTTCCACCTGCCAGCTGGATTTCTGCCTGCCGGCGAAGTTCAACCTGACCTACATTGACAGTGACGGAACGAAGAAGACACCGGTCGTTCTTCACAGAGCAATCCTTGGTTCCCTGGATCGTTTCATGGCTTACATTCTGGAGGAGACGAAAGGAAACCTGCCGCTCTGGCTCGCACCGGTACAGGCAAAGATCCTTCCGGTCAAGAATGAGGATGAGGAGTTAAATGCATACTCTCACGAGGTATACAAATACCTTGAGGATAACGGAATACGTGTGGAGATCGATGAGAGAAACGAGAAGCTGGGCTATCGGATCAGAGAGGCACAGATGGAAAAAGTTCCGTATCTTCTGGTTCTCGGCAAGAACGAAGTGGCAGACCGGACGGTAAGCTACAGACTTCACGGAGAGCAGCAGTCTACGACGGTATCCATGGAAGACTTCCTCGCCATGTTGCAGGAGGATATCCGCACGAAGAAACTGAATCCGGCTGCCGCAAAATAAATCATTATACGGCGGAGAGCGATTGGCTCTCCGCCGTTTTACTTGAACTTGAGATCATTTAATAGTATAATCACTACGATCAATAAAATATGAATATGTGCAAGAATAGATAGGAGGAATCTATTATGGTTACCTGGAACAACTTGGATACCCTTGCTTCTTTCAAGGAGCTTTCCAAAATGGAACGTGTGAATCTTGTCGAGGCAATGTCCGGAGAGAACGGTGCTGACCGTGTGAAGAATTACAGTGTGCCGATGGCTGGCGGATTTTCTTACAACTATGCAGCCAAGCAGGTGGATGATAAGGTGCTTGCAGCACTTGTAAAGCTGGCTGAGGAAGCACAGCTTGCGGAGAAGTTTGAGGCACTTTACAATGGTGAGGTGATCAACACCGGTGAGAAGCGTCTGGTGCTTCATCACATGACACGAGGACAGCTCGGTGATGCTGTGACGGCAGACGGTGTGGATAAGCGCAGCTTCTATGTAGAGCAGCAGGAGAGAATCGCTGATTTTGCCAACAAGGTACATTCCGGCGAGATCACCAATGCGGCAGGAGAAAAGTTCACAACAGTTGTTCAGATCGGTATCGGTGGTAGTGACCTCGGTCCGCGTGCGATGTATCTGGCACTTGAGAACTGGGCGAAGAAAAACGGCAAGTTCAAGATGGAAGCGAAGTTCATCAGCAACGTAGACCCGGATGATGCTGCAGCAGTGCTGAATTCCACCGATGTGGCACATTCCATTTTCGTACTGGTATCCAAGTCCGGTACGACACTGGAGACCCTGACGAACGAGTCCTTCGTAAAAGATGCGTTAAAGAAAGCAGGACTGGATCCTTCCAAGCATATGATTGCTGTAACGAGCGAGACATCCCCGCTGGCAAAGAGTGATGATTACCTTGCGGCATTCTTTATGGATGACTATATCGGAGGACGTTTCTCCTCCACTTCCGCAGTTGGCGGTGCCGTATTATCCCTGGCGTTCGGACCGGAAGTGTTCGCACAGTTCCTCGAGGGAGCTGCTGCAGAGGATCAGCTTTCCGCAAACAAAGACGTATTGAAGAATCCGGAGATGCTCGATGCACTGATCGGCGTTTACGAGCGCAACGTACTGGGCTATCCGGCTACGGCAGTGCTTCCGTACTCCCAGGCACTCAGCCGCTTCCCGGCACATTTACAGCAGCTTGACATGGAGTCCAACGGTAAGTCGGTGAACCGTTTCGGTGAGCCGGTAGACTACCCGACAGGACCGGTGATCTTCGGTGAGCCAGGCACGAACGGACAGCATTCGTTCTACCAGCTGCTGCATCAGGGCACAGACATCGTACCGCTTCAGTTTGTCGGCTTTAAGAACAGCCAGATCGGCACAGATGTTGTGATCCAGGACAGCACAAGCCAGCAGAAGCTCTGCGCAAATGTCGCAGCTCAGATCGTGGCATTCGCATGCGGCAAATCCGACGAGAACCGCAACAAGAATTTCGAGGGTGGACGTCCATCCAGCATCATCATTGGTGAGCAGGTGAACCCGCAGTCTCTCGGAGCACTTCTGGCACACTTTGAGAACAAGATTATGTTCCAGGGCTTCCTGTGGAATGTGAACAGCTTCGATCAGGAAGGCGTACAGCTCGGAAAGGTTCTGGCAAAGCGCGTGCTTGCACATGAGACCGACGGTGCCCTGAAGGTATTCAGCGATTTGTTAAACATTTAATATAACGAAAAAGAACTGTGTCACGTCCCGCGGCAGATGCGCGGCGTACACAGTTCTTTTTTTGTGCGTTGGGAAGGGCGGACGGCATGGCAGTATTGCAGGAAATAGCGACAGTGCAATTCTTTGGAGCAAAATTTCAGAAGTTCTTCGGATGCGTCAGCGGCATCCGGTTTGCTGTCTCTTTTGGCGTTCGACTGCGCGCCGCGGGTGTCCGCAGGCAACGGACAAAGCGTCGGCTTTCTAGTCTCGCTAGGCAGACCGCTTCACAAAGTCCCGATCAGACCGCGCAATCCGAAACTCGGTGTCTGCCCGCATTTAAAACACGGCGGCAGACACCTCAGACAGTCGTTTGCGCGGTCCGGTTTTACTCATCGGTCTGCCAAGCGAGACACAAAAGCCGTCGAAAATGTCCGATTGCCCGCGAACATCCGTGGTGCACTGTCGAACCTCAAAAAGACAGGAATCATCGCAGATGCCGTTGACGCGTCCGATAGAACTGCGGAATTTTGCGACAGAATGCGCTGCCGCTATTTCCTGCAATATGCACAAGCCGTCATAACGACAAAAGAAAAAGAACCGTGTACGCCGGGGCACTGCCGCTGGATGGACACGATTCTTTTTCGTTATAAAAATATTTTTAAGATCTGGAGGACTCCATTCTCCCAGTAGGGCGCACAGGTATCTTTTGCCGCGGCGATGACTTCCTCTCTGGCGTTGGCGACCGCGTAGCTCCTGCCGGCATTTTGCAGCATCTCGATGTCGTTCAAGTTGTCCCCGAAGGTGCAGGTCTCTTCCGGTGAAATGCCGAAATGCTTCTGAACGAACTCGATCGCGGTTCCCTTGTTCGCACCGAGCGGATTGCAGTCCATCCACTCTTTGCCGGCGGCGGCAAGCTGTGCCTTGTCCTTCCATGCCGGGGTGAAGAGCGGCGCACACATTTCCTCACAGGCAGATTTGTGGTAGACGGTGAACTTGATGATATCCTGCTCAGGGATGTCGGCTAGGCGCTCAGCTTCCCGGATATCATAGCCGTAGGAATCGCGCAGCCAGTGGAACATGCGGCTTCCGGCGTCTTCGGCGAGACAGTAGTCCGGTGTGGCGACAAAGCAGTCGCAGTGCGGCATCTGTTCCTGCACCATGCGGCACATGCCGCTCCAGACGTCGCGCGGCATCGTGTGAACCATCAGAATCTCCTGCGGGGTGCGCACGACCGTGCCGCCGTCCGTGATGTAGAGCAGCTGATCTTTGATCGGTGCAAACAGCTTCCGCTCACTGATGAACTGTCTGCCGGAGCAGACGGCAAAAATGATTCCTTTCTGGACAAGTTCCTTAATGACAGTCATGTATTCGGGATCGATCTGCATCGTTCCGTCTTTTACCAGTGTCCCGTCGACATCGGTGGCAATCAGTTTTATCATGGGATTCTCCGTTCCGGGGCTGATGTGTGCCCTGTTCTGTAAATGTTTCTGGATACAACAGCTGTATTATAACGTCGGGAGGCATATTTTGCAAATACCAACGGTTGTAAAATGTGCGGCAATCGATTACAATTTTATCTGGGTCATCTCGGGATGGCATACACGAAAGAAACAGGATATTTTCCGGAAAAACGGGAATGTTCTGATAAGGAGAGAAACATGGCGGTTGGATTATGTCACAGCGACAAAAAGTCAGTCTGCAGAAATCTGCAGTACAATGAGAATGTAAATATGCCGGACAGCCCTGGATGGAAATGGGTGCAGACGGTACAGACGGAAGCGGCGGATCGTTATCTGATCCGGCTTAAAAGCAGGGAGGAAGGAAGAGCGCGCAAGACGTACCGCGTGGAAGTGAAGGAAGATGCGGTGAATGCGAAAAGTGCGCCCAATGTGGAGCAGATTGTGCTTCTGCTGCTGTTGCTTCCGCTGTTGGGGATTATTTTCGCGGGACTCCGCTACAGCTTAACCTCGTTAAATCCGCAGGACGATCTGCAGCTGGTGCTGATACTTACCGTGATTGCCGCGATACTTGGGCTTAGAATCTGGCTGATACAGCGGAAGGCGGATAAAACGCTCCGCTATTTTCTCATGACGCGGATCATCAATGCGCCGGGAAATAGGAACGGGGCATATGCGGGTGCCGCGCAGCGCACAGCAAACCAGACCTGGGGACGGACGGCATATGCAGAAGACGCGGCATATGCCGGGGACGCAGCATACGCAGGAGAAGACATTGCCGGTTCGGTGGAGATGGAAGAACCGGAAGAGCGGGTCTGGGTGGCGGAGTGGCACTTGTCGGAGGCGTACCGGCGTTACAGTCGCCTGCAGGCAATCCCACTTGCGGCACTTGCACTGGGGGGAATCATATTTTTGTACGCGATTGCGTACCGGTTTAACACGTCCCATGACACTGCACGAACGATGCTTCTGATGGGAGAGGCGGGGCTTTATATGACATTGCTCGCCCTTTTGAGCAAGGTGATGGAGTACCGCTATCTGAAGAAAGCAAAAGCGCAGGCAAAGCGTTATCACGCCAGAATTGCCCGCGTCATAACAACCGGGAAAAATGGCGCGACCAAATATTATCTGTATGAGTTCATGGATGAACTGGGGCGAAAGTGCGAGGCGCGTGCCATGTATCCGGTACGGCAGGCAAATGTGGGAAATGTGCAGGATATGGTTGGCGGAAAAGCAGATATCTGGTTTGATGGTGCGCATCTTCCATATGCATTTTCAGAAAAAGACGGCGCACCGGAGATCCGTCTGAAACTGCGCAGTATGATTGCAGGAACGGCAGTGGCCGCGGCCGTGATCGCGCTCATGTTTGTGTATGCAGGAAACCACTATGTGGCTTACAACCAGGATGCCGACAGTCTGCTGATCTCTTATGATTCCCAAAAGGCAGAGTCGGAGCTGACGTTTGAGGATGTGCGGGACAATCCGACCGTGCGATGGATCATAGACGCCTACGCGATCTACGTTCCGTTTGAGAGCGGGGAATATGGAGAACTGGGCGGTCACTCGCTAAATGACTGGGATCAGGAGCAGGTGAAGGAATATCTGTCTGACTGGTGGGGCATTACGAGCCGGGCAACGGCGACCCGCACGATCAGCCAGATGCTGAAAAAAGGAACCAGAGCGTCTTACCGTCATGCGTTTGAAACTTACCTGAAAAAAGGGTATCTGTCGATGGATGAGAATGGTTATGTCGATATTATAAGCATCAGTGAGATCCCGGAGGATGAGCAGTGCCGGACATGGGTATGCTATGATGCGTATGGACATCTGGACACACGCGGTGTGGATGCCTGGGATTATGTCCGTATTATGCGCATCACGGGACTGTGCTATCAGTGCGGCTACATCAGCCTCCAGGAGTGCCTCGACCAGTGTCTGCCGATTGCGCAGAGACTGCAGAAGGAATATGGAAGCTTTGAGGAGATTTTTGAAAGCTACATCTATGGATATCAATTCTGGAAAAATGACAGCGATGACGACAGGATCTATTTTTACCGGAGGGCGGCGGGAGAAGCCGTCGAAAATATTCAGTCGGAGTACAATACAGAACTGGTAAAAGACTGGGAGTAGGAGAGAAGGATGGAACAGGAGACACAGACACCGCACAAGCGGCGGGTGCGTTACAAGGGAAAATATCCGAAGAAGTTTGAGGAAAAATATAAGGAACTGCAGCCGGAGAAGTATCAGGACACGATCGAGCATGTGATCCGGAAGGGAAATACGCCGGCGGGAATGCATATCTCGATTATGGTAAAAGAAATTCTGGACTTTTTGCAGATTGTGCCTGGAGAGCAGGGATTCGATGCGACGCTCGGCTACGGCGGACACACGCGCGCTATGTTGGAATGTCTGAGGGGACAGGGACATATCTGGGCGACCGATGTGGACCCGGAGGAGTCCGCCAAGACGAAAAAGCGTCTGGAGGATCTGGGATTCGGGGAGGATCTTTTGACGGTGCGCCTTCAGAATTTCTGCACGATCGATGAGATCGCAAAAGAGGTCGGCGGCTTCGACTTTATTCTGGCGGATCTTGGCGTGTCGTCCATGCAGATCGACAATCCGAAGCGCGGCTTCTCGTTTAAGGTGGATGGACCGCTGGATCTCAGGCTCAATCAGGAGACGGGGATCAGCGCGGCGGAGCGGCTGGATACGATCACGCGGGAGGAACTTGCCGGGATGCTCTATGAGAACTCCGACGAGCCGTACTGTGAGGAGCTGGCAAAAGCGATCACGGACGAGATCCGCAGGGGCAGCCGCATCGACACGACGACAAAGCTGCGCAGGGTGATCGAGGATACGCTGGATTTTCTGCCGGAGAAGGAGAAAAAGGACACAATCAAAAAGACCTGCCAACGCACATTCCAGGCACTGCGCATCGATGTGAACCAGGAGTTTGAGGTGCTGTATGAATTCATGGAAAAGCTTCCGGGAGCATTAAGACCGGGCGGGCGCGTGGCAATTCTCACCTTCCACTCGGGAGAGGACAAGCTTGTGAAGCAGGCGCTCAAAGAGGGATATAAGAGTGGGATTTACAGCGACTATGCGAAGGACGTCATCCGTCCGTCGGCGCAGGAGTGCGCTGCAAACGGAAGGGCGCGTTCCACCAAAATGCGCTGGGCAGTCAGGGCATAAGAAAAAGGACATCATCGGAGCAATAAATCCGGTGTTGTCCTTTTTTGGTACTTAAAAAGTACAAGTGCCATACAGGCGAAAGTTGTATTGCAACTGTGATAGAAAGTAGACAAACATTGTGGCGGAAGTGGAAATAAGGTACAAAACCGCCGGATAAAACAGTGGAAATATGGCGCGATATATGGTAAAACGCACAATAGATACAAAATAACTGCAAAAAAGTATGACAAAATACACACAAAACAATACAACTTTTAGAAAAAACTTGGTTGTATTTTCTTGAGAAAAAAGCAGGGAGTATCTATAATAAAATCACAAAAGGTTTTTACACAACCCAAATAAAATGTATAGGGAGGAAAAAGCATGAAATTGAAAACAATTTTCAAGAAGGTGACAGCTGCCGCGCTGGCAGCGACCATGGTTGTGGGTATGGCGGCCTGTGGATCGGGTTCCGAGACGGCGAGCAGTTCTGACTCGGCAGCGTCTTCATCCGGTACGGAGGCAGCGGCAACACCGGCAGTGACAGACAACTCCAAGATTAAGATCGGAGTTTCCATCTGGTCATCCACCGACGTTCTCGGTTCCCAGTGTAAGTTGATTCTTGATGCAGCGGCTGATGCTCTTGGGGTGGAGGTTCAGTACGTGGATCAGGGGCACGTATCCGAGAAGGTTACAGCATCTGTGGAGCAGCTGGTAGCAGCAGGATGCCAGGGTATTATCATTTGTAACTCATCCGATACAGAGATGACATCCGCAATTAAGACATGTAACGACAACGGCGTATATCTGCTCTGCATTGCCAATGATGCGTTTCCGACCATCCATACCATTTTCGGCTCCTGGACGAAAGAGGTATACCGCAGGGCCACCTCCCAAGTAGGAGATTACAAGATCTCCAGCTTGAGGGACTAGTGTTTTACAGCAATAGAGATAACTGCCGGAGCAGATCCCATAGTCATGGTAGCGATCACCTTCAGCAACAATCCCAAAACACTGCGTCTCGTCTACTCCTCCAAATCCTTCAATGATGAGTGTACCTTTGTCAGTGGAAACCAGCGGATGTAACTCTCGGATTTCATCTATTCTCTCGCGTATATTGCCCATGATGGTATCTCCCTCCTCATATTACTGATACATGACAGATGGCATTTTGCCGGTAGCAACCATATCTGAATGCCCTATTTTCAAAGAAGCATTTCTTAATGTTA
>OLRS01002868.1_pt1 | contig 12344 bp, 8 predicted proteins | sample 1673171 | NCBI WGS metagenome assembly OLRS01 (sample SAMEA3136762, study PRJEB25190) | human gut metagenome | biome: human gut; feature: human-associated habitat; material: faeces | place: Austria | collected 2013
TAACACATAAGCAGCTCACTTTGGCAGAAGTTTTTGAAGATTGTCAAAATAAATTTAACAACGACAAATATCAGTTTCTTTCTCTTCTTGATGAAGCCATTAACATTGATGAAATTGTTCCTGTTTCTTTTGTTTCTCATTTTCACGCCAAAACTGGAAGACCACGTAAGCATCAGCTCTATCCAATGCTTAAGGCACTTCTGCTCAAACGTATTTTCTCAATCCCGACTGATACGCTCCTGATTGTTTTCTTGAAATACTCTCAGGAATTACGCGATTTCTGTGGCTTTGATGTTGTTCCTGATGCCTCAAAATTCACCCGCTTTAAGCAAGATTTCCTGATGGACTTACAATCTATGTTCGATCACATGGTATAAAATGTCAAGACCGAATGTACAAAAAATATTATATAAAAATGTACAATTAGTCTGTTTGTCTTAAATGATCTTTTAGTCTATATGATTTTCCTGATATGGGCACTACATGTGCATGATGTAATATTCTATCCATGATTGCATTTGCAACTACTGCATCATAAAATACTCCATCCCATTCATTAAAATTCATATTTGTGGTAAGTATTGTGCTTTTCTTTTCATAACGCATATCTATAAGCTGAAAGAATAGGTTTGAATCCTCTTTATTAATCGGCAGATACCCTAATTCATCTATGATAAGAAGACGATATTTACTAAAGTGTTTTAATCTTGCATCCAGGCGTTTTTCCAACTGTGCACGCTTTAATTGCTGCAATAAATCATTACATTTGATAAAGTATGTGCTTGCATGTTTTTTAGCAGCTGCAATACCTATAGATGTTGCAAGATGCGTTTTTCCAACGCCGCTGGGTCCTAAAAACACGATATTTTCATTATTTTCCAGAAAACCAAGGCTTGCAAGTTCCCTCATTTCCTGTTCGTTTACACTTGGTTGAAATTCAAAATCATAATCCTTTCCTATAATTTCTAGATTTTCTTTTGCCCTGTCCATTATATGCTCATCCCTGAAGATATGCGATTTTCTTGCAATTGTAGCATAATGCTCAGAAATATAATTCAATTTTTTTGAACTTAACTGATGAATGGTTATGAATTCTGTGTTACAATACATATGTATATAACCATCATATACTTGTAATGAGACAATCTTATCAATGCACTCTGGTGGTACAGAGTATTGACAGCTTTTGTAATTAAACATGCTTGAATGATTGATTTTTACCGTATTTGTGGTGATTTGGTAAGGCTTTCTTATGTTATCAGCGGGCAGGCTGTTTAAGAAAGCCTTTTCTTTGTTATAATACATCAGCGGAATCCTTCCTGTTCCCTGGTTTACCTGTGTATTGACACGATTATTTATTCTTGTCACTAATTCGACTAATTCAATGTAATTCAATTTTCCATTATAAGCTCTTATTTCATCCAGTATTTTCATAGGTGCCTCAACTTTGGCTTTAGTATGCGGATGTCCGGCAATACAAGGCTGGACTTTAAAACCATAATCATCAGCGAACTGCTGGAATTTGTTATTAACTTTACCGGCATAATATTCTGTTCTGGCTTCATCCATAACAGTCTTCATGTTATCTGTAACTATTTCATCCGGAATACCACCAAGTGTTTCAAATGCATCATCAAGAAACGAAAAGAGTATATCCTGTGTTTTAGAAAGTGAAACCCTGTATACTCTGAATCTTGAATATGAAAGCAACAGGACAAAAATATTCACATCTATAGTTTCACCTGAAGAAAGAATAAACGGAATAGATTCTTTCCAATCAAGCTGAGCCTGTTTACCCATAGGAGTTTCATATCTGACAGTAACCTTATTGGTATTTGATGGTCTGCTTTTTCTGAAATATGAATCGAATTCAGGATATTTCCTGAGATAATGACAGAAGTTACAATAAACACCTTTAAAGCCATGATTATCAACCAGATATTGCCATAATACTTTTCTGTAGTAGAATACCTGCTGATTTTTATCTGATAATAACTCTGTAATAATGTCATAAAAAGGTGTAATACAGTCATCACAGTTTCTTGTTTCTGGCTTTGTATATCCATTTATATATTTATCAACAGTCCGCCTATCTACCTCCAATTCTCTAGCTATTTGACTTTTATTAATCTTCAATGTGCCATCCTCCCAAAATGGTTTTAACTTGTACAGGTCATTGACACTTTCTATTCTTATATCTGTTATGATTTGATTTATTAATATCATTATGAGTTCCTCCTTACAACTCACATATCATAACATTTGTACATTCTTATTTAATATTTATTGTACATACTTAAGTATAACTTTATAATGGTGATCTGGTCATTGTGCCGGAGGAGGCAGAAATTGTGAGGTTGATTTTCCGCCTTTATCTGGAGGGCTATAGCGCCAAAAAGATAAGCCAGTACCTAGAGGAGAATGGCATAAAAACTGCCACAGGACAGGATAAGTGGTATGATTCGGTAATCTTTAAAATGCTCCGCAATGAAAAGTACATGGGAGATGCCCTGCTGCAGAAGACTTATACGATAGATTTCATGACCAAGAAGAAGGTCATTAATAAGGGGATTGTGCCACAGTATTATGTGGAAGATGACCATGAGCCAATCATACCGAAGGAATTATTTTACCGAGTGCAGGAAGAACTGGCAAGGCGTGCATCCATGAATAAATCAGCAGTCACACGCAAGAAAAATCAGAAAAGCAAATTTTCCTCGGAATACGCCCTTACCGGTTTACTGCTCTGTGGAGACTGCGGACAGGAATACAGAAGAGTTACATGGTCGAGAAATGGCAAAAAGAAGATTGTGTGGCGGTGTAGCAATCGACTGACAAACGGAACTAAGAACTGCAAGAAATCCGAGACATTGGAAGAGGGTGCTTTAAACAGAGCGGTCATGGAGGCCATAAACAGAATTACCAGGGGCGACGGAGATTTTGTAGGAGCCTTCAAGCAGAACGTCATCCGGGTAATTGGAAGCTACGGTGGGGAGCAGGAGCCGGACGAATACGATGAAGAAATCAAAGAAAAAGAAGAAGAGATGGTGGCTCTGATTGCAGAAAATGCAAGGGTAGGTTCCTACACCGATGAATTCGATGAGAGGTACCGCAGAATAGCAGAAGAAATTACCACTTTAAAAGAGGAGCAGATAGAGGTCAGACGGAAGAAAAAACTGGCTGACAGTTACGAACAGCGGTTGAAGGATATGGACAGTTTCCTAGAGAAACAGACCTACCGGATACCGGAATTTGATAATGACCTTGTAAGAAGGCTGATAGCAAACATCAAGGTAGTCTCTGCCGAGAAGCTGATTATCCAGTTCCAGTCGGGAATCGTCATGGAACAGGAAATCAGATATGAGTAAGTGACAGGCAGGGATGACAACTGAATAGGGAACGGAATTCTTGCCTGTATTTATGGTAAGAATAAAATGCCCGATGGGTTCGGGCGTTTTATTGTTGGCATAAACAAGGCAATGGAATAATTGTAAGTATTATGATATAATTTTTTACATAATAAATGTGTAAAATTAGGAAATAAAATGGATTTTGAGAGGTTATGATGGGTAAGCAACTAGTAGAGACGCTGACAGATGCAGCAGTTATGGATGCTTCACATATTTCGAGTGCGATAGAATTGGATGGATATTATGGCGTATATGAAACTATGACGGAGTACCTTAATGAATATATAGATGGATTTTATAAATCAAGTAAAGATAGTCTTTTACACAGATATATAAGAACACATTTAGTAGATGGATTTTTATATGAAGCTGTAATAGAGAATACACCAGAAGAGTATGTGTTGTGTGAACACAATGAAGCACTGTTTAATCTTTTTGGATATACATTTACAGATGTTGGAGATTTGCCACCAGAATACCCGGAATATGATGAGGAGTATTTTGATGAGTGGAAAGAATTCGCTGAAAAAGTGAATGATTTTTATTGCGATAATATCAATGAGCACTGGGCAGAACATGTATTTTATGTCCTTTTTACTAATAAAGATTTTCTGTTTAGATTTAATACAGAAGTTGCAAAAGTAGTTAAAGAACTGAAAAAAACAGATTATCCGGATATGCTTAAGAGTGACGGTGTAATAAAAAGAAGAAGTTTTTCAGTATGGTTACAAAAAGCTGTAAAAATGCGAGATAGGAACCGATGTCAGTTATGTGGAAAAGATTTGTCTGGAACCTTTAATTTGTCAGATGAGAATTTCGATCATATGGTGCCATTGGAAGATGGAGGAACGAATGATCCTTGTAATATACAATTGACATGTGAGCATTGTAATAAATCTAAGGGTGCAAGAAGCAGAGATTATAAAAATATTATAATTCCTTTTTGGTAATGTATATGTATGAAAGGGAAATTATCTCGTAGGAGGTGCTATGGTGGAATCAGTAATTAATAAATTATTTGAGTATTACGACACTGTATTTTTTGAGGAAAAAGTCGAAGTGGATCAGCGTGGATATATGGGGACTCATTATGATGGATTAAATTTAGATTATTATTTGGAGAATTCCGTTCTAGGAATTGATTATTTATCCATCGAAGATTATTTTGAAACCGTAGCAAATGTAAAATATGTTGAAACACAAAGTCTTTTCAGTCAATATTCAAATAAAAGCTTGGAAATTAAGCAAAAAGTAATTGGAGCCGTTTTGACATTAGTTAATAGTTCATCATATCGGAAAGAAATGAAAAAGACTATTATGGACAAGTCCAAGGCTTTCCTAAAGCGATTTGGGTTGGAATTGGAAGATGCAGCAGGGGTTATACAGATAAAGAATGACTATAAACTGTTTGAAGGAAGTTATTGTGAAATCTTTCTGTTTAATGAACAGATTTATAAAAAGCAACTTAAGTCACAGTATAGAACAGAAGAAGCATGGAAGAAAAGGTTTAAATACGAGTATGAGAATATGCTTAGATTAGCCAAATCTCCATATGTTCTGAAGGTTTTTAATTATGATGAGAATAATGATTCTTATTTAATGGAAAAATGCGACTGTAATGTTTATGATTATTTGGAGAATAATCCGTTTAAAGATGATAAGTTGATTTTGCAAGTTATTGAAGAGTTATTGTTAGGAATGAAGGATGTTCATGAAGCTGGTATAATACATAGAGATTTGCATTTGGGAAATATTTTAATTAAAGAGGGACATGTTGTATTGTCTGATTTTGGATTGAGCAAAGATACTATGATAAACCATAGCTTGAAATCGACTTCAACTCCGAAGAATTCACATTATTTTATTGATCCCATTGGGTTGCATGATTTTACTGCATTGGATAAGTTGAGTGATATATATTCGATTGGAAAAATAATCGATTATATTACCGGCGAAAGTCAGTTGAACAAAAAGTTGTCTTTTGTTATCAGTAAGGCAACAGAGCGTAATAGAGCTAAACGTTATACTACGATGGACGAAATGATTCAGGATGTAAATAGTTCCGTGAGAGAGATTTCGGAAGAAGAAAAACTTCAGAACATTGAGGTCAATTTACAACATGGAGAGATATCCAAGGATGTAGAAGAATTTGTGATGAGGCTCATGATGCAGGAACAACTTTCAAATTACATCGTAAGAAAACAGCTATATACATTTTGGAAAGTATTAATACAATTCAACGAAATAGATCAGTTGGCACTTTTGGGTGAGATAGATAGAACATATTCGGAAGCAACCGGCTATGGACATTTCGAGAATTATGATTTGTTTGCAGGTATAGCATATAATGTTATTAGAAATTCTGCTAATATGAAAATACAAAGAAAAGCATATAGCATACTGGAAGGATGTGCCAGTTATAGGTATAATGCCAGTGATTATCTCAAAGAAATTAATATATATTATCCAAACATATTGTCTCAGGAATAGAGAAAAATATAAGGAGAGGTTATGAAATTAGAACAACTGATTGGTGAAGCAACCGAATATGACAAAAAAGTAATGCTAGAGGTAAAAAAACCCAAGAGTTGGTTGAAAAGTGTAAGTGCTTTTGCCAATGGTGTTGGTGGTGTGCTTATTTTCGGTATTGCTGATGATGACTCTGTGGTAGGGATTGATGATGTAAAGAAAGCTATGGAAGTTATTAGTGAACAGATAAAGGTAAAAATGGACCCAACTCCAGAAGTTTTGTTAAAAGCGCATCTTGTAGATGGCAAGGAAATCGTAACTTTGGAAGTATATCGGGGAGAAGAGACACCTTACTATTATGTAGGTGAAGGAAATTATACTGCCTATGTCAGAATCGGCAATGAGAGTGTAATGGCCACTGCTACAGATCTGAAGAGACTGGTTTTGAGAGGAAAAAATAGGACATATGACAGTCTTGTTACGGATTATAGTTTTGATGATTATTCCTTTTCTAAGTTAAAGGCAGCATATTATAAAAAAACGAAGAAAAGTATGGAAATGAAAGATTTTGAATCGTTTGGTATTGTTGACAAGAATGGTATGTTAACAAATGCTGGTGCTTTGCTTGCTGATGAATCTCCTATTTATTGCTCAAGACTATTTTGTACCAGATGGAATGGTATTGATAAAGCATCAGGAGTTATTGATGCTTTGGATGATGAAGAGTATACGGGAAGCCTTATATTACTCTTGGAAGAAGGCATGAACTTTGCACGCAGAAATTCGAAGAAAATGTGGAAAAAAGAATCTGATAGACGAGTAGAATATCCGGAGTATCCAGAGAGAAGCATTTTTGAAGGCTTGGTTAATGGATTAGTGCATCGTGATTATTTAGATATGGGAAGTGAAGTTCATATTGATATTTTTGATGACCGTTTGGAAATATATTCACCCGGCGGGATGTATGATGGGACACTTATTCAGGATAGAGATATTGACAATGTTCCTTCAAAGCGTAGAAATCCAGTAGTTGCAGATATTTTTAGTCGGCTTGATTATATGGAACGAAGGGGTAGTGGTTTTAAAAAGATCATGCAGGCATATGAAGTGGAACCAAATTATACAGAAGACAAAAAGCCGGTTTTTTATTCAAATGCAACTGAATTCAGAGTTATATTGAAAAACCTTAATTTCACCGATGAAGTTTTGAATGAAAAAAATGAAGTTTTGGATGAAGTTTTGAATGAAGTTTTGGATTCAGGAAGAACAGAAATGGAAATAAAAGTAATAAAAGCAATATTGTTTTCACCAAGAATTAAACAGAAAGAATTAGCTGAACAAGTAGGAACATCTGTAAGTACCATTCAACGAACCATTAAAAAATTGGTTAAAGAGGGCAAGATAGTTCGTGTGAATGGGAAACGAGATGGCTATTGGAAAGTTTTATAAATTTTAAGTTGGAAGAATGGTTACTAAAAGGCGATGGATTAGATAGTGTAGAGGTACAGAACATGGATTATGTATTGGAATTTGACGAATTTGTTAGATCTATTAAACAGAATATGGATACAAAGTTTTCTATGTTTTTAGGAGCTGGGGCATCTGTTGAATCAGGAGTACCCTCGGCAGGAGAGTGTATCTGGGAATGGAAGCGAGATATATTTATTTCAAAAAATCCAGTTCTGGCAGAAACGCATAATAACATAAAGTCTGAGCAGGTAAAGCGATCAATTCAGAACTGGTTAGATAATCAGGGTATATATCCACAGCTAAACTCAGAAGAAGAATATTCAAAATATATTGAGGCAGCGTATAAAATAGCCGATGATAGAAGGAAATATTTCCAACACCTGATAGAAGGAAAATGTCCAAGTTTAGGATATCATATTATTGCTTTGCTTGCTGAGAATGAAATTGTGAAGAGTGTTTGGACAACGAATTTTGATGGTTTGATGCTGAAAACAGCTCATTCGTATGGACTTGTGCCTATCGAGGTGACATTGGAATCGCAAGATAGAATTTTTCGTAATGATACAGATAAAGAATTATTATGCATAGCTCTACATGGAGATTATAAATATGGGCCGTTAAAAAATACGGAAACGGAATTGGACAATCAAAGTGAGGTTTTAGTTAGAGCCTTGACACATGAGATTGAAAAAAGAAATTTTATCGTACTGGGGTATAGTGGAAGGGATAATTCTGTAATGGATGCTCTAGAAAGAGCTTACATGGAAAAAGGTGCTGGGAGAATATATTGGTGTGGGTATGGAAGGGACATACCGCCTAAAGTGCAACGATTTCTTGAAAAAATTAATCAGTCTGGAAGAAATGCTTTTTATGTTCCAACAGATGGATTTGACAAAACGATGCTGAATATTGCACATATGTTTTTTGAAAATGAGGATTTACAAAGAAGGATAGAGGAAATTAAGAAAACCCTTGGTGTAGGAGTAGAGTGTGAGACAACTGCATTTCAACCGTTTGCAGATGATATAAATAAATGTATGGATACAAACTTGTTTCCTATAAAATTTCCTAATCAGTGTTATCAATTTAAAATTATTTATAAGGATGGGGAGAAACCTTGGGATTATTGCAAGAATTTGCAGCAGTATAATATTATAGCTGTGCCTCACAATGATATGGTATATGCCTGGGGAAATATAAATTCAATTAGGAGTATGTGTTCAGGACAGTTAGAAGGGAAGATAGAAAGTGCGCCTATTCTTAAAGATGTATTTTTGAATAATAAAACATTTAGAGAAATGTTGCTTAGAGCATTGGTTACTATTATAGGAAAATATAGTGGATGTGAATATAATAAAAATAAGATATGGAGGAAAAGTGAAAAATTCAGCCAGATGGTTGATGGAAAGAAGATTATTGCATACAGAGGAATACAATTTTCGCTTTTTTCGGATGGAAAGTACAATTATCTTGCTTTTATACCAGCATATTTTTATGAAAATAAAAAAGATGTAAGTAAGGAAGAGCATTTAGAATTTTCAAAAAAATTCATTGAAAATATTTGTCAGAGGCAGGCAAATAAGAATTATTATGGATATTTAGAAAAATGGAGAAAAATTATTTTTCGTGAAAATACAACTATATGTGCTATGTATCCTTTTGATTCAGACTCTGGTTTTGAATTTAAAATTGTAAATAAAAGTATGTTGGTTGGTATGCATTCCAAATATAATGCAAATTTGCCAGATGCTACAAGTGAAAAACGAATACAGATATGTGCAAGAGATTTATTGGATGCTGAATTAAAGTTTTACAATACGAGATATGGAACAATGCAAAAGGATTTTCATCCAATGAGAGGTCTGGTGAATAATATGCCTTATGATTATGAAATGAATAATAAGGTATACGCACCAACAATCAAATTAGGAATAATATGTCCAGCCAGTGGGCAGGGAAAATTTGAAAGCTTTTTAGATGGATTACATAAGCCACATACGACAAGATATAATACGGATTATGTAATTAATTATCCGGGATTCCACAGTGTTTTCGGTGTAGGGCTTGATATTCCGGCAAGAAGTGAGTGGTTAGCGTTGGATGATGTGGAACTTAAAGAACATGATATATACAAAGCGGCTATTGCATTTGGAAAACAAATAAATAAAAGGATTGAAGAACTAGGACGTAATAGTCATTTAGATGTTATTATGATTTATATTCCAAAGGAATATGAGATACTTACAAGCTATGAAGATGAAGTTACTAGATTTGATTTGCATGATTATGTTAAGGCTTTTGCAGTTCAAAAACATATATCAACTCAGTTTATTAGAGAAAAGACTTTAGACAGTGAATTGGATTGTCAAATTGCTTGGGCAATATCATTGGCTATTTATGTTAAAGCAGGGCGAACACCATGGGTTCTTTCAAATCTGCGGACAGATACCGCATTTGCAGGGATAGGTTACAGCGTTAACCATTTTAAGAATGGGGAACAAACATTAATTGGATGTAGTCATATATATGCGTCGGATGGACAAGGTTTAAGGTATAAGTTAAGCAAGATAAAGGATGTTACCTTTGATGCACAAAAAAATCCATATTTATCTGAGAATGAAGCATATCAACTTGGATTGAACATAAAAGAACTATTTTTTTCATCCTTTTCAAGTTTGCCAAAGAGAGTTGTTATACATAAAAGAACTCCCTTTAAGGAAGAGGAAATCGCAGGTTTGACTAAATGTCTTGGTAGTGCTGGAATAAAAGATATTGATCTAATTGAGATTACTTATGACGAAAACTTTAAATGTTTCGAGTATAACAAGTATTTACAAGCAGATCTATTTCCGGTTAAGAGAGGGTGTTGTTTTGCGATTAATGATAATACAGCATATCTTTTTACGCATGGAATAGCACCGTCGGTTATTTCAAATCGTCGATATTTTCAGGGTGGAACTAATGTGCCAGCACCATTGAAAATTGTAAAGCATTATGGAAATGGCGATTTGGCTCAAATAGCATCTGAAATACTAGGATTATCAAAAATGAATTGGAATAGTTTTGGATTATATTCAAAATTACCATGTACAATTCAGTCCTCTAATGCAATAGCAAAGGTAGGATGGTTATTGCCACAATATGAAGGAATGATTTATGAATATAGAAATTTTATGTGATTATGAATTTTCTAAAAGAAATGAGTAGAATAAAGCCTCCAAGTCTACAAGATTTGGAGGTTTTATTCTGCCCGTTTTTATCAAAATGTCATTTTCAGGAAAGATACGCTATGATAAAATGTGCTTAGATATTTTTTGTAATGTAAGAGAAATGTTTAGCATGATGTTCTAAGTTTCAAAAGACGAAAGGGAATGTATAAAAATGAAATTAAATATGACATGTAAAACGTGTGAATTTGGCTCTAATGAGAGCTGTTGCGCTGAGAATAGTAAAAAAAGTCATCAAGATGATACAGAGTGTGGTGACTGGGGAGCCTCTTTGGAATATTTTTCAGAAATTATAGACAATGCTCCATGGTATATTAAAGAACCCTATAGAAGATGCCATATTGGTTATGATAAGTTTTTGGAACTTTTAAGAAAAGATGATCAAGGAATAGGAATTGAAATCAATATTTATGACGCAATAGAGAAAGTTTATGAAGTAACACCTTGGGAATTGGCAGGGGTGTTAGGTGTATCAATAGGAGTGCTTGGATATGCCAGGACAAGAGAGACAGTAGACAAGAGAAAAAAGCAGTTTTCAAGTAGATTACATATTCCGGAAAGTTTTTTTGACCGGTTTCTATCTACGCAGCTTGAGGCATTAAAGCAATGTAAAGAGGAATTTTATGAATTTTACGGAAGTGAAACCATAAAAAAGTTTAAGCAAAATGGAATAGATGCAATGCATTTAAAATTCGAAGAAGATGCCGCTCATGATAAAATTCTTAATGAACAATATCGAGAAGAACATCAATATAAGTATCAGTATGAGGAGAAAAATAAAATGTATCATGATTTGTCAGATGATTATAAGTCAAGAGATTATGTGATAGCAATAACTGTAAAAGAGGGTGAATATTATGGAAATATATTTTATGAATATAATTATGGTGGTTATGGATTATCTATTTCAATTATGAGAAATATATTAGATTTTGTTGAAAATCTTGACTGTGAAGAAATAGATGCGCTCAATGAGGAAGGACTGCTAAATAATAACATTGGTTTAAAATCAGATATAAATGGCAAGGAAATTCACTTCGAATTGAAAAATGAAAGAGGAGACATACTGAAGAAGACAATACCGGAAGGCGAGTTACAAAAATATATTGTAGCCTATGAAATGATTAGATGTGATGGACATGGAATGAAAAAAGAGCGTAGAAGATGTAGTTCTTGTCAAAATTTTAAACCAATAGAAGGATGTGCTAAAGGAAATTGCACCGCTAGAGGCGATGTGGTTCAAAGAAGTAGAATAATATGTGCATTTGATTATGTCCCAAATAAAAATGAGTGTTTTAATGAGGATATTTCCTAAATCAGTTAAAAATGGCCGGAATCAAGCCTCCAAGTTTCAAGAAAATTTGGAGGTTTTCTTATGCCCATTTTTAGAGGAAAGTAATTTCCGAAACAAACAATCTATGGTACAATATCCTAGAAGTTATCAACGGGATAAGTGGATTATAGAGAAAGAGCAGAACAAATCATATGCAGGTCAGCTAGACCTGTATCTCAAAAACAAATCTAATCTTTTTCTATGGCAGGTGCAAAGTGGTGCATCATGCTTTATTTTGCAGGTTCGATAGGGGACTGTTGCATCATTTTTGAACCCAGACTTAACGAATAAGTCATGGGATGTGCATCTTTATTGCACACTCATGGCATGTGGAGACGGTTGTTCTTTTGTCCCGACTGAAATAAAAGCCGGATGATTATATTAATGTCACGATTGAACTTGATGATGTGGATATAACATCTGCAGAGACTAAGG
>OLRS01002882.1_pt1 | contig 12272 bp, 6 predicted proteins | sample 1673171 | NCBI WGS metagenome assembly OLRS01 (sample SAMEA3136762, study PRJEB25190) | human gut metagenome | biome: human gut; feature: human-associated habitat; material: faeces | place: Austria | collected 2013
GGCGCTGCTGGGGCAGACCTCGATGCCGCTGGGCGGCGAAAACACCAACACCGTGATTGCCGCCCACCGCGGCTATTATGGCGCGGAAATGCTGCGCAACGTGCAGCAGATCCAGGTGGGGGACAAGATCCAGCTGACCACCCCGTGGGAAACGCTGATTTACCGCGTGAGCGAGCTGAAAATTATTGACCCCAGCGATATCAACGCCGTGCTGATCCAGCCGGGGCGGGACCTGCTGACCCTTTCCACCTGCCACCCCTACACCCGCAACAGCCAGCGCTACCTGGTAATTGCGGAGCACGACACCGCCGCTGCGGACACCACCAAAGAGGAGGATTTGCAGGAAAGCGCCGCTACCTGGGACGAAACGCCGCGCCAGGTGACCGTGGAGGACGCCGGCGGCAGCTCCATTGCCGAAGTGGCCCCCCAGGCCCTGACCCCATTGCCGGGGGAGGGCAGCGCGGAATCCGAGGGGAGCGCGATCTCCAATACCATGATCTGGCTGGAAAACAACGCACTGTGGGCCGGGCTGGTGGTTATTGCCGCCGCCGTTGGCATTATGGTGATATGGAAAAAACACCGGGAGGATTAACCATGCAGTACACACAGCAGGCCGCCGCCGTTACGGCCGAAGTAAACAAGGCCGTGCAGGGCAAACAGCAAACGGTAAACACCATCTGGATGGCCATGCTGGCGGGCGGCCATGTGCTGATTGAGGATATTCCCGGCGTGGGCAAAACCACGCTGGCGCTGGCCTTTGCCCGCGCGCTGGAGCTGAACGAGAGCCGCGTGCAGTTTACCCCGGACGTGCTGCCCTCGGACATTGTGGGTTTTACCGTGTTCCAGAAGGAGACCGGGCGACTGGTGTACCACCCCGGCAGCGTAATGTGCAACCTGTTTTTGGGTGATGAGATCAACCGTACCTCGAGCCGAACCCAGTCGGCGCTGTTGGAGGTCATGGAGGAGGGCACCGTCACCGTGGACGGCGTGACCCACCCCGTGCCCGCGCCCTTTACCGTTATTGCCACCGAAAACCCCGTGGGCGCTGCCGGTACGCAGATGCTGCCGCAGTCCCAGTTGGACCGTTTTACCGTGTGCGTTGTCATGGGCTACCCGGACACCGAGGCCGAGATGCAGATGCTGGCGGGCCGCGGCCAGCGCACCCTGCTGGAACAGGTGCACCCCGTGGCCAACCAGGCCGACCTGCTGGCCATGCAAAAAGAGGTGGCGGGAGTGTTTATCCATGAGCTGATGTATCGCTATATCGTGGATCTGGCACAGGCCAGCCGCAAGGAACCGCGCCTGGCGCTGGGGCTCAGCCCCCGTGCGTCGCTGGCGCTGGCTGGCATGGCGCGGGCGGCAGCATATTTGGCGGGGCGGGATTTTGTTGCTCCGCAGGATGTGACCACTGTGTTTGCCGATGTGGCCCGCCACCGCCTGATGCTGACCGACCAGGCCAAGGCGGGCGGTGAGACGGTGGATGTGGTCATCGACGATCTGCTGCGCACCGTGCCGCGTCCCCGCCCGGAAAAGGCCGACCGCCATGGTAGGTAAACTGTGCTGGGCGCTGGGCCTGGTGCTGCTGTTTGCCGCTGCGGTGCTGACGCAGGCGCCGCTGGCCGTAGGGCTGCTGGGATTTTTCTTGCTGCTGACCCTGCTGCTGGTGCTGGAAGTGCGGTACCTGCGCGGCAAGGTGGAGGCCGAACTGATCGTGCCAGACCAGCCTGCCGTGCAGGGCCGGCCCTTTGTGCTGACCGTGCGGCTGACCAACCACAGCCCGCTGCCCATCCCCCAATTGCTGACACTGGTGCAGGCCACCGATGAATGGGGCGGCAATACCATAACTTTACGCTGCAGCGGCATGTTGGGCAGCAAGGCCCGCGCTGAGCAGCGGTTGACGCTGCAGGCCAACAAAAGCGGCGTGTGGCAATTACGGCTGCAAAGCGTGACGCTGTGGGACCATCTGGGGCTGTTCAAAGCCCAATGCGGCCTGCCGCAGACCGCACAAAGCCTGTGCATGCTGCCCCAAAGTGCCCGCCTGGGCAGCGACACCCAGCCCGACCCTGACGCCGACAGCATGCAGGAGAGCGACCGCAGTGTGCTGGGCGGCAACTACGATGTGCGAGAGTACCGCGAAGGGGACTCGCTGAAACAAGTCCACTGGAAGTTGAGCGCCAAGCTGAACCGGCTGTTGATCCGTGAACCGCTGGCCGCCGGTACGATGGCGGGGCAGGGGAGCGGTGACGGCCCCGGCGAGGGTGAGGGTGACATGTGGGGGGATTTCCCCGCCGAAGCCGCCCTGCACCGGGAAGCACCGCCCACCAAGAAAAAAGCAGTGGCGCTTTCCAAACGCGGCGGCACCGATGCCGACAGCGGCCTGGTGTTTCTGGACCGTGTGCTCATCAGCCCCGCCGTACCCGTGCGGGATACCCTGTGGCTGGTGGTGGACCTCTGCCTGCTGCTGGCGCTGGCCTTTGGGCTGGTGTCCGCCGCCGTGACGGCCTTTGCCGTGCACCCGCCCGTTTGGGTGTGGCTGGCGCTGGCCGCTTGGTGCGCCGGGTGGTGCCTGTTTGGGCGGCTGCCCCGGCGTGTGCAGCGGTTGGGCCTGCTGGCTGGCAGCCTTGTCTATTTGGTGGGGCTGTTTTTGTGCCAGCGCAGCTTTTTGGCCGGGGCACGCCAGTTTGGCGCTGCCGTGGCCGCAAGCTTAAATCAACGTTTTAACGCAAATCTTGCCGCCGCAGCGGGCGGCACCCCGGCCCAGCTGGGGCTGTTTCTGGCGCTGGCCGCCCTGCCTTTGGCGGGCCTGCTGGCGCTGGCCGCGCTGCGCCGGGCCGACATTTTGCTGTTGAATGTGCTGCTGCTGCCGGCGGCGGTGTTCCTGCTGCTGGCGGGCAGCAACGTCTCCACGCCATGCTGGCTGCTGCTGGCCGTGGGTTGGCTGGGGGCGCTGGCTGCCTCCCGCGCCGTGCGCCGCCGTGCCCTGTGGGGGGCGGCGGAGACCTGCCGCCGCAATCAGGCACAGCACCGGGCCATCCAAAAAGGCTCGGCGGCGGCCACTGTGCTGGTATGCGCTGCGCTGCTGGTGCCCGCCTTTGTGCTGCGGCCTGTTGTAGGTTTGCCCTTGCAGGTATTGCAGCCCGCGGCCCAGGTGGTGGAATCGGCGGCCATAAGCGCCGCTGTGACCTGGCTGCCCCGCGTCAGCGGCGGGCGGCTGAACCTGCATGTAGAAGCTGCCGCCGGCGGCGTGGCCGATGGTGCCTTAGCCCAGGGCGGCGGCTTGCAGCTGCGCGGGGTCGAGGACCTGGCCCTGACCGCCAGTGACCAGCCTGAGGAAACCGTCTACCTGCGGGGGTTTATCGGTGGCAGCTACGACGGCACCGCCTGGCAGGCCCCCGATGCAAACGCCTTTGACAGCGCCGCCATGAACTGGAAGACCGAGGACGATGCCCGCCTGACTATTGCCAACCTGCCGTTTTTGCGTGCCGCCTACGATGGCGCCGCCGAGCCGCAATCCCTTACGGTGGAGCGGCTGAACGCGGGGGACGCCTACACCTACGCCCCCTACAACGCCTACTGGAACGACTACTACACCCTAAACGGCGACGGCGCGGCGGACGGCCAGACCGCACAGGATGATGTGTTTTTGTATTATCCGCGCAGCATTGCCAAAGAACTGTTGGCCGCCCGCGCCGAGGGTGACCCCAGCGTGCTGGACCGCATGGAGAGCTCCTACGCGGCCTACGCCAACAGCCACTACACCGCCGTGCCCGATGGCTACGACGACTTGCAGGCCCAGTGCGAAACGGCCGCCAAAGAGCAAAAGCTGACCGACCCGGACGACATCGCAGCCTACATCCGCACCTGGCTGAACACCACCTGCCGGTATGACACCAACGCCTCCCAGGCACCGGACGGCACCGACCCGATCCACTACTTTTTGTACGAGTCCAAGTCCGGCTACAGCGTGCAGTTTGCCTCGGCGGCCACGCTGATGTTCCGCATGTTCGGCCTGCCCGCCCGCTATGTGGTAGGGTATGCTGCGCCGCAAAGCTTGTTCACCCAGCAGGCGGATGGCAGCTGGCACGCCGTTTTGCAGGACGATAATGCCCATGCCTGGGCCGAGGTCTACATCGACGGCCAGGGCTGGACCCCCATGGAGATGACCCCCGGTGTGCTGGTAACAGCTGAAAAGGCCGACTACAAAAGCAGCCTGCCGGAGACCACCCCTGCCGAGAGCAGGGCCGCAGCCACCACTGACAGCGCCGATACCCGGCAGGACTTGCAGCTTTCCACCGCCCCGCGCCGTGCCCTGTGGCTGGTGGCTGTGCCGGTGGTGATGCTGGCTGCAGCTACAGCTGCTTTTATCCTGCACCGCCGCCGTGTGCTGGGGCTGGATACCCGCCGCCCCTGTGCAGAGCGGGTGCTGGCGATCTTTGCTGCAATCTACGCGCAGCTGGTGCGCCGCGGCCTGCCTGCGGGTACGTCCTCGGACGAGCAGGCGTTCTCCCAGTTTTTGCTGAAAGAGGTACATGAGCTTTCGGGCGGGGAAATCGAGGCGATGGTATCGCTTGCGCAGCGTGCCGCCTTTGCCGCCGATACCCTGACCGAAGAAGACGTAGCCGCTATGCGCGGCTGGTACAACCGCATCAAAAACAACAAAAAGACATAATTCCACATAAAAATTGCGAAAAAATTGCGAAATTTTTTCCCAAAACACCCCAAAACCGTTGAAATCTACGCACTGCGTATGTTATACTAACCTAAACACCATTGAACAAGGAGTCGATTCTGAGATGCCGCGTCGCAAAAAATCGGATGAAGGCATTATGGATATCACCCGTATGGCAGAGGATCTGGGCGTATCAAAAACGACGGTATCCCGTGCTTTGTCCGGTAATGGCCGTGTAAGCGAAGCAACCCGCCAGCGTGTGGTGGACTATGCCCGTGAGAAAAATTATGTCCCGAACATGATGGCGAAAAGCCTCGTCACCAAAAAGTCGTATAATGTTGCGCTGGTGTTTTCGCGCCAGTTTTCTAACTTCGAGGGTCAATTCCTGCGCAAAACTATCACCGCCGTCTGCGATGTGATGGCCCGCAACGATTACGATGTGCTGCTGGCCATGGTGGGTGAGCAGGAGGCCCAGCCTGTGCAGCGCCTGCTGGTCAACCACAAGATCGATGGCGTCATCCTGGCCCGCTCGCTGGAGCGTGACCCCCTGATCCCGTTGCTGCAGCAAAGCAAACTGCCCTTTATCGCCATCGGCCGCCCGGCCGACCCCACGGTGCTTTACGTCGACCACGACCAGGTGGGCGGCTGCCGTGAGATGACCAACCTGCTGCTGATGAAAGGTCTGCACCGCATCGCCCTGTTGGGCGGCTCCATGCTGTACACCGTCAATCAGACCCGTCTCGAGGGCTTCCGCCAGGCGCACGAGCACAGCCGTTGTAAGATCGATGAAACCCTGCTTTTTTTGGAGTTGGAGACCGACGATCTGCGCATCGACGCCATCCAACAGGCTGTGGCACGCAAGGCGGACTGCCTGCTGTGCATGGACGACCACGTGGCCATGCTGGCACTGAACACCGTGCGCCAGATGGGCCTGAAAGTGCCCAATGACATCCGTATTGCTTCGCTGTATGACGGCGAGGCCCTGCTGGATTGCACGCCGCAGATCACGGCGGTGTCTTTCGACCCCGAACTGCTGGGCAAACGCGCCGCACAGCAATTGTTGGCCGTCACCCGCCGCCAGCCCGTCGAGACCGGCGCCCTGCTTGGCTACCAGGTGGGCCTGCGCACCTCGACACAGACCTGATTTTGCCCCCGTTATTCAATAATAAACAAAGCCGCCCGGCCTGAAATTCTCTTCAGGCCGGGCGGCATTTTCTATGGATGCCTAAGGCAACACCGCACAATTCCCGCCTTACGGCTTAAGCACCGCTTCGGCGGCTGCGGCACGGCATCTGCGTTGCCAAAATGCTCGATAAGACATCCAGTATTATCTGCGCTTTTGGCTTAGCAGCTGCCGCACCTCGCTCGCCGTATCGGCACTTAGAATTGTGCGGTATTGCCCTAAATTTATTCAGCGTTGTTCAGATAAATACGTGCCTCATACGGGCGGAAATGTGCCGCATCCGCGGGGGTGTCATAGTTGCCCAGCAGCAGGGTATCCAACGGCAAGGGAGCCACTGCGTCGGCGGGCAGGGTGAGCGGCTCCTCGTAGAAATTGCACAGCACGGTCATCACCTGGTCACCCAGGCGGCGCTGGTAGGCAAACAGAGCCGGGTGGTCTGCAAACAGCAGGGTAAAGTCGCCCTCACTGAAAATGGGATACTGTTTGCGCAGACGAATGAGCGCCTGGTAATAGTGGAACACCGAGCCGGCATCCGCCACCTCGTCCGCCGCATTGATGGCGGTATAGTTGGGGTTCACCTGCAGCCAGGGCGTGCCATCGGTAAAACCCGCGTTGGTGGTGGCGTCCCACTGCATGGGGGTGCGGGCGTTGTCGCGGCTCTTGGCGTGGAGAGAGCGCAGGATATCTGCCTCGCTGTACCCGGCCTGGGTACGCTCGCGGTACATGTTCAGCGTTTCAATGTCGCGGTAGTCGTCGATGGTGGGGAAGGCGACGTTCGTCATGCCCAACTCTTCGCCCTGGTAGATGTAGGGCGTGCCCTGCATGCCGTGCAGCAGGGTGGCCAGCATCTTGGCGGATTCCTGCCGGTAAGCGCCATCGTTGCCCCAGCGGGAGACGATGCGCGGCAGGTCGTGGTTGTTCCAGAACAGGCTGTTCCAGCCTTTGCCGTGCAGGCCCACCTGCCACTTGGTCAGCACCTCTTTCAGCGCCGAAAGCTGCAGCGGAGCCAAATCCCACTTCGCCTTGCCGGGAATCTGGTCCAGGCCGATGTGCTCAAACTGGAACACCATCGAGAATTCCTTGCCCCGCGGGTCGCTGAAGATGGGGGCGTTCTGCACATTGGCGCCCCAGGCCTCACCCACGGTCACCAGATCGGTGCTGCCAAAGGTGTTGGCGTTCAACTCTCGGATATAGGCATGCAGCATCGGGCCGTTGGAGGTAATTCCCAGGTCCGGGTCCTTGGCGATCTGGTCGATGACATCCAGCCGGAAACCGCCCACGCCCTTGTCCATCCAAAAGCGGATGGCCTTGTACAACTCCTGCCGCAGGGCGGGGTTGTCCCAGTTCAGATCAGGCTGTTTGATGGAAAACTGGTGGAAATAATACTGCCCCACCTCGGGCACCCAGGTCCAGGCCGAGCCGCCAAAGGTGGCCCGCATCTTGTTGGGCGGCGTGCCCTCCACGCCGTCGCGCCAGACGTAATAGTCGTGGTAGGGGTTGTCGCGGCTCTTTTTTGCCTCCTGGAACCAGCGGTGCTCGTCCGAGGAGTGGTTCAGCACCAGATCCATGATGATGCGGATGTGGTGTTTTTTGGCTTCGGTGATGAGGTTGTCCATGTCGGCCAGCGTGCCGAACATGGGGTCAATATCGCAGTAGTCGGAAATGTCGTAGCCGTTGTCATCCTGCGGGCTGCGGTAGACGGGGCTGAGCCAGATGGCGTCGATGCCCAAGCTCTCCAGATAGCCAAGCCGCTGGATGATGCCGGCCAGGTCGCCAATGCCGTCGCCGTTGCTGTCCTGAAAGCTGCGGGGATAGATCTGGTAGATCACAGCATTTTTCCACCAGGGCTGCGGGTTTGCCATAGTTTTTCTCCTTATTGATACCTTAGATAAATGTCGGAATTTGAAATCGTTTGCGCCGTTACAATCATAACCGAATCAAACCTAATTTGCAAGATGCCGGGGCTGCTGGTGCCCTACGATTTTTGCGGGGTGGAAGATGTAAATTTTGTATCTTCTGCAAAATACGTCACGCGCCCCTCGTTATAGTAAGCAGAGATTACCAATAACTGGGAGGCAACGACCATGAAAATACTGCTTACGACCGATACCTGGGTTCCTACCATAAACGGCGTTGTAATGTCCACTGCCACCCTGCGTGCCGCACTGACGGCCCAGGGGCACGAGGTGCGGGTGCTGACCCTTTCCGGCGACAGCCATACCTATACAAAGGACGGTGTGACCAGCCTCGGCTCACTGGATGCCGGGCTGGTCTACCCAGGGGCCCGGATGCGCGCCCCGGCATTGAATCGTGCCATCCGTGATCTGATCGACTGGCACCCGGATGTTGTCCACTCTCAGTGCGAGTTCAGCACTTTTGCCCCGGCACGCCGGATTGCGCACGCTGCGGGCGCACCGCTTATCCACACCTATCACACGGTGTACGAGGATTACACCCACTACTTTTCCCCCAGCCGCAGCATGGGGCGCAAGATGGCGGCGCTGTTCACCCGCATGATCTGCGCCGACTGCGACGCAGTCATCGCACCCACGCCCAAGATCAGCCGCCTGTTGGTGGGCTACGGCGTGCACTGCCCGGTGCGTATCATCCCCACTGGGCTGGACCTGCAGCGCTTTGCTGTGCCCCGGGATGATGCCCTGCGCAGCCGCCTGGGCCTGCCGCCGAAAGAGGCAAACAAGACGGTCCTGCTCAGCCTGGGACGGCTGGCCAAGGAAAAAAACACAACAGAACTTGTCGATTCTATGCAGAATTTGCCGGACGCCGTTCTGCTCATCGTCGGCGACGGCCCAGAGCGCGCCGTGCTGGAACAGCAGGCGCAAAGCCTCGGCGTGGCTGACCGCGTGATTTTCGTAGGGGCCGTCCCGCCTGCCGAGGTGCCCCGCTACTACGCGCTGGGGGATGTATTTGTCAGTGCCTCCACCAGCGAGGCCCAGGGCTTGACCTACATCGAGGCTATGGCCGCAGGATTGCCGCTGCTTTGCCATGCAGACCCCTGTCTGGACGCGCTGGTGCGGGAAGGGGAGACCGGCTGGGCCTACCACACGCCTGCCGAGTTGGCTGCCCGTGCCGCTGCTCTGCCCAAAGGCCACCAACTGGCTGCCATGAGGCAAAACGCCCGCCGCGCCGTGCAGCCTTACACGAAGGAACAGTTCGGTCTTAGCGTAGTGCGGCTTTACGCGGCGGCGCTGGGCCGTAAACACGCCGCCCGCAGTGCGGCAGGGGGGAATGTGGCATGATCAAAAAAATCAACCAGGCAGCGTCTATCCTGGGGCTGGTGCTCTGCGCCGTGCTGGCATATGTCTTTTGGAAAGCCGGGCTGTTTGACTCCAAAGAAGCGCTGACCAGCTGCATCAGCCGGTTCGGCTGGGCAGGTCCGGCGGTGTTCATCACATTCCAGGCCGTGCAGGTGGTCATCCCCATACTGCCCGGCGGGCTGGGGTGTCTGGCCGGGGTCATCCTGTTCGGCGTGTGGAAAGGCTTCTGGTACAACTATATCGGCATCTGCGCCGGGTCGCTGGCGGCGTTTGCCATCGCCCGCGCCTGCGGCCGCCCGCTGCTGGAAAGCGTTTTCCCCGCCAAGATGATTGAAAAATATGACCGCTGGATGGGCAGCGGCAGCCGGTTTGCCAAGTGGTTCGCATTCCTTATTTTCATCCCGGTTGCGCCAGATGATTATCTCTGCTTTCTTGCAGGCACCACGCGCATCGGCTGGCGGCTGTACGCGGCCATCATCCTGCTGTGCAAACCGGCGTCCATTGCGCTGTACAGCCTGGGCCTGACCGTAGTTGCGCAAAATTTGCTGGGTCTTTGGAGGTGAACGCCATGCGCACCGTACATATTTATAGCGGCTCGCTGGCGCTGGTCAGCAAAAGCGGGGTAGGGCAGGCAGCCAAACACCAGCGGGCGGCGCTGGAAAGCGTCGGCGTACACGTCGTCACCGATTGGGACTGTCGTGCCGAGGTGGTACACATCAACACCGTGCTGCCGGTATCACTTTGGGCGGCACGCCATGCCCGCCGCCGGGGGCAAAAGGTCATCTGGTACGGCCATTCTACCGAGAAGGACTTCCGCAACTCCTTCACCGGCTCCAACTTGCTGGCGCCGCTTTTCAAACAATGGCTGCGGTTGTGCTATAACCAGGCGGACCTCATCATTACACCCACGCCCTACTCAGCCAAAGAACTGGCAGGTTACCGTTTGCGCCCGACCATCGTGCCGCTTTCCAACGGCGTGGATACCCGGTTTTTTGCCCCCAACCCCGCCAGCCGGTCCATCCTGCGGGAAAAGTACCGCCTGGCGGCGGATAAGTCCGTGGTCATCAGCGTAGGGCATTATATGCAGCGCAAAGGGATACTGGATTTTATTGCGCTGGCTCGCAAAATGCCGCAGGTGCAGTTTTTGTGGTTCGGCTACACCGACCCGCACCTTGTGCCGCATAACGTCAAAGTCGCCATGGCGGATGCACCGGAAAACCTGCGGTTTCCGGGCTTTCTCTCCCAGGCAGAGCTGCGCACGGCCTACTGCGGGGCGGACGCCTTTTTGTTTTGCAGCTATGAGGAGACAGAGGGCATCGTGATATTAGAAGCCCTGGCCTGCGCAACGCCTACGCTGGTGCGGGACATCCCGGCCTATCGCGGTTGGCTGCGGGACAGCGTAAACGTCCACACCTACCGCACCACGCAGGACCTGCCCACCCGCTTGCAGGCACTTTTGCAGCACAAACTCCCCGATACTGCCGCAGCCGCCCGCCAAACCGCAGAGGAGCGGGCATTACCCCGTATTGGAGCACAATTATTGGAATTATATAAAACATTATAGATCCTTTTTCCGCCCCGGAACAGCATCGATCTCGGCTGCTCCGGGAATTTTGTACCTGTCGAAACCTGCCGCACGCGCAACTTGCGCAATGGCCTATGACATAAAATGCGCAAATATGGAGTAAATGTGCACAATTGTGGCGCGCTAGTTTCATAACAACTTACAAACTTGGGCAATGTAGACAAAAACGGGTTGATTTTTGAAAAAATGCCGTGTATAATATAGGCAATCCGAACGGAAAATGTATTCGAGTTGCGCAAACGAATTCACTCACTTGGATCTAACTTGTTTTCTTAAGGAGGAAAACGACCATGAATGCAAAAAAGACCCTTTCGTTGAGCCTGGCCTCCGCCATGGCCCTCGGCCTGCTGGCAGGCTGCGGCAGCAGCGCTTCTTCCGCCGCCGCTTCCACTGCTGACAGCACCGCATCCGCTGCTGACTCCACCTCTACCGCTGCTACTGCTGATGCAGCCGGCAAGGTCTACTACCTGAACTTCAAGCCCGAGCAGGATGAAGCCTGGCAGGATTTGGCCGCCAAGTACACCGAGGAGACCGGCGTTCCCGTCACCGTCGTGACCGCTGCTTCCGGTCAGTACGAGACCACCCTGATGAGCGAGATGGCCAAGAGCGACGCACCTACCCTGTTCCAGGTCAACGGTCCTGTCGGTCTTGCTAGCTGGAAAGACTACTGCTACGACCTGTCCGGCACTCCCCTCGCCGGTGAGCTGACCAGCGACACCTACTCCCTGAAGGACGGCGACGCCACCCTGGGCATCGGCTACGTTATCGAGAGCTACGGTCTGATTACCAACAAGACCCTGTTGGAAAAGGCTGGTTACAGCGTGGACGACATCAAGAGCTTCGCCGACCTGAAGAAGGTTGCCGAGGACATCACCGCCCGCAAGGACGAACTTGGCTTTGCAGCATTCACCTCCGCCGGTATGGATTCTTCCTCTGACTGGCGCTTCAAGACCCACCTGGCCAACCTGCCCATCTACTTTGAGTACCAGGCTGACGGCATCGGCTCCACGGATGCCATCAAGGGCACCTACCTGGATAACTACAAGAACATGTTTGACCTGTACATCAACAACTCCACCTGTGCTCCCACTGAGCTGGCTGGCAAGACTGGCGATGACAGCCGCAACGAGTTCCTGGACAATGAGGCTGTCTTCTACCAGAACGGTTCTTGGGAATATACCAACCTCGTCGGCGATGGCAAGCCCTTCACCGATGACGACCTGACCATGATCCCCGTCTACATTGGCGTGGGCGATGAGGCCAACCAGGGCCTGTGCACCGGCACCGAGAACTACTGGTGCGTAAACAAGGAAGCCGACCAGGCAGATATCGATGCAACTCTCGACTTCATGTACTGGTGCGTCAGCTCTGATGAGGGCACCAAGGCCATGGCAAACGATATGGGCTTTGTTATCCCCTTCAAGAATGCTCAGGAATCCCCCAACCTCTTCGTTAAGGTTGATAATGCTCTGACCGCTGAGGGCAAGACTCCTGTTGCCTGGTGCTTCTCCACCATGCCTTCCGAGAACTGGAAGAACGGCGTTGGCTCTGCTCTGACTG
>OLRS01002890.1_pt1 | contig 12224 bp, 12 predicted proteins | sample 1673171 | NCBI WGS metagenome assembly OLRS01 (sample SAMEA3136762, study PRJEB25190) | human gut metagenome | biome: human gut; feature: human-associated habitat; material: faeces | place: Austria | collected 2013
TGCCCCAACTGCCGCCTGGCAAAGGAAATGCTGAAGGGTGAGGCCGTACAGATCATTGATGCCGAGGAAAATCCGGAGTTGGTGAAAAAGTACGGTATCATGCAGGCACCGACCCTTGTAGTCGTTGACGGCACACGGACAAAGAAATACGTGAATGCCTCCAATATCAGGAAATATGTGGACACTGTGAAAGAAGCTGTCCTATCCTGAGGCAGATCATAACAGTAAAAGGGAGGACCACCGGCTGCAGAGCTTTGCTGCACCGGTCGGTCCTCCCTCTTTTTTGCCATTTCGGACAATCAAAAAGACCATTCTTTATGGAAAGAATGGTCTTTCATTGGTTCTTTTCTCTATTTTCTGCGCTTATGAGTAAACGATCAAAGTTTAACTACGTTAGCAGCCTGCATTCCACGAGCACCCTCAGTTAAGTCATAGCTTACTGCCTGACCCTCATCGAGAGATTTGAAGCCCTCACCCTGGATAGCGGAGAAGTGAACGAATACATCGTTTCCGTCCTCGCCGGTGATGAAGCCGTAGCCTTTTTCTGCATTGAACCATTTAACTGTACCTTTGTTCATTGTGATACCTCCAAAATAATTAAAAAAGGTTTATTACCGCATTAATGCGGCTGGGTTTAGAGTATCACAAACGGCAATCGGTGTCAATCAAAAACGGGGCGAAAGATTGACTTTTTTCGGGCATTTGAGTACACTTGACAGAGTAGAAATCCTACAGGGCAAATCAGAAAACGGAGGCGGATTTTTGATGTTTGGAGAGTGTCATGCCCATGTGATCATGGATGGAAAAAATTATAAGGCGGCGGTGGCGATACATAAGGAGAAGCCAGACGAGGGAGCCATTCGGGAGCATCTGACGGCCTGGCAGCAGGCAGGTATTACCTTTGTGCGGGATGGTGGAGACGCTTACGGTGTGTCGGAGCGGGCCAGGGAGCTGGCCGGGGAATATGGCATTGATTATCGGTCACCGATTTTCGCCATTCACAGGAGGGGGCATTACGGCGGGATCGTGGGCCTGCCCTTTGATGACAGAAAGGGGTACCGGGATCTGGTAGACAGAGCCCGGGAGAGGGGAGCGGACTTTATCAAAATCATGATCAGCGGGATTATGGAATTTGATACCTACGGAAAGCTGACAGAAGAAGGACTGGAGCCGGAACTGATTTCCTATATGATAGAGACGGCCCACGATGCAGGACTGAAGGTCATGGCACACGGAAATGGCGACAGGACGGTGCAGGCGGCCCTGAACGCAGGAGTAGACACTCTGGAGCATGGCAATTATATGGAAGAAGAAACCCTCTGTCAGTTGGCGGAAAGTGAGACTATCTGGGTGCCCACCTTCTCCCCCATCGGCAATCTCGTCGGCTGTGGACGATTCCCGGACGAGCAGGTAAGGGCTATCCTGAAACGGCAGCAGGAGGCAGTACAGTTTGCTTTCGAGCGCGGCGCGCGGATTGGCCTGGGCAGTGATTCCGGCGCATATCTGGTGTCCCATGGGCAGGGACTTATGGATGAGTATGCGTTTATGAAGGAGGCCGTGGGTCGGGAAAATGTGGGGGCTCTGGATCGGAGACTGGCGGAATCGGAGAAGTGGATTCGGAAAGAAATGAAAGCCAGAAAAGTCTGAGCTCATACAGAAAGGAAACGCGCAGTTTATGAGAAACATAAAAATCAATATTCAATACGACGGCACCCGGTACAGCGGCTGGCAGAGTCAGGAACACGACGAAAATACCATTCAAGGCAAGCTGACAGCCGTACTGAGACGTCTGCTGGAGGAAGAGACAGAACTGGCCGGCTCGGGCCGCACCGACGCAGGCGTTCACGCTCTGGGGCAGGTGGCGAATTTTAAGACATGTTCCTGTATGTCCTGCGAAGAAATTCTGGAAAAGCTGAATCATTATCTGCCTGAGGACATCGCAGTGATTTCTGCGGAAGAGATGGATGGGCGCTTCCACAGTCGCCTGAACGCTGTACGGAAGACCTACAGCTATCGTATTTGGAACAGTTCTGTTCACAATGTCTTCGAGCGGCGTTATACCTGGTTCATCGAACAGCCGCTGGACGTGTCTGCCATGCGCCGAGCTGCTGCGGAGCTTACCGGAACCCATGATTTTCGGGCGTTCAGCTCCATCAAACGGGGCAAAAAATCCACGGTTCGCACCATCGAGTCCATCGACATCGACCAGGATGGCTCTGCCATAACGCTTTCCTTTACTGGAAATGGGTTCCTCTATCATATGGTCAGAATTCTCACCGGAACGCTGGTGGAAGTGGGGCTTCATAAGAAAACGCCGGAAGATATGAAGAGGATTCTGACGTCCCTGAGCCGCGAGCAAGCAGGCGTCATGGCTCCGGCGCAGGGACTGTTTCTGATGGAGGTGGAATATCAGTAAGAAAAGGACGCCGAAAAAGCGTCCTTTTATCATTTGTTTATAATTCTTCTCTGCAGAAATAGCAGGTATAATTTCCGGGATCTGCGCCCTTTGGAATCAGATTATCCGCTGCGCAGTAGCCGCAGCGGCAGACTTTTTTGCCCTCGGGAACAGGCATCCATTCTTCATACCGCTCGCCTGCATTATGCGGGGCCCGGTAACGCCTGGTGGGTTCAATAAAGGAACGGGCGGAGGTTTCTGCGTCGGAAACTTCTTTTCCCGGATTTGGCCGGTTAGGAACAGCTGTTTTTGTTTTCTCAGGCCGGGGCGTCCAGCCGGTTTTCTGTTTCTTTGCAGCCGGCTTGTTTGGTACTGGCGGCTTATAAGACGGCGTCGCAGGTCTGCTTCCTACCGGGGGCGGTGTGGCTCCCTGGGAAGTCTGCTGTTTTCGCTGTCTGTTTTTCTTAGAATCCAGAATAGCGCGGAAAATCACAATAAATATAATAATTTCAAAAATGAAACCAAACATAAATATTCACCTCGGTTAGAATAATTTGTTGTTCCCAGCCATGCTGCGTCAGAAGGGCTTCAGCTTCCGGAGAACGTTATTTAAAATCAGTTCCGTTGGAAAATGCAGCTCTTCCAGAAGCCGGTGCGTGTTCCGCGTTGCTGCATTCTATTGTGACGGGCTGATCTCAGTATAATTTAAAATTGGGGAGAACGCAAGATATGTGGGGAGAGGAATGCACGTTTTTTTATTCAGGGTATAGTATATAGTATTCGAAAAAGGAGGCCTCCATTATGAAAAAGCAACATACTACCATATTAGCTGCATCCCTCGCAGGCATACTTCTGCTCGGCAGCCTGGCAGCCGCAGGCTGCGGCAATTCGGGCAGCGCCGCAACCGATGATCTGACAAAGGTTACGTTAAACGAAGTAGCCCATTCCATTTTCTACGCACCTCAGTACGTGGCCATCGAAAACGGCTACTTTGCTGAAGAGGGCATCGACCTCGAACTGGTTACCGGCTTTGGAGCCGACAAAACCATGACCGCCGTCCTCTCCGGTGAAGCCGACATCGGCTTCATGGGCTCTGAGTCATCCATCTACGTATACAGCCAGAATCCCGACGACTACATTGTCAACTTCGCCCAGCTTACCCAGCGCGCCGGGAACTTCCTGGTGGCAAGGCAGCCAATGGCGGACTTTGAATGGGTGGATTTGAAGAGTAAGGATATTCTGGGAGGACGGAAGGGTGGCATACACATATCCATGTAAATTTAGAGACGATTGTGATTTTGTGTCATTGGGTGGAGGGGATGAATAGCGCGAAGAATTTATAAAGAAGTGGCGGAAATACCAGCAATGATATTTCCACCGTTTTATAACTCCGAATATCCTTTCCAGAGCTACTTTGTGTTCCTAGTATATGTTTCAGAATCAAGTTTTATGAAATATAAAAAGGAACTCGTCCAGAGTCCCTTCCCTTTGAATAAATAATAATATCTTTCTCACTCCGGAAAAAGACTTTTTATACTTATATAGTACAGGGTCAATTACTCCCTGTCAATAATTGTTTTCGCAAGTGAATAAAAGGATATTTTTACGCATGATAGGATAGTTATTGTTTACAAGCTGATATGTTCCAGATATTATAGTGCTAGGATTATTTGAGGTGTTAAATTTCGTTGCGCACAACTATGCATCCTATAGGGTAAAAGGGATACTGGAGCCGTGACACCTGCTAAATAATCTCTTTCATTCTTATGATAATATTATTTAGAGGAATAGGGCTGTTGACTTTTGAAGTCAGCGGCTGTTTTTATGTGATTAAATATTGATGTTAGACATTAGATGATAAAAGATAAGAATAATGATTATTAGGAGGGAATGTTGTAAATTGTCAAAATATAATATATAATGAAAAGAAAAAGGAAGGGAGAGAAATATGCACTCCTATCGGATTAATATTGATAAAAAGGTTTTAAGATTATTAGGCGCTCAATTATATGGAGATACACCAAGTATAATTTCAGAGTTAGTACAGAACGCATATGACGCAGATGCGAAAGCTGTCTGGATAACTATAAATACAGTGAGTGAAATGAGCATCGTGGTACAAGACGATGGCATTGGTATGACACCTGATGAGGTTAATTCTCGATTTCTAAATATTGGACAAGACCGTCGTAGTATGTATCCAGAATCGCCGGGTGGCCGAAAGGTGTTAGGGCGAAAAGGGATAGGAAAGCTGGCGGTTTTTTCGTTGGCTAAAGTTGTGGATGTGTATTCAAAAACGGTAAATGATGTGGCGGCATGTAGACTGGATTTCGATGCTATAACGTTAAAAAATGAAGAACCAATTTCTTTAGATGAAAACAGTGTAGTATTTGAAAAGGATTTTCTCTCAAAAAAAGAAACGGGTACAAAAATAATTTTACGAAGTATCCAGAAAGATGTATCTAGGAGCCTTAATTATATTGTTAATCGATTGTTAAGAACATTTGATGTGAATTCAGATGAATTCAAAATTTATATACGTAAAAACTTGGAGAGCTTTAGGGAATTATCACGTAAAGATTTGGACTTTTATTCAGATATGGATACGATTATTACTTTTGGAGAAGAGTTTAAATCCAAAATAAAATTAGTGGAAGAAAATAGTATTCCAAAACGCTATAAATATGTAAAAAGGTATGAAGATCTAAGCGCTGAAAAGAAGTTTTTAATTATGCCTTATCAGATAGATGTACTAGATAGAAGTGGACAACAGGCCAAAAGAAATTTTTATTTTAATGGTTGGATAGGAACAATTCATGAAAGACCTTCGTTTAAAAAATTTGTATCTGAAATTTATGAAGAGGAAGGAAAAACAAAATTCGAGGTTTCATTAACGGATAATAGGGTAACTGTTTTTTCACGAGGGAAAATAGGTGAATTTGATATATTGCCAAAAACACAGACAAATCGTATAGCGGATGCGTATATAATTGGGGAGATTTATGCGGATATATTTGAAGACGACGATTTGGCAGATATGGCTATAAGTAATCGACGTGGCTACGATGAAACAGATCAACGATATGTTCAAATGATCCGTGTTATAACAGATGTTATAGCGTTTCTTACTAGACGTAAAGAAGAAATAAATAAAATAAAAAAGCAAGATGGCGAATTCCAAGAAGCTCAAAAAATCAAGTCGGATTTTCTGGATAAAGCGCCTAAGACGCAAAAGGTTATAAAGAAAAGATTTACGACGAAAGAGCAAGAAGAGTTTCAAACGGAATTATTTCAATTTGGTCGGGCTTTAAATTTAGGAAATGGAACAAAGAGAATATTTATTAGTCATAAAACGGAATGTGCTGTTTTTGGGAAATTTTTAGTGCGTTGTTTTGAATTGGCTGGCCTGGATGTTAAGAAAAACATAATATTTACATCTATGCCAGAATTGGGAGTTCCGCAAGATAGAGATATTTATGAATATTTGAAAGATTGCTTTAGAGATGATTTGTATGTGATTTTTTTGTTTAGCCGTTCTTTCTATAATTCAAATGTATGTATTGCGGAAACAGGAGCAGCATGGGCGACGAACAAGAAATATAGTAATGTAGTAATAGATATGGGATTTGGAGGAATAGACAAACCAATAAATAACAGTAAATTAGGAGTATCGTTGGGAGATTTATCGGATGAAGATCTAGGCTACAAATTAACGGGGGTAATAAAGAATGCGTTAGATACAATAGGAGCCTCAACACCAAAAGACGATGTAATAAAGCAAGCGATAGAAACTGCTTTGAAAGAATATGGGCCTCAGATGGAAGCGCCATTATATATGCCGCAGAGAAGGTATTTGGCTACGCCTGTTTGTCCGAAGTGTTCTAGCGCAATGCAACTTACTATGAATGATAAAGGAGAATTAATATATGAGTGTATAGCGCGTAATTGTAAAACTGTTGTATGGGCGGAAATAAATTAAAAAACACAAGGCTCCCGTTAATCTTGGGAGCCTTGTGTATATTCTGAGTAAAGAACGACGGAGCGTTTTAACTGAGAGCGGATAGATTTGGACAATACATTAAAAGATTCTATTGCTTCAAATTGTGCTAAATACATGTCTTTGGACAATGACTGAAGAGGTAAAAGTCTATTACATCTTGAAAGATGTGAAATAACATCTTTTGCGGCATGATATGTATAATTGCGATTTTGCTGTAACCAATCGATAAACGAAAGAGATTGATTTTGCTCATCGTGGTTAATAAAGGAGATAAGCGCATGCGCAACATGATATGCTAAATTAACAGGAACGGCATTCCCGATCATTTGTTCGGAATATGCTTGATTACATCCGAAATCAAATGAAGGAGGAAATGTTTGAATTAAAGCTCGTTCTTGAGTTGTAAGTGAACGAACATTTTGGGGAAATGTGGCATCATTTGGATGCATATTATATTCAGGCGGTTTAGGACGATTTACACCTCTTATAGTGGGCGAGGGCTCATCGACTGAAAAAATGGCACGTCGGGAATAGGTTCTTGGATGCCGATAATAATAATTAAAAGTTAAATCAAAATTGTTTTTTTGAAAGTAAGTGCGGATACTTAATGGAAGAACGCTTTGATTAGCGGCTAAGTATGAACTTAAAAAATTATCAGGTTCATTTAATGCGCCGACACAAAAAAAACGTTTTCTTTTTTGAGGAACATCACATTTACTAGAGTCAATTACTTGTTCTGTTAGGCCATATCCAGCTTTACGTAAAATTTGTCTGGCTTCTTGATACGCAACGCTTGATTCGGCGCGTGCGACATTTTCCATAACAAAATAAGATGGTCGTATACTGTTGACAATTTTAGCGAATGCGACGGTAAGATTAGCCCGTTTCCCTTCTTCTCGCTTGCCAGCACTTGAAAAATCCTGGCAAGGTGGCCCTCCAATTATTATATCTGGATTAAGAGGACGTAACACTTTTAAAGCGATATTTTTTTTTGAAAGATCTAAATACTGCGCTTGATGATCAAAATTATTTGAATAACATTCCAATGCGGGAGCCCATGAGTCGAAAGCTCCAATAATTTCAAAACCAGCACGCTGAAAACCAAGAGACAGTCCACCACAACCACAGAATAAATCGATAGTTCTCATTTAATATTCCTCCCATATATCTACAAAGTTTATCAGGTAACTCCAAAGACGTCAACAGACAAATAGAAAGTAAATATTTATAGAAAGTAATTTAGATAATTGACGCGAAAAAAATAAATTTGAGATTTAAGAAAATATATTGAGAATAAGAAGATTGGGTGATAGAATAGGGTATAGCACAAAGGAGGAAGAACGATGTCTGTAAGTTATAATAGACTATGGAAATTGTTAATAGACAAGAAGATGAAAAAAATAGATCTGATGAAGGAGGCGCATATAAGTAGTAATGCTTTAGCGCATTTGAGTAAAGAAGAGTATGTTTCTGTTGAGATTATAGAAAAAATATGCGTAATGCTTGAATGCACACCAAATGATATTATGGAATTTCCCAATATAGTAATTAAGGAGAATGAAAAAAAATGAATTTGTTATCATTATTTTCTGGTTGTGGTGGAATGGATATAGGATTTGAAGGGGATTTTAAATGTTTAAAAAAATCTATAAATTCAGAAATGCATCCTTCATGGATAAAGAAAATAGAAGGAGAATGGGTTACAGTAGCACCAACAATATTTAAAACAGTATTTGCCAATGATATTCGTCCAGACGCAAAAGCGGCATGGGTGTCTTACTTTGGAAAGACAAAGAAAGACGCTAATGAGATATACCATTTGGATAGTATTGTAGATTTAGTAAAAAGGGCAAAAGCGGGAGAAAAGGTTTTCCCTAATAATATAGATATTGTGACCGGAGGCTTTCCATGTCAAGATTTTTCTGTTGCGGGAAAACGCCTAGGTTTTAATTCGAAAAAATCTCATAATGGAGGAAAATTATCTGTTGATGAACCAACTGCAGAAAATAGAGGACATTTATATATGTGGATGCGGGAAGTTATTGCGTTGACAGAACCGAAACTTTTTATTGCGGAAAATGTAAAGGGCTTGACTAATTTAGGAGATGTAAAACAAATTATAGAGCATGATTTCGCAAAGGCGGGAGGAAATGGTTATATTGTTGTTCCAGCTAGAGTGTTATACGCAGCGGACTACGGGGTACCACAGTCAAGAGAACGTGTGATTTTTTTTGGATTTAAGAAAAGCGCATTGACACCAGAAGCGTATAAAGCGTTGAAAATGTCAGAAATTCCAGATGAATATGATCCATATCCAATAAAGACGCATGGAACAAAAACAGTTCCGATTGTAACATGCAAAGACGCTTTTAGTGGACTAAAAGAGCCAAATGACAGCGATGACATGTCTCAAAAAAAATATTCAATGGCAAAATATATGGGCTCTCATTGCCAAGGACAGACAGAAATTAAACTAGATTCAGTGGGACCAACAATTAGATCGGAGCATCACGGAAATATTGAGTTTAGAAGATTGAGTAGTGAACATGGAGGAGGACATATAGAAGAATTAAAGGCGGGACTTTTGGAAAGAAGGTTGACAGTCAGAGAATGCGCAAGAATTCAAACATTTCCAGACAGATATCAATTTATATTGAAAAAGACAGAAAAAAATAAGGCAGTATGCGCAAGTGATGCGTATAAAATAATAGGAAACGCTGTTCCATGTGTTTTAGCATATAACATTGCGAAAAATATAGAAGAGAAATGGAACTTATATTTTAAGGAGAGGTAGTCATGGAGAAAGATTATAGTATTCTTTTAAATGAGGTAAAAGAAAAAGTTGAAAAAAGAATAACGGAAATACATAAAGACGAAGATTTAAAAGTAACAGGAACAGCGTTTGAGGACATTGTATTGGATGAATTAGTAGAAGCTGGAATTAAAAAGGAAGAAATATCCCATTCGGCCAGAAAATTTCCAGATTTTGTTATTGAAGATAAAGAAAAAGGTATCCGAATAGGTTTAGAGGTGAAAAAAACAGATGAAGATAAATGGGAAGTACCAGGTGGCAGTATATTTGAAAGCTTAAGAAATCACATCGAAGAAACATATGTGTTAATGGGAAAACTGGGCGGAACTCCAGCAACAAGACTGAGGAGATATGCTGAATGTATTAAAGATTTAAAAGTAACACATAGTCCAAGATTTCAACTGGACCTGGAATTGGAAAAGGGTGGAGATTATTTAACGAAAAATGGAGCGGAGGATATATTGGAGCTGCCAGAAGGCCCTGAATTAAATAGAAGAATTCGAGAGTTATTGAGAACAGATAAAGATACTTGGTATAGTAGTGAAGAGAGTATTGTATCATTTTCTGATTTGAAAAAGGATGAGAAAGAAAAATATTTTGTAGATGGAGTTGTTCTATTTCCTGAAGTTATAGGAGGAAACTATTCTAATTTTGCGCCTTGGATGACATATAAATGTTTGGTATGGTGTAGAAATATTCGTGACGTATTTTCAGCAGGAAGTAATGTAGAATATGAAGGAATTTATATTTCACAGGCAATGAGGAGAATATTAGAGCGAAAAGAAAAAATTTTTGAGCGTATAGAAAAGATGTCGGAAGAAGAGATGAGACAACATTGGGGAAGGGGAGCGACAAATATTGTTGCTCGTATTGCGGTATGGTGTGAAATAATAAAAGAAAATATAAAAATATCTTCTAAATTATTAGGAAAAAATAGTAAACTTGAAAAATTTAAAAACGTGGAAATAGAAAATATAGAAGCTACAATTGTAGACGAATATATATCAAAGCTGAAAAATGAGTTGATGAAATTCTGCTGATATGAGAGAAAAAGTATATGTAGAGGGGACTTATGATAATATCTGTTAATTCAAGGCCAGACATAAATGAATTCAAAAGTCTTATGAAAAGAGTGGATAGTTTTTTGAATTCTGATGCTCGAAAAAGGCCATTATATTATGCGAAAAGAGCAGGAAATCCGTTGGAAGATGATGTGGTTAATGCGTTAAACGAGTGCGCAAAAAATACAGCATTTGAGAATACAATAGAAAAAGTTTCGGGACAAAGATTTCCAGATATAGTGGCAGCAAAATACTATGGAGTGGAGGTAAAAAGCACAAAGGATAATCACTGGACATCTACAGGAAGTAGTATTCTGGAGACAACGAGGGTTTCGGATGTAGAGAGAATTTATATGACATTTGGAAAGCTTGGGGGAGATCCGATTGAATTTATGTCAAGACCTTATGAAGAGTGCCTGTATGGTATTGCGGTTACACATATGCCGAGATATTTGATTAATATGTGTTTAAAGCAAGGAGAAACCATTTTTGAAAAAATGGGCATCCCATATAATGATTTGCGAAAAATGGATAATCCAATTTCACCAGTAGCTAAATATTATAGAAGCCAGTTAAAACCGGGAGAAAGTTTATGGTGGACTGGTGATTCAAGTGATGAGACAGTATCAGTAACAATGCGCTTGTGGAATAAATTATCGCCAGATGAAAAGAATTTTTATATGATGTATGGGTATATCAACTATCCGGAAATATTTGCGGGAAATTACGATAGATATTCTTTATGGTTGGCATCGCAAGGAATTGTTAATTCTCATATTCGTGATATGTTTTCTTCAGGAGGAAAAGAAGAAATGTTACTTTCCTCTGGAGAAAAAGTTAAATTTCCAGGAGTATATAGGAGAATGAAAGAGTATTCAGAACAATTCTTAAAAAGGATGTGTCAAAGAGATACAACTGTATTGATAGAAGAAGAAACAGTGGATGAGGAAGCCATGCGTGAAAGGTTAATGTCGTGGGCAGACGCTGTGTCAAAGGAAAGCACGATGGATTATGAGCTTTCTATGGATGCGTTAAAAACATTCTTTGATGAAATTTGTTAACGATGATTTAATAACAAAAGAAGTGATATAAATGAGAGATCCAACTATAACACATAAAATTATGTCTTCAATTCCATCTAAAGGAACTAAGCCAGAAATTATGTTAAGAAAAGCGTTATGGCGTGAAAACTTGAGGTACAGAGTAAATTATAAAAAGCTTCCAGGAAAGCCAGATATAGTATTTACAAAGTACAAGGTCGTAGTTTTCTGCGATGGGGATTTCTGGCATGGTCATAACTGGGCTGTTCGTGGAATGAAATCTTTAGATGAAGAATTAGAAGGATATTCAGAGTATTGGAGAAAGAAAATATTAAGAAATGTTGCGAGAGATCAAGAAAATGAATATGAATTGCGAGCTTTGGGGTGGACAGTCCTGAGAATATGGGAAAGTGATATAAAAAGGGATCTTTCTGGTTGTGTTCAGACGGTAAAAGAAGCTTTATTTGATTCAATAGTATCGGATGATGAGGTGACAGATTAAGTTTTAAGAAAAGCTAATGGAATAACTAGAGAAGATGACGGCAAAAAGCGACGGCACTCTTCAAAAATGCCGTCAAAAAGTGCCGTCAAATTCAAAAAAGTGACGGCAGAAAATGCCGTCATTCACAAAATATCGAAAATCATGACGGCAAAAAGTGCCGTCAAATCCCAAAAGTGGCGGCAAATAATGCCGTCATATGTTAAAAGTGACGGCAAAATCTGCCGTCATTTCACATTATCAGGGGTTTCAGGGGCCTTTCCCCTGACCAGAAGCATTTTGGCGGTGACGTCACAAATGCGTATCTGGCAAGAGACTCCGAATTTATGAAGAAAAATTCCAGCGCATCCGCCACGCAATTCGTAAGCGCTTAAATTCTGGGTAACTAGCTATCGTCTTCCAAATACCTCATAATGA
>OLRS01002892.1_pt1 | contig 12211 bp, 9 predicted proteins | sample 1673171 | NCBI WGS metagenome assembly OLRS01 (sample SAMEA3136762, study PRJEB25190) | human gut metagenome | biome: human gut; feature: human-associated habitat; material: faeces | place: Austria | collected 2013
TCCCAAAGAACGCAGAGAGCCTTCGGGACAGCGATGCGCTTATGCGCGTCGCTGTCCCGAGGCGTCGCGGCCCCGCTGGGCTGCGCTACCATAAGTTATCCAAACATGTATCGACAATGAAGTTGACTCACCAAAACAAGATTCCAGAAGCTTGAACTCAGAAGCCCAGATCTTCGTTAATCAGGATGATCTCGGTCTGCATAGAAGACATAGGACACCACATAGTAACCATAGCACGGCAGATCCGCTCCATTGTATGACAGTTATAGCAGTGATCGCCCTTTTGTGCACATGGTGTTGCCATTTTTTTACGGTGTGCGTTCAGTGGGGCAGCTATATTCCGAGCTCTCCAAACCGCTTGGCTATAATTCGGCGCAATTTTGTTTCTCCCAATTACCAGATAGACCTTCTTATGGCCATACAGCACCGATGAGGCACGGTTGCCGATTCCATCAATCAAGATAATTTCGCCTGTCTCGGCGATTCCGTTAACAGATGAAATATATATCTGAGCATTAGCGGCCTCGGGTCCCAAAGAGTATCCGTGCAGATGTGAGTAAACCGTGTTATGTGTACTCAGCCGCTCCCACAGTCGGAGTTCCTCCAATGTCATGGAACCACCAAACCCCACAGTCTGCCCATGGATTTCCGCATTCAAATAATCAGCAGCTTCTGTTTTTGTCAAGAAAATGCGTGTTATATAACCTAGTGCATCCAAAGTTTCCGCCATGACGGTTAAATCCATTGTGCCATCTCCTTATGGACGCAGAGTTCACATCAGATCGTTCAAATATTTTTTTCTTTTTTGAACAGTTCTTCCATTTCGCGTCTGAGAATAATAGCCTCATTCTGAGTGTCGAACTCAACATCATCCCACGTGATAACCTGGCCCTGCTTCAAGGGTTTAATGATTTTCATGGAACCGCTCAGCCCCATAGGCACTGCCCCCAGTTTCAAGCTCTCTTCTGCGGTAAAGAACTCACCGTGCGCACAAAAACCGCCTTCACCATCCAGAATCTCACCAGGCTGCAGATCCTTTTTAGTGATGGACACCACATCTGTAGAAAAGTACTTACAGGCGCCAGTAGGCTTACGCAGAATAGACATAATCGCCGGGGTCAGGCCCAATTCCAAGCCAATACCATGGACAGGGAACATATAGGCAGAGTACTGCTTTGTGCTGTCCATAGGATACCACGCTTTGATTACAGCATCCTTCATCATAGGCCGCTCGTCCGTCCGCATGACAACATACATACCTGCACGGAAAGCATTTGGAACCGGTGCAGAAACTCCTTTGTCCGGATAATTAGGCGCACAGACTTCCATAACTCCAGAGCGGGTTAACTTGCCGCCAACCTCAACGGGACGCAAAATGTTGGGGAGATCTTGATATCCAGCGGGGTAGTAGTGCAAGCCTCCCTCTGGTGCGCTCAGATTCGTTGCATTGGCGACAACACACATTTCAATCGCGCCCTTGGTATTATCCAAAAAAGAACAGTAGCCCTTGGGGTTCATTCCAAATCGATGAGCTTCTTCCACGTCATAACCAAACCGGCGGAACACTTCATCCGTGGGCGGAAGCTGCTTGTCACCAATGGTGTAGGGGCGCCACTCGCCAGCCGCCTCAATGCCAAAACCGCATGTGCGAGCCCAGTCAATCATGGCGCAAAGTTTTGCAGGCTGATCTCCATATGCATAGGAAATGATAATGCCGGCTTCTTCGGCCATACGGTTAAGGATGGGGCCCACGGCTGCCATACACTCGATATTGACCATAATCAAATCCTTGTGATACTTACAGGCCATTTTGCCATGGTGCACACCGGCATAGGGGTTACCCGTGGCATCCACAATGATGTCAATGAAGTCGGACTGGAACAGCAAATCAGCATTATCTACAATGCAGGTTGAACCGTTCTTTGCTGCCTCTTCAAATGACTTAGCACTGTAACGCTCCTTAGGCCACTCTACTAGCTCACAGGTTTTCATTGCGCGCGCCGGATTGATCTCCGCAACGCCGACCAGCTGCATACCGGGGATTCGATCAAGCTGAACGATAAAAGTGGAAGGAAATCTGCCAAAGCCGATCATACCTAAACGAATGATTTTTCCCTCTTCTGCCCGCTTTTGGAGTTCTTCATAAATGTTTGTTGTCTGCATGGTTTTCTTCCTTTCTTAACTATATGGTTGGTTGAAATGAACGGTTATTCAATAGGCTGTCAACCTCTTGGCACCGTGCCGGGGACAAATTGTGCGTCTCAAATATTCAATCTAAGACAGCGCCGAGGTTGGCGGAGGATACCATGGCGCGGTAGCGCTTCAAGTAGCCGGAAACTTGCTTAGGAGGCTGGGGGACCGTCTCGGCCCTGCGGCGGGCGATTTCCTCCTCCGGCACCAGCAGTTCGATCTTGTGGTTGGGGATGTCAATGGCAATTTGATCTCCATCCCGGACGTAGGCCAACAGGCCACCGGCAGCCGCCTCCGGGGAAATATGTCCAATGGACGCACCCCGGCTCACGCCGGAGAACCGGCCATCGGTGATCAGCGCACAGGTAGAGTCCAGCCCCATTCCCGCGATAGCGCCGGTGGGTGTCAGCATCTCCCGCATACCCGGGCCGCCCTTGGGGCCCTCGTATCGCACCACGACCACATCGCCGGAGACCACTTTTCCGGCATACAGGCCGGCGCAGCAGTCCTCCTCGCTGTCAAAGCACTTGGCGGGGCCGGTGTGCACCAGCATCTCCGGCAGCACCGCACCCTTCTTTACAACTGCTCCATCCGGTGCCAGATTGCCGTACAGGATTGCCAGTCCGCCGGTCTGGGAGTAGGCGTGGACCCGGTCCCGGATCACGTCCGCATCCTTGATCTCCGCCCTGGCGATGCGGTCCGCCCAAGTGCCGTCCACCGTCCGGGCGGTGGGGTCAATGAGTCCCAGCTCGTCCAGCCGCTTCATCACGGCGCTGAGCCCGCCGGCGTTGTTCAGGTCCACCAGACAGTGGACGCCTGCCGGATTCAGCTTCACCAGATGGGGCACAGCGTCGGAAATGGTGTTGACGCCCCGCAGGTCGAAGGGGATCCCCGCCTCGTGGCAGATGGCGGGCAGGTGCAGCATGGTGTTGGTGGAGCAGCCCAGGGCCATGTCCGCTGCCAGGCCGTTCTTAATGGCCTTCTCCGTGATGATGTCCCGGGGGCGGATGTTCTCCCGCACCAGATCCATCACCTTCATGCCCGCGTGCTTGGCCAGAATGATCCGCTGGCTTTCCACCGCAGGAATGGTGCCGTTGCCGGGGAGGCCCATGCCCAGCAGCTCCGTCATGCAGTTCATGGAGTTAGCGGTGAACATACCGGCACAGGAGCCGCAGCCGGGACAGGCGTGCTCCACAATGTCCTCCGCTTCTTCCTCCGTCATCTTCCCGGTGCGGACGGCGCCGGGGGCCTCGAAAGCATCCGTCAGGGCCACCTTTTTCCCGTTGGCTCGGCCCGGCAGCATGGGACCGCCGGAGCAGACGATGGCGGGCACATCCATACGCACCGCCGCCATGACCATGCCGGGCACAATCTTATCGCAGTTGGGCACCAGCACCAGGCCGTCCAGCTGGTGGGCCATATACATGGTTTCCACGCTGTCGCAGATCAGTTCACGGCTGGCCAGGGAATATTTCATGCCCACATGACCCATAGCGATGCCGTCGCAGACACCGATGGCAGGAATCAGAATGGGGGTGCCGCCTGCCATGCGCACGCCGTCCTTGACGGCCTGGGCCAGCTTGTCCAGGTTCATGTGGCCGGGCACGATCTCGCTGTAGGCGGAAACCACGCCGATCAGCGGGCGGTCCAGTTCCTCGGGCGTGTAGCCCAAAGCATAGAACAGGCTGCGGTTCGGTGCCCGTTCGGGGCCTTTTTTGACGTTATCGCTGTTCATTTTTTCTCTCCGTTTATCCAAAAGGCCTTCCCCGCAGGGGGGAAGGCGTTGTTTTGTTAAAATTACTTCTTCAGCCAGCTCATCATCTTACGCAGCTCGGCGCCGACCTTCTCGATGGGGTGCTCGGCAGCCATGCGGCGCTGTGCCAGGAAGTGGGTCTTGCGGCCGCCCTTGGGGCTCATCTCGGTCAGGAACTCGGAAGCGAAGGTGCCGTCCTGGATCTCGGTCAGGACCTTCTTCATCTCCTTGCGGGTCTCCTCGGTGATCAGGCGCTTGCCGGTGCGGTAATCGCCGTACTCAGCGGTGTTGGAGATGGAGTAGCGCATCTTGGAGAAGCCGCCCTCGTTGATCAGGTCAACGATCAGCTTCATCTCGTGGCAGGTCTCGAAGTAAGCCATCTCGGGGGCGTAACCAGCCTCGACCAGGGTGTCGAAGCCAGCCTGGATCAGCTCGCAGACGCCGCCGCAGAGGACAGCCTGCTCGCCGAACAGGTCGGTCTCGGTCTCCTCCTTGAAGGTAGTCTCCAGGATGCCTGCACGGCCGGCGCCGATGCCGGAAGCGTAGGCCAGGGCGATCTCCTTAGCCTTGCCGGTGTAGTCCTGCTCGACGCAGATCAGAGAGGGGCAGCCCTCGCCCTCGGTGTACAGGCGGCGGACGATATGGCCGGGGCCCTTGGGGGCGATCATGATGACGTCGACGTTCTTCGGCGGGGTGATGGTCTTGAAGTGGATGTTGAAGCCGTGAGCGAAGGCCAGGGCCTTGCCCTCGGTCATGTAGGGGGCGACCTGGCTGTTGTAGATGTCAGCGCACAGCTCGTCGGGAACCAGCATCATAACAACATCGCCGGCCTTGGCAGCCTCTTCGACTTCCATGACCTTGAAGTTCTCGTGGGTGGCGGCGAACTCAGAGGCTTTCTCCCAGTGGGCAGAGCCTTTGCGCAGACCGACGACGACGTTGACGCCGCTCTCGGCCAGGTTTTCGGAGTGGGCGTGGCCCTGGGAACCAAAACCGATGACAGCAACCGTCTTGCCGTCGAGAACGCCGAGGTTGCAGTCGGAATCATAATACTTGTTGATAGCCATGGTGGGTGTCTCCTTTTTAATGTTGAATTTTTTTATTTTTAATTTTTAACGAAAAACAAATTGTGTGGATACCGTTTTGTAGGGGCGGATACAAGCATCGACCCCTACGGATTGGTGGAAGATTTCAACCTTTTTGCTATTTCTGCGGGCAATGGGTGCCCGGCAGGGGCAACTGCGCATCCCGCACCTCCTGTGCGGGCTTTTGCATGTGCTGGTGTTTGCCGCCGCGCTCCAGCGCGGTTACGCCGGTACGGCAGAGCTCCAAGATCTCGTAGCCATTGAACATGGTCAGGAACGCGTCGATCTTATCGGGCTTGCCGGTCAGTTCAAAGACCATGCTGTCCGGCGACAGATCGATGATCTTGGCCTTGTAGATGCTGGAAATTTCCCGCAGCTCGGCGCGGCTGTGGTTGTCGCAAGCCACCTTTAAAAGCAACAGCTCGCGCTGCAGGCTCTTTTCGGGGTCCAGCTCAAAGACCTGGCGGGTGACTTCCAGCCGCTCGGTCTGCAAGATCAGCTGGCTGAGGGCCTGCTCGCTGCCGCGCAGCGTGACCGTGATACGGCTGATGGAGGGGTCGTTGGTGGCCGAGACCGTCAGGCTGTCGATGTTGAAGCCGCGGCGGCAGAATAGGCTGGCCACGCGGGCCAGAACTCCGTTGCTGTTATCCACCAGCAGGCTGATGACCCGGCGCTGGTTATTGGGGTTTTGTGTCTGTTCCATGCAGCTCACCTCATTCCATGATGATGTCTTCGATCGTGCCGCCGCCTGGGATCATGGGCAGCACTTTTTCGTCCTTGCCGATGCGGCAGTCGATCCAGCTGGGGCCTTGCTGCTTCATGGCATCGGTGAAAGCGGCCTTGAACTCCGCCGGAGTAGTGGCACGGTAGCCCTTGGCACCAAAGGCCTCGGCCAGCTTGACGAAATCGGTCTTGCGGTGGGGGTCGGTGTCGGAGTAGCGCTTCTCGTAGAAGGTCGTCTGCCACTGGCGGACCATGCCCAATACCTGGTTGTTGAAGATGACCGTGATGATGGGCAGGTCGTAGCTGACAGCGGTGCAGCCTTCGTTGAGGTTCATGTGGAAGGAGCCATCGCCGGTGAGCATGACCACACGGGCATCGCGGCCCAGGGCCATTTGCGCGCCGATGGCCGCGCCGTAGCCGAAGCCCATCGTGCCCAGGCCGCCGCTGGTGAGGAATCCGCGGGATTTGGTGTGGTGCAGATATTGCGCAGCCCACATCTGATGCTGGCCGACATCGGTAACATAAACAGCTTCAGGCCCGGCCTGTTCGCAGATCTCGTTGATGATCTGATGGGGTTTCAGTTCGGTGTCACTATCCACAGGTTTGTAGTCCATGGCCTGCCAGGCGTGGATCTGATCCATCCAATCGGCGTGCTTGGCCTCTTTAACGTGGGGCAGGATGGCCTGCAAAACGTAGCTGGCGTCGCCGGTCAGGCTCAGGTCGATGTCCACGTTCTTGCCCAGCTCGCTGGGGTCGATGTCGATCTGGATGATTTTGGCACGTTTGGCGAAGGCGTCAGGGTTCAGGGCCACGCGGTCGCTGAAGCGGGTGCCCACGGCGATGACCAGGTCGGCCTCATCGATGGCCTTGTTGGCAGTGTAGCAGCCGTGCATGCCCAGCAGGCCGAGGTTATGCTCCTCGCCGTAGCTCAGCACACCGGCGGCCATCAGGGTGTAGGTAGCGGGGATGTCGGCCTTGGTCAGCAGGTCGCGCAGGGGCTGGCAGCCCACCGCACTGCGCACACCGCCGCCGAAGTAGACGATGGGGCGCTTGGCCTCGTTGATCATGGCGGCGGCTTTCTGCACGTCCTCCTCATTATAAGAGGTAACGGTGCGGATCAGCTCCGGCTCTTTGGGGGTGAACTCGCAGACCGCGGCGGTGACGTCCTTGGGGATGTCCACCAGCACCGGGCCTTTGCGGCCGGATTGGGCAATGCGGAAAGCCGCACGCATCGTGTCGGCCAGATCCTCGACCCGGCGCACGGTGTAGTTATGTTTGGTGATGGGCATCGTGATGCCCTCGATGTAGGCTTCCTGGAAGGAGTCCTTGCCCAGCAGGGTGGTGGCCACGTTGCCGGTGAAGGCGACCATGGGCACGCTGTCCATGTAGGCGGTGGCGATGCCGGTGACCAGGTTGGTGGCACCGGGGCCGCTGGTGGCCAGCACCACGCCGGTACGGCCCGTGGCGCGGGCGTAACCGTCGGCCGCATGGGAAGCGCCCTGCTCGTGGGCGGTCAGCACGTGGCGGATTCGGTCAGAATTTTTGTACAGCTCATCGTAAAGATTCAGGACCGCGCCGCCGGGGTAGCCGAACAGGGTATCCACGCCCTGCTCGACCAGGACCTCGACGAAGATCTGTGAACCGGTCAATTTCATCGTGTTTGCTCCTTCCTGAACTTGCCCGCCTCTAAGGCAAAAAAGTCTTGCGGGTATAAAAAACAGCCTTTGCCTCTTTCGTTCAAAGAGACAAAGGCTGTGAATCAGCTCTCTGCGGTACCACTCTTTTTGGAGCGTTTGCTCCCACCTCATGGGCTTCCAACAAAGTCCGGCACTGTAACGGGTGCGCCCGTATCCCCCTAATAGGTTTCGTTCGGGTGATCTGCTCCGGGATCAGTTCGCAGCTCATTTCTCCTTCTGCCTTGCACCGACCGGCAGTTCTCTGCAGGGAATGTGGCTGTTACTAACTTCCCATCCAAGCATTTGGATTTGTGTTAAACTATACCGCACTTTTTCAAGGTTGTCAAGTTTTTTTGTGAAAATCTTGCAACTTTTTGCGGCGGCGTTTATACTGAGTGTGTAAGTCTCTTTGGGAAAGGATGATAAAGCGTTTATGCAACGTAAAGATTGGGCCGCCCGTGTGGACGGGCTGGTCGTGTTTCGCGGCCTGCTGCAAAGCGAACCGCTAGCCTCTCTGCGTGCGGCTCTGGCGGCAGATGCTGCCGGGCTGACCGGCGCGGTGGCCGCCTTTGAAAGCGCCCTGTTTACCCAGGGCACCAACTGGACCGAAGTCCTGCTGGACGCCGTGCTGGAGGACGAGAATCTCTGCCTGCGCACGGCTGCCGGCGGGGATGCCGGGCCGGTGCTGGAAAAGGCACTGGAAAACGAACTGGAATTTTTGCAGCAGCTTGGCACTGCTGGGCTGGATGACCTTTGCCCCGAAGCCCCGGCCTTTCTGCCGCGGTGGGAGGTAAGCCCTGACGCCAACTATGCAGCCGCCTACCAGGCGCGCCGCGCGGCCGTGGGCCAGAAGGGCTACGGCATGTTTGCCCGCCACCATGTGTTTACCATCGAGGATGGCCGCCTTGTGCCGGTGCGCTACCCCGATCCCCAGCGCCTGAGCGAACTGCCCGGCTACGAGCGGGAGCGTGAAAAGGTCATTGCCAACACCCGCGCCCTGCTGGAGAGCAAGCCCACCAACAATGTGCTGCTGTACGGCGACGCCGGTACGGGCAAATCCAGCACGGTCAAGGCCATTGCCAACGAGTTTGCGCCTGACGGCCTGCGGCTGATCGAGGTGAAGAAGAACCAGCTGTACCAGATCCCCGCCCTGATGGACGAGCTGGCGAAGAATCCGCTGAAATTCATTTTGTTCATCGACGACCTGAGCTTTTCGGCCAACGACGACAACTTTGCCGCGCTGAAAGCCATTCTGGAGGGCAGCGTGGGCGGCCGCAGCCACAACGTGGCCGTGTACGCCACTAGCAACCGCCGCCATCTGGTCAAGGAAAGCATGAGCGACCGCAGTGGCGACGACCTGCATGCCGCCGATACCCGCCAGGAGCTGATGAGCCTGGCGGCGCGGTTCGGCCTGACGGTGACCTTCCAGCAGCCGGATAAAGACCGCTACGACACCATTTTGCTGGAGCTGGCCAAGCAGTACGGCGTGCAGATGCCCAGCGACCAGCTGTTCATCAAAGGCCAGGCTTTTGCCCTGCGCGCCGGCGGCCGCAGCCCCCGCGTAGCCAAGCAGTTTGTGGAACTGCTGGCAGCGGGTGTGAACGTGTAATGATGTGCCCCCTTGCAGAGGGGGCCTTTTTATTTTATAACGCGATTTCTGTAGGAGCGGATGCTTGCATCCGCCCGTGGGTCGATGCAAGCATCGACCCCTACATATTTACCTGCACATCACGCTCTCTCCGTCACCAGCTTAAATCCCGCTTCGGTGAGCTTTTGCTTGATCTGCTCGATCTGGGCGGCATCGCGGGTCTCCAGCCCCAGCTTGAGGAAGCAGCTGGTGATGGCCATGTTGGCATCACTGCGGTCGTGGTGGACGCTGACCACGTTGGCACCGCAGGCCGAGACAATGTCGCTGACCAGGCTCAGCTGGCCGGGCTTGTCCTCCAGGGCGATCATCAGGTTGGTCTTGCGGCCACTCATGACCATACCACGGGTGATAACGCGGGACAGGATGTTCACATCGATGTTGCCGCCGGAGATCAGGCAGACGGTCTTTTTGCCTGCCAGCGGCAGCTTGTTGAACAGTGCGGCCGCCACCGGCGTGGCGCCGGCCCCCTCGGCCACCAGCTTCTGGTTCTCCATCAGCGCCAGGATGGCCGCGGCGATCTCGTCCTCGCTGACCGTGACCACGTCATCCACGTACTGGCTGACCATCTCATAAGTGGTCTCGCCGGGCGTCTTGACCGCGATGCCGTCGGCGAAGGTGTCTACGTGGTCCAGCGTCTCGTACTTGTGGTCGTGGAAGGCGTGCTCCATGCTGGGGGCACCGGCAGCCTGCACACCGTAGACCTTGACCTCGGGGCGCAGGCTCTTGATGGCGAAAGCCACGCCGGAGATCAGGCCGCCGCCGCCGATGGGCACGATGACCGCGTCCACATCGGGCAGCTGGTCCAGGATCTCCAGGCCGATGGTGCCTTGGCCTGCGATGACCAGCTCGTCATCGTAGGGGTGGATGAAGGTCATGCCGGTCTCCTGCTGGAGCTCGACGGCGCGGTCGTGAGCATCGTCGTAGGTACCCTTGACCAGCTCTACCTCCGCGCCCAGGCGCTTGGTGCTTTCCACTTTCATAATAGGGGCACCGTCGGGCATGCAGACCACGCTTTTAATGCCCATGCTGGTGGCGGCAAGCGCCACGCCCTGGGCATGGTTGCCAGCCGAGCAGGCGATCACGCCCTTGGCGCGTTCTTCCTCGCTCAGCTGGCTGATTTTATAGTAGGCACCGCGGACCTTGAAGCTGCCGGTCACCTGCAGGTTTTCGGTCTTCAAGTAGAGGTCTGTGCCGGGGCAAAGCCGGGGCGCGGCGATCAGGTCGGTCTTGCGGGCGACTTTTTTCAGTACGAATTTGGCGTGGTAGATCTTGTCCAGTGTCAGCATTGGGCTGCTCCCCCTTGAAATTGCAATAGTTCAGCCCGACCCTGCGTACAGGATCGGGCATCGGCTGCACCGTTGCAGCTGTGATATACTTGATTATAGTTGAGTTTTACTAATTTGTAAAGTGAATAATTTTCATGTTTAAATGTTATTAGCACCGTCCACAAGAATTTTTTCGTATTTTTGTGGAATATTGCTAATTTTCCAGCCTTGACAAACGCGCTATAATAAAAAGGAAATAAGGCAAAAAACATCCGCTTTGGCGGTAAGGAGGATTCACTTTTATGGACATCCGCTATTCCTGCAATCAGCGCGATTTTAAGCGCTACACCACCGAGGAAGTCCGCGATGAGATGCTGATCACCGGCCTGTACAAGGCTGATGAGGTCGTGGCCGTTTACAGCCACGTGGACCGCATGGTCACCCTGGGCTGCATGCCTGTACATGAGGAAGTTTCCATCGACAAGGGCATCGACATCTGGGCCAACTTCGGCACCCATTACTTCCTGGAGCGCCGCGAGATCGGCATCTTCAACATTGGTGACGGCGCTGGCACCATCACGGCCGACGGTGTGGAATATCACCTGAACGTCAAAGACTGCCTGTACATTACCCAGGGCACCCAGAAGGTCACCTTCAAGAGCGATGACTCCGAGCATCCCGCCAAGTTCTACATGGTCTCCGCCCCGGCACACTGCCGCTACGAGACCAAGCTGATCACCCTGGAGCAGGCCGCCAAGCGTCCCCTTGGCAGCCTGGAGACCTGCAACAAGCGCACCATCAACCAGTTCATCCATCCCAGCGTGCTGAAGACCTGCCAGCTGTCCATGGGCATGACCTGCCTGGAGCCGGGCAGCAACTGGAACACCATGCCCAGCCACACCCATGAGCGCCGCATGGAGATCTACACCTACTTCGACCTGCCGGATGACCAGGTGGTCTTCCATATGTGCGGCGAGCCGCAGCAGACCCGTCACATCGTGATGCACAACTACGACGCTGTTATCAGCCCGTCCTGGAGCATCCACAGCGGTGTCGGCACCTCGAACTACACCTTTATCTGGGCCATGGGCGGCGAGAACCAGGAGTTCGATGATATGGACAACATCGCCACCACCGACCTGCGCTAAACGCAACGATTTTGCGGTAGTTTTGCTGCAAAAATGTGCGCAGTTTGCGCAACTGCTTTTGTTTCCCGCGTCTGCCCCGCAGGCGTTTCGGATATTTTTATTGAATTTTAGGAGGTTTTAAACATGTCTGTTTGCACCCCGAAATCTTTTGATCTGACCGGCAAGGTCGCCCTGATCACCGGCGCTTCCTACGGCATCGGTTTTGCCATTGCTACCGCTATGGCCAACAACGGCGCTACCATCGTTTTCAACGACATCAAGCAGGAGCTGGTCGACAAGGGCCTGGCCGCCTACAAAGAGGCCGGCATTGATGCCCACGGCTATGTCTGCGACGTCACCAACGAGGACGCTGTCAAGGCATTCGTCAAGCAGGTTACCGAGGAAGTTGGTCACATCAACATTCTGGTCAATAACGCCGGTATCATCAAGCGTATCCCGATGACCGAGATGAGCGCTGCTCAGTTCCGTCAGGTCATCGACGTTGACCTGAACGCCCCGTTCATCGTGGCCAAGTCCGTTATCCCTGACATGATCGAGCAGGGCGGCGGTAAGATCATCAACATCTGCTCTATGATGAGTGAGCTGGGCCGTGAGACTGTCTCTGCCTACGCTGCTGCTAAGGGCGGCCTGAAGATGCTGACCAAGAACATCGCTTCCGAGTACGGCCAGTACAATATCCAGTGCAACGGCATTGGACCCGGCTACATTGCTACCCCGCAGACCGCA
>OLRS01002898.1_pt1 | contig 12185 bp, 9 predicted proteins | sample 1673171 | NCBI WGS metagenome assembly OLRS01 (sample SAMEA3136762, study PRJEB25190) | human gut metagenome | biome: human gut; feature: human-associated habitat; material: faeces | place: Austria | collected 2013
CCGAAGAACAGCGCATTCGGGAAGGAACGACGGATGTCCTGCAACATGTCGCCGAATGTGGAACGATGGCATTCGTCCACAATAAAAACGATACGTCGTGCAGCCAGCTGATCCAGCCACGCCTGGGTGACGCCCCGCTCCCCTGCTTTCACGTTGCTCATCTTCTGGATTGAGGTGACGATCAGGGTGTCGTTGACATTGGTGCTGTTGAGTTTGTCCCGCAAAACGCCGGTGTTCTCAGTACCTTGTACTTCCGTCTCACTGTCAGCAAAACTGCGGTATTCCTTCAGTGATTGGGTGCCTAGCTCGATGCGGTCCATAAGGAACACGACTTTATCGGCGTCATGCGAATCAGCTATGAGTTGTGCCGATTTGAAGCTGGTCATGGTTTTTCCGGAACCGGTAGTGTGCCATACATAGCCGCCTGGTCGTCCCGGAGTAGTTGGCCGCTGTTCCCAATCGCATTTGCGCACCACGTCAGAGATGGCGTTCGCAGCGATGTACTGGTAGCTGCGCAGCACCTTGAGGCATCCGTCTGCCGAGTCGGCGATGGTGTAGAAGCCGATGAGCTGATGCGCCATGGGAATGGACAACAGCCCCGCAGTGCCGGAAGTACCGCCGATGAACAGCTTCCATTCGTCTTTGCCGGGGTTTTGCCCGCCGCAGATAGGCTCGTTGTTGTAGTCAGCCCAATGGAAGTAATAGCTTGGATTGAATTTGTCCGCGCCGGGATTGGCGAAGTAGACGGCGTCGTCGGGGGTCATGGCCACGAAGATCTGCACGAGACGGAACAGGCCGGTGAACACGCCTTCGTGCGCGTATTTTTCGATCTGATTGGTCGCTTGGCTGACGGGTATGCCGCTTTTCTTGAGCTCGATATGGATCAGTGGCATGCCATTGATGAGGAGCACGAGGTCGCCGCGCCGCGAGTTCAGCATCGTGTTCTTGGCTGGATAGACCGGTTGCTGAACGATTTGGTAGGTGCTTTTGCCGCCCGCGATTTCCTTGCGGTCATAGATGTAGAGACTGACTTCCTTGCCGAAATGCGCCACATCTTCTTTGTTGTCACGCGTGATAGACACGGTACGCCCGTTGACGAACGAATTGAGCGCGAGCGGCGTTCGCAGGGTCTCGATCTGCTCGATTATCTGTGCCATTTCCCCATCCGTCAGCGGGTATTTGCCGAGCCTGTCTATGTCGTTGTTGTTGCGGTACAGTATGTCTTTCCAATTGTCGAGCAAATCCCGCTCAGTTGGATAGCGCAGGACACCGTCCTTCCATCCATGCTGCTTAAGCACGGTGATGACGTTTTCCTCGAACACCGATTCGCTATCGAATATCATGATTCTTCTCCCCTTTGAACTTCCCATTGTCCTGCTTTTCGCGAGCCGACGCGCTTAAGCAATCCACACCCAATGAGTATTTCAGCATCCCTTCGCACAGTCGCTGATGAGACTCCCACGGCACGTGCCATGTCGTCATATGTTGCTCTGGGGCTCTTTTCTACAAAACGCAGAACAATTCGCTGTCTCTCGGTTATCTGCTCATTCAAACCATTTAACTGCTCATTATTGTCAGTTATCTGCTCATTCGAACTATTTATCTGCTCATAATCGTCAGATATCTGCTCATTGTTATCAGGCTTGGCATCCGCCTCCAACATGAGCGTGAGTATCGTGCGATCAGCTTCTCCGAAGTTCTCTTCAATCTGTGGTTCAGGAAGTCCTGCATTCGCCCATGTGGCGAACACATCGGGGACACCCGTACCAGCTCGCTCGCCCACATCGATTAGGCTGAACATCTTCATGACAAGACCGTTGCGCGGATCAGACACCCCGCCGAGGCGCATCTGTTCAATGCCGGTTCGGATATCACCCGGATTCTCGAACACCAGCTTGTCGGGGGTGCGCCTGACCACCACACCACGTACGCCATGGTAATCGGCGTTGAACAAGCAGTTGGCCAACGCCTCACGGACCGCCTTATGCATGGGGGTGTCATCGACGCGGAAAATGCCGTCGAGCTTGAATGGGGTCTTCAGGGATTCGGCAAGCTTGCGGTTCACGCGGAAAAAGAAATCAAAGAGGTTGCCTGACCACATGCCATCGCCGGAATGGACACGATCAGTCCAACGAATCGTCGGATCTAGAGTCTCCTGATAATCAAGGAAATAATGCGGACATTCGCGCACGATGTCATAGTCGTTGCCGAACATAAGCAGACCGCCGAACGTAGGATGAAGCTTACCGTCTTCTCGGCTCACCATTGCCGCGCCAACAGCACGCAGAAAACGCTCGTCATCGAGATCGGTCCAGGAGCTGCCCTGTCGCGCTGCGCGGAAACGATTGCGATATGCCCGCACTGTGTCTGTATTGAAGTCGGCAACAGTGAGATCGTCCAGCACCTTGGAATCCATCGTCTCAGCTCCCTGATCCCGGAGCATTGCTGAGATCTCCTGCCGCGTGCAACGGTAGTCGCCCTCACCACGCCGACGGTAGGTTCCCCCGAAGAGATCATTATTGATATACACGGGGCGTTCGTCACGCGGAGCGCGCGGAACGTGAATAGCCAGCACTATCCCACCATCCGCTTCGAGCACTTCAACTTCCGATTCGATGGGCAGCACGGCGCTCACCTTGGACCGGTTGCTGACCGTGTTCCAAAAGTCCTGGCGAAGATGTTCCGCTTCCACTGGTGTGAGCCCGACTGTTTCAAATGTGCCGTCTTCGCGTTCTTTGACACCAAGCAGGATGACACCGCCATAGGTGTTGGCGAAGGCGGAATAGGTCTCCCACATGCTGCGTGGGAGACCGCCTTTCGCTGCTTTCGCTTCAATCCGGTTATTCTCGCGATATGAGGCGAGCTTCACGATATCGAATGTCTCCATTGCTCTACCTCCCTTCACGCAAACATCTTGTCAAGCAAGGATTTCTTGATATTCTGCAGCAATTCCAACTTACGCTGATGAAGGGTGATGAGGTCGTCAAGACGGGAGAAGAAAGAGCCAATGGCCTGCTGCTCGACCTTTGAGGGTACTGTTGTCTCAACTTCCTTGAGCACTCCCACGGCTAAACCCGGCTGAGCAGATTGGCCCGAATATTGTCCTAAGTCCATACACCTCAGAAGATGAACCAAGAAGCGCGTATCATGTAGGGAATTCGCCTTGATAGCTACCGCATGTTCAGTGAAATAGGCCTTTCCCACTGCAGTATTGACATTCCCGCATAACGCACCTTGGCGACCTATAAGGGCATAAAAACCGTCATGGTTATAACGTTTTGCGTATCCGCGTAAGCCGTTGCCCCCATATACGGGGTATGGCCCAGACGCAAGTATCTTTTCGGCAGAAATGAAGTCGCCACTTTGGAACTCGGAAGACAGTTCCCCCAACTTACGCTGTTCCCAAGGGTCAGTAAAACCAGCGAAACGAATCTCGGGTACAGACTCGCCATCTTTCGGGAACATTTTTTCAAGCATCGATTTTTTGAACACGACGAGCTTGTCATACTTACGCTGATGAAGGGTGATGAGGTCGTCAAGGTGATTGAAGAACTGGCCAATTACTTTTTGCTCAGACTTGCATGGCATGAGAATACTTGCATTGCTGACAAGCTCTTTGTTGAGATTGTTGACGGTACTTCCAGAAGCGAGCATACGATACTGATTGAGCATTTTCGGAGTACCAAGCATGTGGCAAAGATACATTGGATCAAAGCTTTTCGGCTCATCCCGAATCAACAACCAACCATCATGAATACAGCCTTCTATCGCCATTATGTATGGTCTGCCAAAGCTCATTGAATTGGACAGAATCAAATCGCCAGGGTGCACTTGCCGGGTCTTGCTCAGGCCCTCAGGTTTTATTTTCTCGGAGGTCTTACTGATATACCGACCAAGCGAAGGAGCATCGCCAATCTTGACCCAATTCAAACCATTGGTGTCATCCGTTATGTATTCATCGATCGGACGTGGTGAACCACCTCGTTCAATAACGACAAGTTCACCCAACTTACGCTGTTCCCAAGGGTCAGTAAAACCAGCGAAACGAATCGCAGGAACTTTCGCCTGTTCAGTCATCATTCACCTCCCAACAGGGTCTTCAGCTCGGCAATACCAGCCATGTCGAACTCATTGCCGGTTAGTTGACCAAGCATATTGCCAAGTTCTGCCTCAGCCTGTTCGATCTGTTCGCACACATCAGAGTATGTGGTCGAATACTTGTCGTTCAGCGCATTCACCGCTGCAATCAACTCATCAACAGCCGTCTGAGGGAGCTCCTCAAGCTTGCACTGCAATGGTTCCACCCACTTGGCAGCAAGCAAGTCATCAGCATGTTCATCGCTCAGTCCTTCAATAACGGTCCGGGTCTTTTCATCAAGCGCTGAACGGAGATTCTTAACGTTCTTTTTGACTTCACGCTCTTCATCAAACAACCGCTGTGCACTCACAAGAGCACGGTCAAAGTCAGTCTCGGGATTCTTCCCGATCGATTTCACTGCTTTCTTCAATTCAGCGGCAACGAAAGAATCTCCATCCTCGCTGACGGCATCAATCGAACTCTTGTCATCCTCATCCAGATTTTCAAGAATGTCAGCGATTTCGCCGCCAATCTTACTCAGCCGAGATTCAAATGTGGCAATTTCCGCAAGATCAGAGGTAAGAAATTTCCCCTGTACGAGATCGAACGGCAGAATATGCCCGACCCAGCCGTCCGGCACTTCGACATCCTTACCGCCTTTCTTCTTGACGACCATATTGGCATCGACTTTGCGAACGGCGTCATGTCCCTCGGCCTGTATGGTTTCAAGGTCGATGGAGATAGTCTTTTGCCAACTATCGTCAAGCACCTGATACGCCGCATAGGCGTCTACGAGAGGGATACCAGCCAAACGACGCAGCAGATCATTTGTCAGAGTCTCCTCTTCGGCGGCAATGCTCACATTGGCGGCATTACCCACCAATTCACCGCGTATATAAGCCGGATAATCGATGAACGCCTCACGATAACGCTGGATATATGCCTTCACATCTGAGTCGGCATTCACCGCCTCACGAACGTCTTGCACGGCGAGCTTGGCCGAATGGCCGTTCTCCTCCGCGAAAAGGCACCGGCGTAGTCCGGGGAACACGTTCCAATATTTGCTGAGTGCATCGATGTCCCGCTTAGGAATGCCGCCGAACATAGTGGAATACACATCCCAGCTCTCGGCATTGTCGGAGGAATCCACGTAGCGAGGAATATTGAGGTTATAGTCATTCTGCCGAATCTCATCAATACCCACCAAGCGGCTGAACTTATCGACGTCACGATTCCCTGTCACCGCATCCACGATGCGTTTGATATCGCTCGCACGCAGCTTGTTGTTCTTGCCTTCCTTGGTGAAGTATTTGGAAGCGTCCACGATGAGCACATGATCGTCGTCGCGATGTTTGCGCAGCACCATCACGATGGTGGGGATGCCGGTGCCGAAGAAGATGTTCGCGGGCAAGCCGATGATGGCCTGAATGTGGTGGTTCTCTACCAGGTTCCGGCGAATAGTGCCTTCCTCACCACCACGGAACAGCACGCCATGGGGCAATACGATGGTCATGATGCCGTCGTCGCGCAGATGGTAGAGGTCATGCAGCAGGAAGGCGTAGTCCGCCTTGGACTTGGGCGCGATGCCGTATTCGAAGCGGATATCCTCGCCGGCCTCCGGCGGTTCCCAATTCTGGGAGTAGGGAGGATTCGAGACCACAGCGTCCACGAACAGCGGCTCATAGGTCTCATCCTTGGTCTCGTCGGTGTCGAACCACGGCCAGTCGCTTTTCAGTGTGTCTCCGTTGCGGGCCACGATGTTGTCCGGCAGGATGCCGCGCATGACAAGGTTCATGCGCGTGAGGTTGTAGGTGTTCTCCTTGAGTTCCTGCGCGTAATACCTGATGTCATTCGGGTTGCCGTTGCGACGGGCCACCGCCTGGCCGATGTGGATGAGCAACGAACCCGAACCGCTTGTGGGGTCATAGATGTTGATTTCCTCACGGCCGGCGAGATGCCAGGCCACGATTTCGCTCATGAGCTGTGAGACCTCGCTCGGCGTGTAGAACTCGCCGGCCTTCTTACCCGCGTTGGAGGCGAAATTGCTGATCAGGTATTCATAGATGAAGCCGAGGGTGTCGTAGTCCTGCCGGCTGTCCATCGGAATGTCCTTGATGAGGTAGATGAGGTCACGTGCGGCCTTGCTGCGGCTTTTCTCATCGGTGCCGAGTTTGGACAGGCCGGTCTGCAAGGTGTCGAAGATGCCCGCGAACACGCGCTTGCGGGCAGGGTCGATGTTGCGGTCGAACGCGGAAAGCGCGTCGCGCACATTGGCGATGGCGAAATCCCCCTTCTTCGCCACCCATGTGGAGAACAGGTTATCGTAGGAGATGAAGTAGCCGCACAGATCGCGCACGTACTGCGCGGTCTCGGTATCATCCTCCCGTAATTCTTCGAGGTCTTCGTCCCCCATGCCATCAGCATGCAGACGAGTGACTTCGGTCTCGGAAAGGAACTTGTAGAAGATGAAGCCGAGGATGTAATCCTTGTATTCGTTGGCTTCGATCTTCGAGCGCATTTTGTTGGCCGACTCCCAGATCTTGGCGGCGAGCTGCTGCTTATTCATTCATATGCTCCTTGCTTCTGTACACATAATCAAGGGTCTGCCCCTGCTCATTGACCCATTCGATCCACCCGTTTTGGCTGCCGCCGAGAACGAATACAGCGGCGGAGGAGGGACTGGACAGCTCGACATCGTCCGCAAGAATCACTTTGCCTGTCTGCGCGGCGAAAAGCTGCCGTCGAGCTGCCACGGCTCCTTGATTTTTGATCACCGCATGACCAAGGTCCACCTCGGAGCCCGAAAGAACCGTGAAACGGCCGGTATCCCGGTTGTATCGTCCAGTCGCACGCACGCCATTCTTCTTGGTGTGGAACACGGTATTCACTGCAACCGGCGTTGTCTCCTTGCGGTCGAGATCATATCCGAGCACGCGCATGCGGAAAAGAATGCTGCCGTGCAGGTCCTCCACCCGCTGCTCTTTGTATGGGTTCATGCGAGGAGCGGGAGTATTCCCGTTATCGGTCTCATATGAGCCGTGTTCACGCACGTAATCGATGGCCTTCGCCTCAAGCGAGTCCAGAACATCACGGTCGATATTGACATCGTTATCGAGGAACATGATGGCTTTGTTCCAGAACTCCTTTTTGGTCTTGTGCGCATCAAGTCTGACAAGTCCCCTCGTGGTTTGCCCCGCGTACACACGACTCAGCACACCATGATCCTCATCAAGCAGGTAATACACACCGCGGTCTGGCAGATCGGGAAGACACTTCGCCTCGCCTAACATGTCTCTGGGCACCACGACAGTGACAAGCGATTCCCCGTCCACCCGGCAAATACGGATACCATCCGGATTGTTGTCAATTATTTGTATGGTCATGGCGGTGAGCTCAATCAATTACTTGCCGCCCTTCGCCAACTCATTGATCATGCATGTCCTTACGAACGCCGAGAAGCTCATTCCTCTCAGAGACGCGGCTTCTTTGGCGGAATCCCGCAGGTTAGCGGGAATGCGCATGGTAACTGGCACCACGTCACCGTCTACTAGATATGAGCGTATCTCTGTTTCACCAGCCTCATGTTCAATCAAATCGGAGTACGTCATCGCATCCCACGCTTTCAAACCGCAGTATAAATGCATTAATTATATACCCGCTTGGGAACAGCGTAAGTTGGGCAACTGTGGGACAACCTATAGCGGTCTGAGCGGTAAAACCAAAGAGGATTTCGGTCATGGCAACGCCAGGTTCGTTCCGTATACCAATGTCTTCGACAATCCCCTGGCGGACACAGAGCGACTCGAGGCAGTCGAAATAGATTCGAGCCAGAATAAAGTTGCGTACGGTGACGTGTTCTTCACTGTGTCTTCTGAAACGCCGGATGAAGTTGGTATGTCCTCCGTTTGGCTCTCTGACCAGGATGATGTTTACCTCAACAGCTTCTGTTTTGGATACAGACAAGATTCAACGTTCGACCCGCATTACCTAGCCTACATGCTCAGGTCGAGTTCGATTCGTTCCGATCTCACTCTGCTGGCTCAGGGAATCTCTAGATTCAACATATCCAAGAACAAGGTGATGGAGTTGAGCGTTGCTGTTCCGTCTGCGGCAGAGCAGAAGCAAATTGGTCAATACTTCGCACGCCTCGACAGCCTTATCACCCTTCATCAGCGTAAGCGGCAGTGGTTGAAATGGTTAGATGAGGGTGGAGAGGGCACGCATCACGATATCGACATCCTTGTTTTCAAGTTCGCGGATGACATGAAGATAAGTGTCCTGTGTGGTGTTCATGCTTGCATGACCAAGTCGCTTGGACACACTGGCAATCGATACGCCGGCAAACAACAACAGCGAGGCATGGGTGTGCCTTAACCCATGAATCGAAATCACGGGAACGTTGGCCCGTTCGCAATGCCTGGCGAGGATATTATTCGCGGTGGAGTTATACACCTTGCCATTCACGAAAATGGGGTCGCTCGCAGGCATATCTTTCAGGAGCGTTGAGAGCTGCATGATAAGCTGCCAATCGAGCTGCACCTTTCGTACGGAGGATGCGTTCTTGGTGGGGACGAATCCTCCGCCGTTCTTGTAATCCCATGTTTTACTGACCGAAAGGGTCTGATGCACGAAATCAAAGTCGTCGGGTGTGAGTCCCAAAGCTTCCGAGAACCGTAACCCGGTTTTTGCCACCAACAGTATCAGCCAATCCCAGCTTGGTCCCTTGCCGAGTTCGAGATCCGCAAGGACCGCATGAAGCTCGAACTGATTGAGATACTTCGTTTTCTTTGAGCATGGCGGCTTGCCCTTGATGATTGCCTTACGAGTCGGGTCGCGCTGAATCAGCCCTTCGTCGACCGCGTCAAGAATGGCTCCTTTCAATTGATGATGGAAATCCATCGTCGTCTGGCGCTCGTGATGTTCGGCGTAGCCGTTGATGAGCTTCTGATAGTTCACGCGATCCATGTCGGCGAGTTTGAGATCGGGAATGAGCCGGCCCAACCATGCCTGCGTGAGCCGGTATTTTTTCATGGTCACTTCACGAATTGCACCTTCCTTGTATACGCTGATCCATTGCTCGTAGTAATCGCAGAACAACGTTTCGGCGTTGGTGTTGCCTTCGGTCATACGGTCTTCTCTTTTCTGGTTGATATGCGCTTACGCCGATGCCGGATATATCACCAGCTAACCATATGAATGAGCGCACGCGGATGATGCGGCTTTCGCGCTTACGCTGATGAAGGGTGATGATCGAGTCCAGATGGTCGAAGAACGCGCCGATTCGGCGTTGTTCTTCAACCGAACAAGGCATTAACACGCTCGTATTTTCGATTCCTGTTTTGGTGATATGCACCATCGTAGAACCATTTTTGTCAGATAGAATTCGTTCCTTGTCTCGCTCCAAAAGTTGAAATGCAAATAGTTTCTCAAGAGCTGCTTCTAGCTGCACTTTCCAAATATGATAATGGTAGATAACCTTGTTGCCATGCCAAATGTGCGGACCGAAAGTTGCTGACCATGTATACAGCAAATCACCTTCATAAGCATAGTTCTTATCCTCTAACTCAAGATCTGAATAGTACCAGGAATCATTTGTGTAGAAATTCCCGACCCGAAGGACAGGATATTTCCCAGAGAAGAGGAGCTCATTTTGCGAATATGCTCTACCGTTGATGAAATGCGCAACTTCCCCCAACTTACGCTGTTCCCAAGCGGGTGTAACCCTGTCATGTCAGTTGTCCTCAAGTAAGGCAAAAGGCTCCCCTGCGCATATGCGCAAAAGAGCCTTGCAAATCAGCGGGAGCCGTTCGACGATATTACTCGACGGTGTTCTTCGGCACCTCGATGCCGTTGCCGAACTTGACGTCGCGGGCGGCGGCCACGCGGGACGGCAGGCCGTAGATGTCGATGAAGCCGTTGGAGGACTTCTGGTCGAAGCTGTCGCCGGAGTCGTAGGTGGCGAGGTTGTAGTCGTACAGCGAGCTGTCGGAGCGACGGCCGGTGACGACGGCGCGACCGCCGTGCAGCACCATGCGAATCTCGCCGGAGACGTACTTCTGGGTGTCCTCGATGAAGGCGTTGAGCGACTGGGTGGCGGGGCTGAACCACTGCGCATCGTACACCAGCTCACCCCAGCGCTTGTCGATGTCACGCTTGATGCGGTGCTGTTCGCGCTCCAGGCAGCAGTTCTCCAGCTCCTGGTGTGCGGTAATCAGAGCCACGGCGCCCGGGGCCTCGTACAGCTCGCGGGACTTGATGCCGACCAGACGATCCTCGATCAGGTCGATACGGCCGATGCCCTGGGCGCCGGCGCGGCGGTTCATCTCCTCGATGGCCTGCAGCGGGGTGACGTCGCGGCCGTCGATCTTGACGGGAATGCCTTCCTTGAACTCGATGACCACTTCGTCCTCGACGGGCGGGAACGCCGGGTCGTCGGTGTAGGAGTAGCAGTCCTTGGTCGGGCCGTTCCACGGATCCTCAAGGAAGCCGGTCTCGATGGCGCGGCCCCACACGTTCTGGTCGATGGAGTACGGGGACTTCTCGGTCTGGGTAATCGGCAGCTTGTGCTCCTTGGCGAACGCGATCTCGACGTCACGGGTCAGCGACAGGTCGCGAATCGGGCTGATTGCCCTCAGGGTCGGGTCGATGGACGAGATGGAAACCTCGAAACGCACCTGGTCGTTACCCTTGCCGGTGCAGCCGTGAGAGATGGTGTCGGCGCCGAACTGGTGGGCGGCGCGCACGAGGTGCTTGGAGATCAGCGGACGGGAGATGGCGGAGACCAGCGGGTACACGCCCTCGTACATGGCGTTGGCCTTCAGGGCCTTCATGCAGTACTCGTTGGCGAACTCGTTGCGGGCGTCAACCACATACGCCTCGACGGCACCGCAGGCGAGCGCACGGTTCTTGATGGTCTCCAGGCTTTCGCCGCCCTGGCCGACATCGAGGGACACCGCGACGACGTCCTTGCCGGTACGATCCTTGAGGTACGAGATGGCCACGGAGGTGTCAAGGCCACCGGAATATGCGAGTACGATTCGGTTGTTGTCTGACATGGGATGCCTTTCTACAAAAACAAACTGCTGCAAGTATATACGAACGTCTGTATATTTATGCAATCGGTGTGGCGAATACTGAAACAGGCCCTTCCCGAGCGATTCAGTTCTTCGACGCGAGCGTCAGCAGCCACTGCGAGCGCTCGAAGGCGATGTCGTCCTCGGCGCATATCACCATCACCGTGTCATCGCCTGCGATGGTGCCGAGCACGCCGTCGATGGGTTGCTTGTCGATGACGCTCGCCACATACTGGGCCGCGCCCGAAGGCGTGTGGATGACGACCAGGTTCTTGGCCGACGCGACCGATGTGACCAAGCCGCTGAGCACGCGGGATATCTGCTGCTCGGCCTTGGACCCGATGCCGCTGCCGACCGACTCCCTGAGCGGACGGTCGCCGATCGTATAGGCGATGCTGCCGTTGGACAGTCGCGTCTTCATCGCGTTGATCTCATCCAGATCTCGGCTGAGCGTCGCCTGCGTCACCTCGATGCCCTCCTGGGAGAGCAGATCCGACAGTTGCGACTGGGACGTGACAATGTGCTTGAGCAGCACCTGTTCGATGGCGCTCAATCGCGCGGCACGTGTGGCCGGCCGCTGCACGGGAGGTGTCGATTCACTCATTTATGCCCTTTCCGGTGGCTTGCTGAACGTCTGCGCACCCTGCAAGCCACCCGCATACTACGGCATCGAGCATTAGGCCAGCAGCGATTCGTCGCCCCGCTGCTGCCCGATCAACCAGGTCAACAGCGCCTTCTGCGCGTGCAGACGGTTCTCGGCCTCATCCCACACCACGGACTGCGGGCCGTCGATCACCGACGCGGTGACCTCCTTGCCGCGGTATGCCGGCAGGCAGTGCTGGAACAGCGCGTCGGGCTTGGCCAGAGCCATGAGCTCGTCGTTCACCGAGGCCCAGACCCGCATGATGGGCGCCGTGCCCGCTCCCGTGCCGGGCATCACGAGCACCCAGGTTATGCCGACGGTTGCCGGCGGCACGGCGGCCATGTCGCCGAGCTCCACGGGCAATTTCCAGGCGACGAACTTCCACGATGCC
>OLRS01002905.1_pt1 | contig 12157 bp, 10 predicted proteins | sample 1673171 | NCBI WGS metagenome assembly OLRS01 (sample SAMEA3136762, study PRJEB25190) | human gut metagenome | biome: human gut; feature: human-associated habitat; material: faeces | place: Austria | collected 2013
TTCTTGGAATCCTACTTGGGCTTTGTGGTGCTTTTTACCACTTCCTCCAGATCCCGGTCCGGATCGAATCCCGGGGAATAACAGCCTTCAAACCGTTTCAGGAACGCCTCGCGGTCTCCGCGGCCCAGCATGTAGTCGCACAGGATGCGGGCGTCCTCCAGATCGTAAACCACCAGGTATTTCCCCTTTCCCCGTTCCCCCAGGGCCCGGGAGGCCGTGGCGCTGGTTTCCTCATGGGTGGCCTTGCCGTGAATGATGGAGGTAATCCCCATGGCGGCGTAATTCTTCACCCTTTTCCAGACCTTCATCACGTCCCCGCAGGTCGTGTCCACAATCTGCACGCCCTTTTCCTCCAGCGCATCCATGAAGGGAGTGGGCACGCCGAACGCGGGAATAATCACCACGTCGTCCGCGGCAATCCGATCATAGGAGGAATCAAGCTGCTTCCAGGGAAGCTTCTGAATGCCCATTTCCTCCAGCTGCCGGTTTACCTCCGGATTGTGGATGATGTCCCCGATCAGGAAAATCCGCCGGTCCGGGAACACCCTGCGGGCCGCATACGCTATGTCTATGGCGCGGCGCACGCCGTTGCAGAATCCAAACTCCCTCGCCAGGAAAAATTCCGTGTGGCCCAGGTTGTACACGTTGCCCGCAGACCGGATATGGGAAATCAATTCACTCTGGTAATGCTGCTGGATTTCCTTCTCCACCTGTTCCATCACCTCGGCTCGTCTCACATTCACTCTGGCTTTGCGGGTTGAGTCCTGATTCATGCTCACAGCTTCCACACTTTCCTTCTTTCGTCAAGACAATCACAGCTTGCCAACCGGGGCTTTTCACGGTATGCACAGGCGCATGCTCCTGGCCCTGGCCCCCATGAAAGATGTGACGGATCTGGCTTTCCTCAAGACGTTGAAGGACTTGAATTCACTGCCGGATTATTTCATCACGGAGTATTTCAGAACCCTGAAGTATGCAAATATCGCTTCAATGAAATCACATGGTATTGAATTCACTTTATCAACTAAGAATATTAAAACAAAAGATTTCAACTGGAACACCGACTTTATATTCTCTAATGCAAAAAATGAAGTCACTGATTTGAAACAAAATGCGAATGTGATGGAGCTTATTTCCGGTAATGGATTCGCTAAACAAGGCTATCCGGTTCGTGGGCTATTCTCTATCCCATTTGTAGGTCTCGACAAAGATGGTATTCCAGTCATTATAAATGAAAAGGGCGAAGCGACTAGTACCGATATAAATTTCCAGGAACGCCAAAATACTGGTTTCCTGAAGTATGAAGGTCCGACTGATCCTACCATTACAGGTAGTTTGGGTAATATGTTCTCATACAAAGGTTTCCGTTTGAATTTATTTATCACTTATTCATTTGGAAATGTTATCCGTTTAAATCCCGTATTCAAAGCATATTATTCGGATCTAACGGCAATGACTCGTGAATTTAAAAATCGATGGACACTCCCCGGAGACGAAGCAAAGACTAATGTTCCTGCTATTTTGAGCAAACGTATGTACGACAGCAATGAAGACTTGAAGTATGCCTACAATGCTTACAATTATTCAACAGAACGCATTGCAAAGGGGGATTTTATCCGTCTGAAAGAAATCTCACTGGCTTATGACTTCCCCAAAGCATGGATCAACCCATTGAAGTTAACAGACCTCTCGCTGAAAGTCCAAGCCACCAACCTTTTCTTAATCTATGCGGATGATAAGCTAAATGGTCAGGACCCGGAATTCTTTAATGCAGGTGGTGTTGCCTCACCGGTTCCCCGCCAATTTACTATTACTTTAAGACTGGGGTTATAATTTAAAATAAGAACGAATATGAAGAAATACATAATAATGGCCAGTGTGGCCGCGCTCGCAATAGGGCTCTCATCGTGTTCTAATTTCTTAGATGAGCTTCCCGACAATCGTACCGAGCTGAATGAAAACAATGTTGGCAAAATATTACTTTCCGCCTATCCTACTACAGCAATCTGTGAGATGGGGGAAATGTCATCAGACAATACTGATGCTTATCCGAATCGCTTTTCTTCTTTCAACCGTTTGCAAGAAGATCTCTATAAGTGGGCAGACTCTGCAGAACAAGATCAGGACTCTCCCCATGCACTTTGGGAATCTTGCTATATGGCAATCTCTGCCTGCAACGAGGTTTTGAAAGTGATTGAAGACGCAGGAAATCCAGCTTCTCTTAGCGCTGAAAAGGGAGAAGCCCTAGTATGTCGCGCCTATGCTCATTTTTTACTTGCCAATATATTTTGTAACGCTTATAGCAGCCAAGCAAGTTCAGACTTGGGTATCCCCTACATGAAAACGATAGAGACAACCGTAAGCCCTGATTATCAACGCGGAACTCTAGAGGAGGTATACCAAAATATTGAGAAAGATCTATTGGAAGGTCTAGATCTGGTTACTGATATTTATGCAGTCCCCAAATATCACTTTACAAAGAAAGCAGCTCAAGCTTTTGCTGCACGCTTTTACTTGTACTATGTAAAATCGGATAAATCCAATTACACTAAGGTGATCGATTACGCAACAAAAGTATTAGGAAGCAATCCAGCCACCTCTGTACGCGACTGGAAATCTTTGGGTGCACTAGACATAAATGGCAGTGTTCAGCCAAATGCTTATGTAGATGCAACGAATGGCGCTAACTTATTATTGGTCAGTGCAGGTTCTTATTGGGGATATGTTCATGCACCTTATGGACTAGGCGAAAGATACGCCCATGGACCGAAAGTAGGCAATGAGACATGCAATTCCGTCGGTCCTTGGGGAAGTGACTATTATATGGGTGTTTGGAGTAACTCAAGTGCACTGCCGACCAAAATCGTTGTTATGAAAATAACTCAATATAAAGAAGTGGTTGACGCAGTAGCCGGAACAATCAACGGACACATGATCAATGCAGCATTTACTACAGATGAAACATTACTCTGTCGTGCAGAAGCTTATGCGATGAAAGAAATGTATCCACAGGCAATTGCTGATTTAAATATATGGCGAGAAGCATACACACGTTCTACTACCCCGCTTACCACAGAATCTATAAACGATTTCTACGGAAGCATGGAATATTACACTCCTACTGAATCTACAGTTAAGAAAAAATTGAACCCCGACTTTACTATAACAAATGAAACACAGGAAAATGTAATCCACTGCATACTTCATGCACGACGTTTAACAACTTTACATGAAGGGTTACGCTGGCAGGATATTAAACGCTACGGTATTACTATCTATCGTCGTTTAATGAATGATAATGGTACTATTACCGTCACAGATAAGCTGGAACCCAATGATCCTCGTCGAGCAATACAGATACCGAGCGATGTTATTTCAGCCGGATTAAAACCAAACCCTAGAACTAAATAAAAATCGATAAGTTATGAAAAAATATATAATATATACATTGATCGTTACTATAGCCGTTTTTTTAGGCTCATGTAATAAAGATGATATTGATACCAAACGCAGTATATTTGATCCTACTGAAGTTTATGAGCCCAACGAGTTTGACAAATGGCTACTTGACAACTATGTTTACACTTATAATATCCAGGTGAAATATCGTCTGGATGACAATGAAACGGATGTAGAATATCATCTGGTTCCAGCCAAGTATGACAACGCAATTACATTGGCTAAGATTGTAAAATTTGTATGGATGGAAGCTTATGACGAAATATGGGGAATTGACATGACCCGTACGTATGTCCCTAAACTACTCCAATTCATTGGAAATGTTGCTTATACCGAGTCAGGTATGATCCTCGGACAAGCCGAAGGAGGAATGAAAGTAACCCTGTTTCGTGTAAATGAAATAGATAAAAACAATCTCAGTGTAGCTCAATTAAATGAGTACTATTTCAAGACAATGCATCATGAATTTACACATATTCTTAATCAGAAAAAAGCCTATGATACATCATACGATCGTATATCGGAATCCGACTACGTAGGTTCAAGCTGGTATAGGGTATCTGAGTCGGTTGCTCTGCAAAAAGGATTTATCTCTCCTTATGCAATGGACCGTGCTACGGAAGATTTTGCGGAGATGGTTGCTATTTATGTCACCAATGACGCTAGTACTTGGGAAGATATGCTAGCAAGTGCCGGCACAACAGGAAGACCGATCATAGAAAAGAAATTTGAGATTGTATTTGATTACATGCTCAATTCCTGGGGACTTGATTTAGACAAATTGCGCGAAATTGTTTTGCGCCGGCAAAGTGAAATTACCGAATTAGATTTAAGTACGCTTTAATAATTGTAGGATATGAGAAAGATTAAAATATATGGCTTACTGACTTGCGTTTGCCTGATGATGCAATCGTGTCTGTTTAATGAAGATGATATCTTTGATGAATCTTCTGCACAACGGGCTATAGCCTCCGTCAACGAATGTCAGGAGATTTTAAAGGGCGCAGCCAATGGGTGGTTACTCGAGTATTATACAGGAGAAGACGGAGAATATGGTGGCTTCAATGTTTTGGCACGATTTGATGGCAATAATGTAATTATGGCTGCAGATTTCGCTACAGATAATTACGAAATTGGAGAAGAATCTACTTCCTTGTATAAAGTTGAATCATACCAGGGAACAGAATTAAGTTTTGATTCATACAATGAATTAATTCACGAATTCTGTGAACCGAGTGGTTATAATTCACCAGGATATGCCGGAGATTATGAGTTCGTCTTCAGAAGCGTTTCAAAAGAAAAGATCGTACTGACTGGGAAAAAACATGGAGTAACGTTGATCATGACACCTCTGCCTGCTGAAACAAATTGGCAAGAGAAACTGACCAATATTGCCAATGTCGTTTCACAGGCTTCATATGTAACCTATAAGTTAATTGTGAATGGTCAGGAAATAACTAAAATGGGACAGGAAGAGCATGCCTTCTCAGTTACCAAAGTAGACGAAACCGGTGAAACAACCGTAAGTCTATATCCGTTCATATATACAGAGGAAGGCATTAAAATGTATGAACCATTAGTAGTTAATGGAGTAGAAATAAACAACTTCAAATGGGATAATGAAAACCTTACATATATTTGTACAGATACAGGTGTAGATGCAAAAATAGAATTCTATTGTCCGGAAGGATATCTCAACTATTTAGGCAACTATATACTACAATTAGCAAATGGGCAACGTATACAACTTGAGCTCAAACAAAAAATGATAGGAAAATCATTTGCAATGAATTTTGCTTTGAGTGGTACTCCTATTGAATTTGTCTATAACTATAATATGACAACAGACTGTATTGATGTACCTTCTCAGACAGTTGGCGTATATCAAGGTTACAACGTATTATTATATCCAGGAATTCCCGGAGGCAATTTCTATGCAGATGACTCAGCTGTATTCCAAGGACGTATTGCAAATACAGATCCGCTTACAATTAAGTTCACTTATGTAAACAATCCTATTTGCACCCTTATGTTGCTGGTATATCAAAAAACAGACGGTTGGTATGGATTCTCTACAATGTTCCAAGATGTAACATTGATAAAAGTTGATTAATTAACAAATAGCATATTATGAAGAAAATAACAAGCATATTTGCATTATTATTATGCGTATTCGTCTTCTCATGTAGTAACGACGACGATAAAGAAACATCTTCTTTGCAGATTGTTAGCTCAAATGTCACATTTGAATCTGCTGGAGGAACCGGTACAATAAAAGTTAACGCAATAAGTGAAATTACTGCTACCTCCAATAAAGATTGGTGTACCGTAAGCGTGAATGGAGATATTATAAATGTTTCTGTCATTGAAAATAATGATATGTCCGGACGTACGGCAGCTGTAACCATAACAGATGGTGAAGCATCCACTTTGGTTCCTGTTTCACAGGGTGGCTGTGTTATTCTGTATAATAAATCAGAATTGGGGCATGCTTTTACTTATGCAGGTGGTTCTGCTACAGTATCTTTCTCAACCACAGCATCTTATTCAATAGAAGTACCCGCCGAAGCCCAAAGTTGGTTATCATACACACTTGACGAAGAAAACAGAACTATAACATTTAATGTTGCTGCGAGTGCTGATAAAACCCCACGAGGAGCGGCAGTTAAAGTTACCGCAGGTAAAAAAACGATTTACTATCATCTTGGAGAGTATGAATTGAAAGACATCGCAGGCAAATGGAGAGTATCCTTTGTTGATGGAGATGATAGTACTCTAGCTGGAGAAATAGAAGTAGTTCAGGATGAAGAGGAACCTACCATCTTCTACTTGTCAGGTATTTCCAATTTCTTTGACCTACCGTTAATCTATAATGGAGAGGCCTTACTCACAATGGGAGGTCTTAATTTAGGAACATATGCTGGGAGATATAACATCTATACAGTAACATTGTCTGAAGGTGGATATGTCAGTTGGGATATGTCAACACAATATGTTGCTTATCCGTCATCCATCAATGGCAAATTTGCATTGGTATTTGGTGATAATGGTTCCTGGGATGGAGACGTAGTCAATGGCATTGCCTACTGGGCATTCTCCGGTGCTGCGGGAACAGGAAGTGCAGGATGGTTGGAGAAATTCAACGCTCTTACACTAAGCAAATAAGACGGCAAGCGTGCTTAGCTAAGTCTGTCTCTCTAACATGTATAAGATTTAGCTTTACATTAATTATTCATATAAAGGGTGTTCAACATTGGACACCCTTTACATTATCCTTTTCCATATAAAAAGCAATACAAAAGATGATGTTATTATTAAATTAATTCGTATCTTTCGGACACACAAAAAAGTTAAACCAACAATCACACATATGAAAATGATTCTTTTCCGACTAATATGTTTAAAGACATGCCTACTATTAATCCCTGTACTTTACGCACAAAACAACTATCGTCCGGGATTTATCATCACTGTTCAGAAAGACACAATATATGGAGAAATCGACTACCGTACAGATAAGATGAATGCTAAACGCTGCGTCTTTCAATCACAAGGTAATGATACCGAACCAGTAACCTATCATCCTTTCGAAATCTTGGGATACCGTTTTACAGACGACGGTAAATACTATGTCTCCAAGAACATAGAATTGAAATACGGTGTCTCTACCCCCGTCTTTCTCGAATATTTGCTACAAGGAATGAAAAGCTTGTACTACTATGAGACAGAAGATAACATACCAATCTATTTTGTTGAAGATAATAATACCCTTGTAAAAATAGATGCGCCCAAACTGTCCAAGCAGGCTACCAATATACAGTTTAAAGGCCAGACTGACCGATATATTCCCCTTCTTCATTACGCATTCAAAGACTGCCCAAGCCTGGCTCCCCAAATAGACCGGGCTCGTTTCAGCCGAAAGGAGATGATAAAAATCACAAAAGAATATCATTATGCAATGTGTACCAGTAATGAAGATTGCATTGAATTTGAAGCAAAAGAAGATAAACGTTCAATACAGTTAGATATAACTCCTTATGTAGGAGTTATTCAATATAATGTACCATCGGGTAGTCCGATCGGGCTCTATAGCTCACCCGAACTATCTTACCTGGCAGGAGTCACTTTAGCTATCAGCAATAGACGGTGGATGAGTTCGCTCAGTGGTTGTTTTGATGTGTCTTTTTCCCGCATAACATCCTCTGCAAGATCATTGAATAATGAAAATTCATCCACTATATTTAAACATAGCGGAACAATGTTTTCGGGTAAGTTAGGAATACGCTATACCTATCCGAAAGGAATGGCGCGACCATTTGTTGAGCTTGGAGCAGACTTCAGTGGAATGATCAATGCCAAGATAAAGATAAATGATAAGAGCGAGAGATGGCTGGATGGTGTCTACCCTGGCTATTACGCCAATGCGGGAGTAAACTTCAAACTTTCGCGGAAAAACAAACAAATGATATGCATACGCGCTCAATTCAAAGGCTTAAGAGACATGATGGAAAAATCAGCCCTCGTTAATGGATGGTCAGGAGTGATAGGATATACATTTTAAGTACTGCATTATTCGTTTATATAGTACTCACACTAGGAAATCTCTTATAAAACCGTTTTTCTTGTTATACCCATATTCTACCCGACAATAAAACTCCCCTTATTTCAGCCTTTCGAATGAAATAAGGAGAGCCTTATATAACTGGGTTATCAGTTATTAATACTTGACTTCTCAGGTATTAATAACTGACGCGACAAGTATTAATACCTGAGAAGTCAGATATTAAGACCTGTCGTGACATATTAGAATGCTTGTACCAGAGTTTATTAACTACCGTCTTAGTAAGTCACCGTCAACGGTGTACGCACCTTCTGCGCATACTCAGCCATATACGCATTCCACGCATCAACCGTCTTGATAGCAGCCTTATCCCAGGCAGAACCCCAGTAATAAGTATATTCCGAGCCCGGTTCATACTCGCTGATTGCCAGTACATGACCGTCAGCTCCACCGCGCAGCTCCTTCTTCTCCTTTTCCGGGAAAAGAACCGTTTTTGCCTCTTTTACCAGTGAAGGAAATGCAGCGCCGATAAATATCTTACCGTTACCGCCGCTTCTGTCGGTTGTAGGGTCTACATAGGTGATATAGCCGTTTGCAGCGTCTGCTGTAACCACACCGTCCGGTTCACGAAGAACGATTCCGGTAGTCACAGGCATCGCTTCTTTCAGATTAGTATACGAAACGACGGTTTTGTTGAGATACGAGCCGGCATCCAATGTGATGACACGCGTTTCCACCACGTTAGAATCGCCACGGACAGTCAATGGATTAAATTCCAGTTTCACTGTGAAGCGCAGCGGGCCATTATCAAGGATTTCCTGTGTGCGATAGCAATAAGGATAGATAATCGTATCACCCGCCATCAGAGCGGCTGTACCGCAGCCCAGCGTAGGACCTACGGCATAACAATCCATTCCGTAGCCGTGGTCAATGTGATAAGAGATGGCATTTTGCAGTTCGGCAGCCGCTTTAGGGTCTGTCTTTTTCAGTTCGGCAATTCTGGCACGCTTTTCCTTATCCAGTTCTTCAGCGTAAAGGCTTTCAAGAATCGGTTCCGTAGTGTTATACTTCGTAAAGAGGTCGTAGCCGAAACCACGTTCACCACGCTTCTGCAAGGCAGGGCCATAGGCACGGTATCCGCCCAGGTCATTCTCCCATGCCACATCGTCCAGACGTTCGGGATAATAGCGACCGCAGGCAATTACATTATACGGGTCGGGAGTACCGGATTGGATAGTATAAGTGGCTGTGCCATTTGCTTTCACCGTAACCGGGAAAACCACTTTCTCGTCATACGTCACTTGATAAGGTACTTGCTGGCCATCTTCACCAAGCACTACGATCTGGGCCGTATCAGCCAGCTGCAGCTTGGCTGTAACGTCACTCATCGGAACTTCAACCATCTCACCTGTGCGCTCCAACGCCAGAGGATTGGTTACTGTAACCGTCATTGACTGCTTGCTGTCAGCACAAGAGGCAGAACCCATCAGGGCAATAGCAGCCAGAATAAATATCTTCTTCATATTATACACAACAAATAAGGGGATAGAATCAGGTAAAAAAACGAAAGGGGATAAATGTAAACCGTAAACTATTCAACAGAAAAACGATAAGGTGACAGGCGGTAAAGAATCTCCTTACCACCCTATCACCTTATTATAATCTCTTGTTATCGTTATTTCGGCTGTTTTCCGATATAAGCCAGGATACCACCGTCTACGTAAAGAACATGACCGTTAACAGCGTTAGAAGCCTCAGAAGCCAGGAATACGGCAGGACCAGTCAGTTCTTCCGGATCCAACCAACGACCGGCAGGAGTCTTGGCGCAGATGAATGAATCGAACGGGTGACGGCTTCCGTCTGCTTGTTTCTCACGAAGAGGAGCAGTTTGCGGAGTAGCGATATAACCCGGGCCGATGCCGTTACACTGAATGTTGTATTCACCATATTCAGAGCAGATATTGCGAGTCAGCATCTTCAGACCGCCTTTGGCAGCAGCGTAAGCCGATACAGTTTCACGACCCAGCTCAGACATCATAGAGCAGATGTTGATGATTTTACCGGCACGCTTCTTCATCATGGCAGGCAACACAGCCTTAGAAACGATGAACGGAGCGTTCAAGTCGATATCAATCACACGACGGAAGTCAGCAGCTTCCATTTCGTGCATAGGAACACGGCGGATAATACCGGCGTTATTAACAAGGATATCAATCGTACCTACTTCTTTCTCAATAGTAGCAACCATTGCCTGAACAGCCGGTTCGTCTGTTACGTCGCATACATAACCGTGAGCTTTAATTCCCTTTTCAGCATAGGCAGCCATGCCTTTGTCTACCAACTCCTGGTTGATGTCGTTAAAACATACAGTAGCGCCTTGTTCTGCGTAAGCAGAAGCAATTGCAAAACCGATACCGTAAGAAGCACCTGTAACGAGAGCTACTTTACCTTTCAAAGAAAAATTCAAATACTGATTCATAATTTTTTTGTTGTTAAATTAAGGAAACTATTGTAGTTGTTTATTATTTCAAGTCTGTAATCAATGAGAAGTCCTGATCGCCGTAATCAAGGTTCTCTCCGCCCATACCCCAGATGAAAGTATAATTGTGGGTAGCCGCAGCCGAATGGATAGACCATTCGGGAGAGAGCACCGCCTGATCGCCTTTCATCCAGATGTGGCGTGTCTCGCCTACTTCACCCATGAAATGACAGATAGCGTGTTCTTCGGGAATTTCGAAATAGAAATAAGCCTCCATACGACGGCTGTGCACGTGGGCCGGCATCGTGTTCCATACGCTGCCCGGAGCAAGCTCGGTCATACCCATTTGGAGCTGGCAGGTAGGCAATACCTGGTTCACCAACATCTTATTGATATTACGATGGTTGGAGCCTTCCAAAGAGCCCATTTCAGCCACTACCGCATCGGCTTTCGTCACTTTGCGGTCGGGATAGTTGCGATGTGCAGTCAGTGAATTGAAATAGAATTTAGCGGGATGAGAAGCGTCTTTGCTTTCAAAGGTCACTTCACGGTCGCCCGAACCCAGATAAAGAGCCTCTTTATAATCAAGTTCGAATACAGCGTCGCCTGCCTTCACGATACCGGGGCCGCCTACGTTGTAAATACCCATTTCACGACGGGTCAGGAAGAACGGAGCTTTCAGCGGATCGATTGCTTCAAGCGTCAGTACCTCCCCTACCGGAAACGCACCGCCTACCACCATACGGTCGTACATGGAATATACCATATTCACTTCATTGGGGACAAATATCTTTTCGATTAAGAAATCTCTGCGGATTCTTGTAGTATCATAGTTTTTTGCATCTTCGGGATGCGCAGCATAGCGAATTTCATAGTTCGTTTTCATACCTTATTTATTTATAGTTATTGAATAAGCTCTCTTTCTCAAATGTACATCGTTTACGTACACGATGCAAAAATAGTAAAAGAAAACGGGTTAACATTACAATTTTGTTCCAATTATCCATCAAAAATGTCCAGATTTGACGCAATGTACATCTTTTTAACGAACTATAATACGATTTGAGGTAGTTTTTTACCTAACGGGAAAAACAGAGCCACTCCTACTCTCATGAAAACATCCTCTTTTAGCAATAAATACTCCCGGCTATTGACTTTCGCCTTTTTATTTTGTATCTTTGAGAAACAGTAAAGAAAGAAATAGCACATGAAACGTACAGAAATAAAGACATAATCAGTCCACCACAGCATATATTTCCATATATGCACAAACTTCTAATGGGAGAAAGTCAGTCATGATTTTCTCCCATTTTGTTTAAATACTTCGATTATTATCGCCAAAGAAGCCGAAAAACGTTTTTAATAAACTTGGATACCGTTTATAATAAACTCTCCAATTAGTTATTAAAAACGCTCTCTCCGTTTATTATAATGTTGTAAGGATATTATTGCAGCAGAAAGTCACCTTATCCATAGACAAACAGGACAATAGCAGATAATAGTTAATATTCTATACAAGAAATAGCAGTACACCAAACAGATAACAGCAGAGTCGACCTGCATAACAGAAAAACCCCGAAAGATTACTCTTTCGGGGCTTCTCTGTTGGACTACCAAGATTCGAACTTGGACAAACAGAACCAAAACCTGTTGTGCTA
>OLRS01002906.1_pt1 | contig 12154 bp, 10 predicted proteins | sample 1673171 | NCBI WGS metagenome assembly OLRS01 (sample SAMEA3136762, study PRJEB25190) | human gut metagenome | biome: human gut; feature: human-associated habitat; material: faeces | place: Austria | collected 2013
GTATCGATATCTTTTCCAATGTGCAAAGGAAAGCGATGATTTTGACTCATTTATAGTTGTAAAGTAAGCACAATCCTGTACCATAGTTACCTGGAAGTTACTGTGCACTTCATTCTCATGGACAAAATACATTCCAGATTGCCTGTTATTTTGTTAATACTTTCCCCGCACAGAGTGCCGCTCCACACGCCGCCTCTTCTTCATATTCAGAAACATACATTGGCATTCCAAACATTTCTTCTGCCAGTTTTCTCATTAATGGATTTCTTCGGATTCCATTTCCGGAGCCGGCCAGGCGAGTGGCTTTTTTCCCGGTAAGCTTGCACATCTGCTCGTACTGCTCATGCAGTTCAGCAAGGATTCCGCAGATCACACCAGCCGTCAGTGCACCTGGATGAAAATTCTCCACGCCGATTCCTGTTATCATTCCCCGGCGGGACGGATCACTTCTTGTCCCGGAAAATGCCGTGTCTACTTTCCATACAGCTTCTTTTCCATATTTTTCAAGAAAATCTTCTGCCTGTTCCTGCATCCGGGAATACATCTTTGCCCCGGAATCTGTTCCGGAGACTTCTCGGTAAAACTGTTCCAGCATCGCATAAGCACGACCGCCGCACAAAGAAGCCCCCACAAGGATATAGCTGCTTTCAGTACATGGACGAAGTTCTACACTGCCTCCGCATTCTACAAACTCTTCTGATACAAAAGAAATCTGACTTCCGGTTCCCACATTCAGAAGAACGGTATCCTCAAGATCCCGGACAGAGCCAAACAGGCTCGCCTGATTATCACCGATCGATCCCATTACCGGTACACCATCTCTGGTTTTTCCGATCAGAAAATGTCCCTTTCTCACTTCCGGCAGATAAGAAGTGTCTACACCCGCATGCTTCAGAGCCTCATACAAAAACTCCTGTCTCTGCAGGTCAAAGCATCCCCAGCTTGCCGCCATGTCAAGTCCGATAACAGGGATAGTATTTCCACACAAGTCCTGCCGTCTTCCAGCGGGATCTCGCCACTTCCATCCTGCCATATATACAGCGAACTTACTGCCATTCCAGAAGCATCCACATACAGCATCCCATGCATCTGTCCCGTAAATCCAATCCCATCCGGCAGTCCATGTTCTCCCTGCATCTTTGCGAGAAGTTCTCTGACGATCTCATAGATCTGCCCCGGATCCTGTATCTTCTGCTCCGGCCTGCTGCTCTGCAGAAAAGAATTATGTTCCACCGTCTCTCTTGCAAGCAGCTTCCCCGTTTCTGTATCTGTCAGCACGATACTGACTGTTGTCGTGCCGATGTCTATTCCCATGATCTTCATAATTTATTTCGCCTTTTCCAGCACTTCCACCGTAAACGCTTCCAGGCTTTCATAAATCCCATCAGCAATCTCTTTGATCTCCTCTGACGGTACCAGAACATCCGGGATCATGATCGCGGTACATCCTGCTGCTTTTCCGGCGTGGATGCCGTTTTCGCTGTCTTCAAAGACATAGCAGGTTTCCGGTGTACAGCCGATCCGCTCTGCTGCAAGGAGAAAAATATCCGGTGCCGGTTTGCCATGTTCAACCTCTTTGCCGCTGACAACTGCATCAAAATATTCTCTCATTCCTGCCAGTTTCAGATTACTTTCTATCTGTTCCGGATAACTGCTGCTTGCCACTGCAAGGCGCATGCCCTTATCATGAAAAGCTTTTACAATCCACTCTGCACCCGGTTTCTTCGGCACATACACCTTAAGTTTCTGCCGCACCCGCTTCATGCACTCTTCCATAATGATGCTTCCGTCGGCAACTCCATAATGCTTCTCGATCACCCTGCACATATGTGCACCGCTGGTTCCACAGATATCGCCAACAAAATCAGCCCCAAGAGTCACACCATTCTCTGCTGCCAGTTCATTCCATGTTTCCTGATAGATGTTCTCTGTATCGAACAGCAGACCATCCATGTCAAAAATCGCACCTTTCATTTCCATTTGCTATCTTCCGCCTTCTACTTTCCAGTTCTTCTGTCATTTCGCTTCTCAGGCTGTCCAGTTTATAAAACCAGGTCAGCACAGCGATTATAACACACAATACAACCGGTATCCAGATAAAGCAGACTTCAATGTAGGACAATGCTTTGTCCGTCTGTACTGCATTGGCTACATAGCCGCCATTCTTAAGAAAAGCACCGATCACAAAACTGGTAAGTCCCATGCCGCCTTTTACAAAAAATCCCTGGAATGCAGCGATCAGTCCCGCTACGCTGGAATTTTTCTTGTATTCTGAATAGTCGATCACGTCTGGCTGCATGGCAAAAGTAATGCCAAAGATTCCATAAATCCCAAGTCCTGTGATCACCAGTCCTGCAAGGAGAAAAACTGCGGAATTTTTTCCAAGGAAGATTCTCAGGTCTCCCGCTATGTACAGTGCCACACTTACAAACATCAGGTTTCGCTTGCTGAATCTTTTTTCCAGTGCCGGAAGCGCCAGAAGCATCGGAAGACCGGATAAAATGCCAAGGATGCCAACCAGTGACAGCCATTCTGTTCTGCCAAGGTTATATTTGAAATAATACAAAACAGTTGTGTTTCTTACTACATACAGTGAAAAATAAAACAGATTCAGGAGAAAAAGAATCCATGCCTGTCCGGTGAGCCCTTTCAGACTTTCCAGTAAAGTTGTTTTTTCATTGCTGACAGTTGGCGGTACGACTTCTTCTGTGCTCGCAAAAGTCACGAAGAAAATCAGCATAGCTGCAATTCCATAAATGGTCATAGTTACAAGATAGCCCCTGGCTTCATTTCCTTTACCGAAAAATTTTACCATTGGTGCTGTAATCGTCATGACGATCGCGGTTCCGATCATCGCACAGATCATTCTCGTGGAAACCAGGATATCTCTTTCATGTACATCCGAAGTCAGTCTCGGAACGATCGTATTCAACGGGATATTTACAACTGTGTATGCTGTACAGAGGAGACAGTACGTCACATACGCCCAGACCAGCTTACCGCTGTTTCCAAAATTGGGGATATAGAAGGTCATAAATGTAAATATTGCAAATGGAATCGCTCCCAGCACGAAATACGGACGTCCCTGCCCCCATTTTGTATGTGTACGGTCTACGATCAGTCCCATTCCTGTATCAGTCAGTGCATCAATAAATTTTGTTACCAGCATCATAGTTCCGGCTGCTGCCGCAGTAATCCCAAATACATCTGTATAAAAAACCATCAGATAAGATGCCATGGTGCTGAACACCAGATTGCATCCCAGATCCCCGATACCATATCCAATTCTTTTTCCCCATTTTCCCATAATTTTACCTTCACCTTTACCAGTTCATCGTCTCAATTGCTTTTTTCTCAATCTCCAGTCCTGCTTTGTAACGTTCCATAAATGTATCAAAACCTTTTTTATCCTCTGCATCCGGCTCTGTTGTTTCTCCTGAAAGTTCGCAGAAAATCCTGTTATCCAGATAATCTTCCAGCTTCTCATCCTCTTTCTGGTCGATCAGATACGCTGCCAGAAGTGCAATTCCCCATGCACCACCCTCACTTGCAGTATCCATAACTGTGACAGGTGCATTGACTGCCGCCGCCAGATATCTCTGTCCAACACCTCGTGTTTTGAAAAAGCCTCCATGTCCCATAATCCGGTCAACTTTTACTTTCTCGTCTTCCAGAAGGATATCGAGTCCCATTTTTACCGCTCCAAGTGAGGTATAAAGATGGACTTTCATAAAATTCGCAAGATTAAATCTGCTCTCAGGTGTTCGTAAGAATGCCAGACGCCCTTCATTGAGCATCGTCACATTTTCTCCTGAGTAATATCCATATGCCAGGAGTCCGCCACAGTCCGGATCACCATTCAGAGAATTTGTATATAATTTACTGAACAGTTCTCCTGTATCTGTCTGATATCCCATAAGCTGTGCAAACTCTTCAAAAAGTCCAACCCAGGCATTCAGGTCAGAAGTCCCGTTGTTGGCATGCGACATCGCACATGGAAAACCTGTCGGCGTTGTGACCATATCAATCTCGCGGTAAATTTTACTGAGCTGTTTTTCCAGAACGATCATGGCAAAAGTGCTTGTTCCCGCTGATACATTGCCTGTCCGTGGAGCCACGGAATTTGTCGCGGTCATGCCAGTGCCGGCATCTCCCTCCGGCGGACATAACGGAATTCCCGCTTCCAGATTTCCACTTTCATCAAGGAAAGCTGCACCTTCTTCTGTCAGAATTCCTGCCTGTTCACCCGCTACAAGTACCTTGGGAAAAATATCCCTCAGTTTCCAGCTATAATGATATTTTTCTGTAAGCGTATCAAATTTCTGCACCATATCTTCACAGTAATCGTGCGTACCAGAGTTCACCGGAAACATTCCTGCTGCATCTCCGATACCGATTACCCTGTTTCCGGTCAGTTTCCAGTGAATATATCCACTCAGAGTGGAAACATAATCCAGTTCTTTCACATGTGCTTCCTGATCCAGAATCCTCTGATAAAGATGTTCTCTGTTCCCTGTCTGCCCTTCTTGATGACACAGAAACGCTGGATACTTTTTTTGAAAAAGTCCATGATGGACAGACCAATGCCGTAAATCGCTGGCACCAGTATCTCTCTCATCTGGCAAGATCCATCAATCTACTGCATCTGATCTATGATAAAGATTTTATTCTCGGCGGCTATCTTGCTCCTTACCTCCAGGAGAAAGATCTCTCCTACATCCATGAAGAGATCCGGCGCATGACTCCATTCCCGGAAAGCCGGGATTTCCTGCATATCAGCAAGATGCCGAAGCACAATATCACGATTGGCGCGGCACTGCCGTATATTAAGGAGTTTCTTGGAATTAAATGAAGGAGGACAAGCTCATGCGACTAGCATTAATACAGATGTCGGATTCCGGCAGTGTAGAATCTAATAATGATGGTTTCCTCTGTCATCTGCCAGAATGAGGAAGTTCTCGCTGCCCTGAAAGACGGTTCCTGTGATATTGGAATCCTTCCATTTCCACTGAAAAACAGCTTTAAAGAAATCAACGGATTCAATTTTCTTCTCCGCACAGAACTTGGCTTCTGGGATACCCTCTGCCGCGAAAAAATGCCCGCCTCCAAATTCCTCGTACAGACAGATTCTGAGGCACATGTGACATTTTATATTACAAAATGTTCCCCAAAATAAGGTGCAAAAAGCTGCTGACTTGCATGCCAGCAGCTTTTATGCTTTACTCTATCGTTTTCTTTTTTAATCAGAGTTTTCCGCCATACACAGGGAATCCACTGCTTGCTCCATAACTCTCAATCTTTTTGAAGTTCTTGAGAATCTCCATATCCTCCGGGCTGATTTCGAAATCAACTTCTGCATTTGCCTTCATATGATCTGGATTTGCTGTCTTTGGCAGGGAAATCGTTCCAAGCTGCAGTGTATAACGGATGCAGAGCTGTGGAACAGATACTCCATATTTCTCGGCCATTTCTTTGATTTCCGGCTGATTCAGGATCTCGCCATGTCCATTCGGGGAATATGCTTCTACTGCAATTCCGTTCTTCTGGCAATATCCGACCAGTTCAAGCGGAGTATTGCTGATATGAAGCAGGATCTGGTTGACCATCGGTTTGATCTCTGCGGTTTCCACCAGGCTCTCAATATCTCCGATCTGGAAATTGGAAACACCGAGCGCTTTTAATTTTCCAGCTTTATATGCGTCTTCCAGAGCTTTCCATGCTGCACGGTTTCCTTCTACATAACGATTCTCTGACTGGTTAACTTCTACCCATGGCTGCGGGCTGTGAATGATCATCATGTCCAGATAATCAAGGCCCATTTTTTCCAGAGTTTCATCGATACTTCTGGCTGCATCCTCATATGTCTTGTGTTCTGCAGCAACCTTGGATACAACAAAAAGTTCCTCTCTCGGAATTCCACAGGTTCTGACACCCTCTCCAACTCCACGCTCATTTCCATAAGCCTGAGCAGTATCTATATGGCGATAACCAATTTCTACCGCCGCCATTTTCTCTAGTGTACTGTCCGGAAGCTCCACATTTCCTACACCACGCTCTGTGCTGTAAGTACAGTTTTCAAAATTCACGCTGAAACCGTTTGTGCAGGAGCAGTCTCCCAGGATTCCTCCCATACTTGGTTTCCAGTATTCCGCTTTTGCTTTCTGGAATTCTTCTTCTGTCACACCATCACCTTTCTGTGGCTCTTCATAACTCAGCGAGCCAGTATTGGTACAATTGCTGATCATAACGAGGGCGTCTTTTTTGTTGATCTCACTTTTGGAGGGCTTATCAGCATCAACCGATAACAGTACGGATTCCCCTATTCTGCCAACAATTCCTCCTCCCATAACAGACAGAGTGAACAAAGAAGCATCTTCTTTTTCTCCCTCATCATTTTCTGTTTTCAGATCTGCTTCTCCCATGACCCACTGTTTCGTGAATGAAATATTTCCACTGTTTTCGCATCCGTCGATTTCTGTTTTGGTAAGCATAAAACCATCAACTGCAAGAATGCCGCCCATATAACCATTCGTAGTCGGAGAAGAAAGATTTCCGCTATTCTTACAGTTCCTGATTGCAAAAGATGTATTTGCATTTTCCTCAGTCTTATAATAAGCCGTAAAACATGCAATTCCACCTGCCTCTACTTCACTGCTGATGTCTCCTGTATTTTCACAGTTTTCAAGTTCCAGATTCCAGTCATTTCCCATATTTGTTGTATAACAGAGAATACCTGCTGCATTTTGTCCGAATGAAACAATCTTTCCATGATTGACGCAGTCAGACAGAACCACATTTCCTTTCTGCATTGCCAGATGATGAACGATCCCGGCACCTTCTCCTTCTGTAAAGTCTACTTCATTCGTACATCCCGAGACAGTAAGTGTACTGTCTGTTTTTATACATGCATCTGCTGCAATGCCAGCATAATAATGATTTGTCGAAAAAACTTTTCCTACATTTTTGCAATTTTCAATCGTAACGGTATATCTCGGATCTGACAGATACACAGAACCTGTGATTCCTCCTGTATTGGCATTATCAGATATAACAGTTCCATTATTTATACAGTCACTGAGAATCCCATCCTCTCCCATGACCACCACGGAAAAATCTCCCGTAATTCCGCCTGCTGATAATGAGGTTCCTTCTGAGTCCTCTTCATTCACCTTAGCTTCAACCGTTCCCTCGTTTACACAGCCTGTGATCCTGGCAGAATTCGAACCTGCAATTCCTCCCAATGCATGGGCGGAAGCACTTCCTTTTTCTGCTTCTATGTTTCCTTTATTCACGCAATTCACAATCCCTGCAAAATCTTCTGCTTTTTCATCCCTGTCACTTTCCACAGCAGATACTGCTGATGAAAAATCTCCTGTAATTCCACCCAGGTAAGCCAGCCCGCTTTGCCCGTTCTTCAAATCTTTTACTGCTTTTACAGTTCCATCAAACTCACATCCACTGATCGTGCCAGACGCACTTCCGGTAATTCCTCCGTAATATCCATCATATCCAATCACAGTCCCATTTACTGTGCAGTTCAGAATCTGTGTTTTAGCTGCATTTCCGGCAATTCCTCCCGCTTTGGAAGCATCCCCTGATACTTTAATATATACATCTGTCAGATTCAGATTTTTTATCGTAGCACAATATACATCTGCGAATAAACCACTATGATCTGATGAAGCATCTGCGTTGTCTTCCTGAAGATCTTTATTCTGATACAGACCACTGATCGTATGTCCGTTTCCGTCAAATACACCAGTAAACGTCGCTTCTGCTCCGATCGATCTCCAGTCATACTCCGGTCGCTCTGTGCCCCAGTTTTCATAATCAGAAGCATCATTAAGACTGATATCTGCTGTCAGGATATAATTTTGAGTACGATATTCCGTACTTCTATTTTCCGGATCCGAAAGGAGTTCTGCCAAATACTGCAGTTCCTCCGCAGAACTGATCTCATAAGGTGAGTTCTCAGTTCCATCTCCACCTGCAAATGCCCTGGCAGCCTCTCTGTATACCGACTCCCCGACATCTCTGTGCTGATGTTCGTACGGCTGTACGATACTTTCTTCTTCCTGGACTTCATCATCCGCTTTGACAAAATTTCCCGTCATAATGCCCAGCATACTGACACCAAGTGCCATAAATAAAAACTTCTTTTTCATCCTCGCTCTCCCCTGCATGAATTTTTTATTCCTGTAATTTTATCATAACATATAGTAACGAAAATCTGTTGTTTTACTGAGTTTTTTATAGCAAAAACACAGGGAGACTGCAATCTCCCGATTCTCAGTCTCCCTGTCGATCATTTTATTTATTCAGATATCTGCAGACAGCTTCTTTCATTTTCTGGATATCCAGCGGTTTCACCAGGTGTGCATTCATACCTGCTTCCATACACTTCTTCTCATCCTCATCAAAGGCATTTGCAGTCATGGCAATGATCGGGATGGTTCCGGCATCTTCACGGTCAAGTGCGCGGATCGCTTTTGTTGCGGAGAGTCCATCCATCTCTGGCATCATGATATCCATAAGAATCGCATCAAAAGTGCCCGGTTTATTTCTGGAAAAAATGTCTACTGCCTGCTGTCCGTCATTTACAATGGTTGTGATGGCTCCTTCATCTTCCAATAATGTCCTTGCGATCTCAGCATTCAGTTCATTATCCTCTGCCAGCAGGAGATGCAGACCGGCAATATTTACTTCGCCGTCCATTTCTGCCGGAATTTCCTCTGGCTTCTCTGCGATCTCAAACGGCAGTGTAATAACAAATGTAGATCCTTCGCCCTCTTTGCTTATCACCACAATTGTTCCGTTCATCCTGTCGATGATTTTTTTCACAATAGACATTCCAAGTCCGGTGCCGCTGTAAACCGTTCTCGCATCAGAATGTTCCTGCACAAAAGGCTCAAAAATATGTTTCAGAAACTCCTCACTCATTCCAATGCCTGTATCTGAAATTGTCCAGCGATACGTGACTATACCATTTTTTTCACCTAGGCATTTCAGTGTTGTTGTTACTTTTCCATGTGGTTTATTATATTTAATACAGTTCCCATAGATATTCAGGAATATCTGCCGGATATGCAGCGGGCTTCCGTAGACATAAGAAACGGGAAGTTCCTGTTTCCCGATCTCAAATGCGATCCCGGCTTCCGCGGTACGGCCGCTGATAATCGTTCCAACTTCTCTGGATATCTCACCAAGATCTATCGGCTCATGTGAAATTTCAATATTTTCATCTTCCAGTTTGCTCATCTGCAGGACATCATTGATCAGCGAAAGCAGATGGTCCGCGGACACCAGCATCTTATCCTGATTTGTTTTGACAAGCTCCCTGTCGTCCATATGCGTCTCATTTATTTTGATCAGCCCGATGATTCCATTCAAAGGAGTTCTGATATCGTGACTCATCCTTGACAGGAAACTGCTCTTGGCTGCATTTGCTTTTTGTGCCTGAAAAACAGCTTCTCTGAGTTCAAGGTTTTTGCTTTCAAGGTTCTTTGTATATTCCTTCTGCAGCCTCATCTGCTCTTTCTGATGCCCCTGCAGCATACGCCATCTCAGCGCATGCATAAATCCCACGATCACCAGATAGATGAACACTGTATACAGCATATTCCTCGGTGTCTTTGCAAAGATCTTATCCGCCGACATATATGCGTAGACATAATAATCGCGTCCTTTTTCCATCAGACCATAGTCTGGTATCGTCTGATAGTCTGTACGCACAAGCTGCTTTTCCACGGCACTTTCATTGATGCACTTGAGTTCCTGTATATCCTCTGTCTTCGCACCGATCAATCCCTTGTCATTCGATGCAACGATCTGATTATTTTCGCTTATAACAATCGTTCCATTGTGTTCCAGACTGTAGCCGGTAAGAAGCGAATTGATCGAATGGTTAAAAATACTCGTATATCTCTCAGGCGTATGATAATATACCAGAACGATACCAGGCTTATCCTGTCTGCCGTTCGCTGCTATATCAATATAGGAACCATCTTCGCATTCCATTCTCACAGAATATGTTTTTTCATGAAAATCCACTACATCCAGCAGAACATCCTGATCAGTCTGGCTCAGGATTTCCTCTGCCTGTACTTCATCCGAGCAGTATTTTTCCTGAACCTGTCCATTCTCATCCAGAATCAGGACTCCTGTGAGGTAACTTATCGTACAATAATTTTCCAGCAGTTCTTCTGTTATATCTGATGTTTTTTCTTCCTGCTGGATCTGCTGGCTCAGCACTTCCACACTTTGGATCATTCGCATCAGACTCTTGGATTCTGATGCGATATCGAGTTTCATATTATTGTTGTACTGTTCTTTTATGTAGGTAACCATATCAGAAAGCCGGGTTTCTGCCGATGACAGATCTGCCTTGACAGTAATCACCAAAACAACAAAAAACAATAAAAGCCCCACCAGGATTTCTGCAAGAATAAAGTTGTTCCTGTCCAAATTATGTTGTTTATTCTTCATCCGCATCCTCCAGATATCTGTCTGCACCTGGCAGATACTCGCTGACAATGTCCTCTATTGTTCCATCTTTACGCATTTCTTTGATCGCCTGGGATAATTGTTCATCGATTCCACGGTCATCATCCAGATCAAAAGCCACTCCAAGATTTACATTAAGCAGCGGCTCTTCCAGAATCCTGTATTCCATATCAAAATCTTCGGAAAACTGTACTATAGACGTATCATGTGCTGCAATTGCATCAACATATCCTTTACTCAAAAATGTAAACAGAACATCTCTGTTCTTTACGGATATTATTTTTCTTAATTCTGGAAGTCCCGCTTCATGACTGCGAAACAGATCTTCTGGTTTCGTAGTTGACTGGACAGCAACCGTTTTGCCCTCCAGATCATTCAGCGTATAAATATCACTGTCGATATTGACTGCAACAACCTGCTTGCTTTTCATGTACGGACCGGCCCATTTGTACTCTGTTTCTCTCCCGTCCATAGTAAAACTGCTCCAGACGCAGTCAATAGAGCCGTCCTTCAATAGTTTCTTCTTGACTTCCCAGTTGATAAATGTAAAATCTGCCTGATATCCTATCCGGTCAAAAGCTTCCCTTGCAAGTTCTACATCTATTCCGGTCATATTTCCATCCACATCCATGTAACTGAACGGTGTGTAGTCATCACATCCAACCATGATATGTGGACGATCATCTTCGGCTCCTGTCTGCTCTGAAGCAGTTTTGGTCTGACATCCGCTCATTATAACTGCCGCGGCAGCTATAATGCCTCCAACCAAAAATATTTTTCTTTTATTTTTTTGCATATTTCAGTAAAATCCTCTTGTACACTGTTGCTGGATACTAATCATATAATATTATAATATATTTTAGCATTTACTTCTACAAAAAAATCTCTGCCAGGCTGTCATACCCGTCAGAGATTTTTTATTACGCTGATTTTTGTTCCTTACGATTCAGATAAATAAAGAATCCTACATTCAAAATGATTCCTGTTACTGTTGCGACCGGTGCTGCCAGTCCGATCTTTGTCAGGCTTGCATTTGGCTGGATACTCATAAAATATGCCAGCGGCAGACGCACCAGAAGTGTCTGAATCAGACCCTGGGCCATAACCCAGACTGTTTTGTTGTTTCCATTGAAATAACCGACCATACTGAACATGATCGCTGTCACGATCGTTTCCGGTGCAAATCCTTTCAGATAATCATATCCATTCCGGATAACAGCTGCATCGATTGAGAAAAATCCTGCCAGCATATCTCCCTTAAACATAACAAGAAGGAACACCAGGCAGCCGACAGCCAGTCCTACGCCGATTCCTGTAAACATGGACTGTTTTGCACGTTTTGTCTTGCCCGCCCCTACATTCTGGGAAACGAAAGACGCCATGGACTGCATCAGCGCACTTGGTACCAGCATCGCAAAGTTTACGATCTTGCAGGCAACGCCGTAACCGGAAGAAGCCTCCAGTCCGAGTCGATTGACAAACGCACAGAGTGCCAGAAAAGAAACCTGGGTCAGAAATTCCTGAAGCGCCAATGGAAGACCGATCTTGAGGAATTTTTTGCACTGTGGATTCAGGCAGAAATCTTTCTTTGTGATCGGTCGAGTAGATACATCCGTTACCGAATGTATCCCTCACAGAATTCCGGACGTGC
>OLRS01002909.1_pt1 | contig 12140 bp, 10 predicted proteins | sample 1673171 | NCBI WGS metagenome assembly OLRS01 (sample SAMEA3136762, study PRJEB25190) | human gut metagenome | biome: human gut; feature: human-associated habitat; material: faeces | place: Austria | collected 2013
AATGCTGGAACACCATGCCCATCTTCTGGCGCACATGGTCAATGTCGTGGTCGGTCACAGCCTTGCCGTTGAAGATGACCTTGCCGCCGTCCGGCTCTTCCAGCCGGTTCAGGCAGCGCAGGAACGTGGATTTGCCGCAGCCGGAGGGGCCGACCAGCACCACGCAGTCGCCCTTGTCAATGGTCAGGTCTACGCCTTTCAGCACCTGCAGACCGCCGTAATTCTTTTTCAGTCCTTTAACGTCGATCACTTTGTGCCAGCCTCCTCTCAAATTTTGCCAGCAGCGCGCTGAACAGCATGACCAGCACCAGATAGATGGCGGCAACGCCCAGCAGCGGGAACATGGCTTCGTAGGTACGGTTCATAACGCCCTGGGCCGCATACAGCAGCTCCTTGCCGCCGATGACCGTGATCAGCGAGGAATCCTTCAGCAGCATGATGAACTCGTTGCCCAAAGATGGCAAAATGGACCGGATTGCCTGGGGAATGATGATCTCAAACATCGTGGTCATGTAATTCAGGCCCAGGCTGCGCCCGGCTTCCATCTGGCCGGGGTCCACCGCCATCAGGCCGCCGCGGATGACCTCCGACACATACGCGCCGGAGTTGATGCCCAGCGCCAGTGCGCCGACCATGGTAAAGTTGCGGCTGCTGGCAAAGATGACCATGCTCATGATGAGCAGCTGCACCATCATAGGCGTGCCGCGGATGACCGTGACATACACCTGGCACACGGCGTTCAGCACACCCAGGATCGGGTTGCGGTGGTGGGGTTTCTGCTGGGCATGACCCACGCGGACCATAGCCACGATGGCGCCCAGCACAACGCCCAGTACCAGCGCAATGGCTGTTACCAACAGCGTGGTACCCACGCCCTTAAAATACTGCTGCCAGCGGTCAGAATACAAAAACGCCTGGTAGAATTTCACAAAGAAATCCTGTCCAAAGTTCAGCTTATCGCCGTTTTTTGCCATTTCTGAAAGCATTTCAAACTGTGCTTCCATCGCACCACAACCTTTCCCGGCCGCGCCGGTGATCTTTTACGGGTTCCTAGGGTGTATCTGATAAGTCAAAAGTGCTGGAAAATTCGCTGAAAAGCAACAGCTGCAAGGCGCGAATCCGCTGCAATACTGGATGTATTGCAAGGATGAGCAACGCAGCAGATGTGCTTTTTAGTAGAATTGAACAGCGCTGAGGACTTTTCAGATACACCCTAACAAACAAAAGGCGCGCCGGTGCTCCCGGCGTGCCCTTCTTCGGACAGTAGGTCTTCAAACGCCCCTACGTCAGATTTTACTCTGCCTTGATGTATTTGTCAACGATGCTCTGCAGGGTGCCGTCAGCCTGCAGCTCTTCCAGGGCGCCGTTGATGGCGTTCAGCAGTTCGGTGTTGCCCTTGGCCACGCCGATGGCGTAATCTTCCTGGGCATAAGCGGCATCCAGGATCTTCAGGCCGGGGTTGGCAGCCACGAACTCCTTGGCGGGGGCGTTGTCGATAACAACAGCGTCGACCTGGCCGTTGTTCAGGGCCTGCACAGCGGTCAGACCGTCGTCGTAAGCAACGACGCTGTCCTCGCCGAAGTCGTCGGTGCAGTAGATGTAACCGGTGGTGCCGCGCTGGGTGCCGATGATCTTGCCGGCCAGATCGTCAGCGGAAGCAATGTCAGAATCCTCGGGCACGATGATGGACTGGATGCCCTCGGCGTAGGTGTCGGAGAAGTCCATGACCTTCTGGCGCTCGTCGGTAACGGTAACGCCAGCCATGACTATGTCGCTCTTGCCGCTCTGGGCAGCCAGCAGGGCCGCGTCGAAGTCCATGTCGTCGACCTGCAGCTCCAGGCCCAGCTTTTCAGCAATGGCGCCGGCGACCTCAATGTCGATACCCTCGAAATCACCACTGTCGGTGGTCATCTCATACGGGGGGAAAGCGGCGTTGGTGGACATGGTCAGCTTGCCGGCGTTGACGGTGGTCACTTCGCCGGCGGCCTCGTCGGTAGTTTCCTCAGCAGCAGCCTCGCTGGTCTCCTCGGAAGAAGCAGCCTCGCTGGAGGCAGCCTCAGAAGAAGCAGCAGAGGAAGCGGAGCCGCCGCAGGCGGCCAGGCTGAGCACCATAGCGGTGCCCATCAAAAGAGCAGTCAGTTTTTTCATGGTATATTCCCTCGAATCTTATTCAATAAATTCCCAAGCCCTCACTTGGTATGTATCCAGTATAGTTGCATAAATATGTAAAGTCAATGTATAAAATCAAACTTCGGCACATTACCGCCACCCGCGCCCCCCGCGCCCCCACTTTTTGTGCAATTTAGCGGTGAGAAACAGAAAAGCCCCCAAGAGGGGGGCCTTCGCGTTCTCAGTTCACACAGCCTTTTCTTTCATCAGCAAACCGCTCAGCTTTTGCACCGGCACACACTTCCAAAACCACTCTACGGCAATTGCACTCACCAGCGTCATCACCACCAAAATCACGTAGTCTACCCAAAGGTTGCCGGAGATATGGGTCAGCTTTAACCTGCATTTTCACCGTTTCCCCTCTTGACTTCCCCCAAATCTTGTGCTATAAATAAACTATCTTCATCCTGACAAAGCCATGAGGCAGACAAACGGAACGCACCCCAGCCACACAAGAGAGAACCGCCGCGGCAGACCCGCGTGGTGCAAGCGGTTTTGTACGCAGCTGCGTTCTTACCACTGCCGAGCGCGGGGGCGAACCTCCGCCGGGTACGGCCCGTTACAGCCAGCACGAGCGGCGCTTACCTTATATAGAGAAGCGCAATCTGGGTGGAACCGTGGAGCTGCATGCTTCATCCCTTTTGTAAGCGAGGGATGGAGCATTTTTTATTGCATTTTTGTGCAATTGCAAAAGGAGCGTACAATCATGAAGATCATCTACAAAGACGGTACCGTCGCCGAGTGCCCGCAGGACCAGGAGCTGCATGTCCTGCGCCACACCGCTGCCCACATCATGGCCCAGGCCATCAAGCGCCTGTACCCCCAGGCTGACTTTGCCTTCGGCCCCGCCACCGAGAACGGCTTCTACTACGACGTCGACCTCGGTGACACCAAGCTGACCGACGAGGACCTGGCCGCCATCGAGAAAGAGATGAAGAAGATCTGCAAAGAAAATCTTCCCATCAAGCCCTTCATCCTGCCCCGCGCCGAAGCTGTCAAGCTGATGGAAGATCGCCAGGAGCACTACAAGATCGAGCATATGGCTGACTTGGCCGAGGAGACCGAGTTCAGCTTCTACCAGCAGGGCGAGTACGTCGATATGTGCATCGGACCCCACCTGTGCTACACCAAGGCGCTGAAGGCGTTCAAGATCACTCAGCAGTCCGGCGCTTACTGGAAGAACGACAAAGAGAACAAGATGCTGACCCGCATCAACGGCGTTGCCTTCCACAATCAGGAGGAGCTGGACGCCTGGGAGAAGCAGCAGCAGGAGGCCCGCGAGCGCGACCACCGCAAGATCGGCAAGGAAATGCGCCTGTTCATGACCGACGACCTGGTCGGCCGCGGCCTGCCCATGTTCCTGCCCAACGGCTACACCGTCTGGCAGCAGCTGGAGGATTACATCAAGGGCAAGGAGCGTGAGCGCGGCTACCTGCACGTCATGACCCCCTGCATCGGCACCGTGAACCTGTACAAGACCTCCGGCCACTGGGACCACTACCGCGAGAACATGTTCCCCGCCATGGAGATGGAGGGCGAGAGCTACGTCCTGCGCCCGATGAACTGCCCCCACCACATGATGATCTACGCCAACCAGCCCCACAGCTATCGTCAGCTGCCCATCCGCATCGGCGAGATTGCCCACGACTTCCGCTATGAGTCCTCCGGCACACTGAAGGGCATCGAGCGTGGCCGCCACTTCTGCCAGAACGACGCGCACCTGTTCTGCACGCCCGAGCAGATCAAGAGCGAGGTTGCCAACGTCTGCGCGCTGATTTTCGACGTCTACAAGGACTTCAACATCACGGATTACCGCTGCGTGCTGTCCCTGCGCGACCCCGCCGACAAGAAGAAGTACCATGACGACGACGCTATGTGGAACCACGCCGAGAACGCCCTGCGCGAGGTCCTGACCGAGCTGGGCATCCACTTCACCGAGGAGATCGGCGAGGCTGCCTTCTACGGCCCGAAGCTGGACGTCAACGTCAAGCCCGCCGTCGGCGCCGAGTACACGCTGTCCACCTGCCAGCTGGACTTCTGCCTGCCCGCCAAGTTCCACCTGACCTACGTGGACAAGGACGGCAGCGAAAAGACCCCCGTCGTGCTGCATCGCGCGATCCTCGGCTCTCTGGACCGCTTCATGGCTTACCTGATCGAGGAGACGAAGGGCCGTTTCCCGACCTGGCTGGCCCCGACGCAGGTCAAGGTCCTGCCCGTCAGCGAAAAGACGCTGGACTACGCGAAGGACGTCACCGCCAAGCTGCAGGCCGCCGGTGTCCGCGTTGTGCTGGATGAGTCCAACGAGAAGATTGGTTACAAGATCCGCCAGGCCCAGCAGGTTGACCGCGTGCCCTATATGCTGGTTCTGGGCGCAAAAGAGGTCGAGTCCAACAACATCAGCGTCCGTGACCGCAAGGGCGAGACCACCACGATGGATCTGGATGCTTTCATCAACCAGGTCGTGGACGAGATCAAGACCCGCAAGGATAACGGTTAATTCCCGATAAAATAACTACCGCCGTCAGGGAACTGACGGCGGTAGTTTTATTTTTCCCTTCGTGCTTTTCTGCGATACTCCGTCGGGCCGCAGCCGTAGACCTGACGGAAGGCGCGGGCAAAGTAGCTCGCGTCCTGAAAACCGCACTGCATCGCGATTTCCGTCACCCGCAGTCCCGTGCCGCACAGCAGCTCCGCCGCGCGCTGGGCGCGTTGGTCGCGCAGATACTGATTCGGTGTCGTGCCGATCATATCGTGGAAGCACCGCAGACACTCGCTGGGGCTGATGGACGCACTGGACGCGACCTGTTCGACCGAGATGTCCTCGGCGTAATGCTCTTGGATAAATTGCAGCATCGTCTTGATGCGGTCGGCGTTGCGCAGTGCCTTTTTCGGCATGGCCTGCACCGCCGGAGCGTGGCTGACCAGCTGGAAGATCATCTCCGACAGCGCCGCGCGGGTCTTGAACTCGTAGCCGGGGATTTCGTTCACCACCGCGCGGAACGCCCGCTCCATGTCCTCGATGGCCTCGTGCTGCCAGTCCACCGTGGGGCGCAGCACGGCGCAGGGACGGCTGGGGTCGGTCAGCAGCGGCTGCAGATATTTCTGCCAGAACACGCTGTCCGGGTTGCCGCCCACCAGCCGTGGGTGGAACACCATGCTGTGCAGGCGGCAGCTGCCCGCATTCAGCGGCCAGTCGCCGTGCAGCACCCCTGCGTTGATGAACAGCCCCTCGCCCTTTTCCAAGCGGAATTTCTCGCCGCCTGCCGTCGCCAAGATCATGCCCTCGCTGACGACCAGTACCTCCAATTCCTCGTGCCAGTGCCACGGCACGGGCTCGGCCTGCAAATCGTCGTGATAACAGGCGATGGGGAAGGCGGCGGTGCCATGCTCCATCAGCTCCCGCGCCGAATCGTCCACGGTCGTTCTGCACAGCGACAGTGCCATTTCTTGCTCGCCTCCGTTTTTGGTGAAATTGTACCGAGATTTTGCGGAATTAGTGCCTGTATATTCCGCAATTTGATGATATAATCATAATATCACAACTACAGAAAGTCAAGAGGTTTTTCGTATGGTATCTTTGCTTTTGCCGGTCATCTATCTGGCGTTCATCAGCCTGGGCCTGCCGGACGCGCTGCTGGGCGCGGCGTGGCCCAGCATGTATCCGCAGCTCGGCGCGGGCGTGTCCTGGGCGGGCGGCGTGTCCATGATCATCTCCGTCGGGACCATCGTGTCCAGCCTGGCCAGCGACTGGCTCAACAATAAGCTCGGCACCGGCAGGGTCACAGCGCTCAGCGTTGCCACCACCGCCGTGGCGCTGTTTGGATTTTCGACCTGCACGCAGTTCTGGCAGCTTTGCCTGTGGGCTATACCGTATGGCCTGGGTGCCGGCAGTGTGGACGCCGCGCTGAACAATTATGTGGCTCTGCACTATGAAAGCCGCCACATGAGCTGGCTGCACTGCATGTGGGGCATCGGCGCGGCGGGCGGCCCGGTCATCATGGGCTGGGCGCTGGCGGGCAGTACCTGGCAGAACGGCTACCGCACAGTGTCCGTTCTGCAGTTTGTGCTGACGGCGTTACTGCTGTTCAGCCTGCCGCTGTGGCAGACCCCTGCCGACGCCGGAGCAGGGGAGGAGTTTACCCCGGAACACCGCACGATTTCCGAACTGCTGAAAGTCCCCGGTGTGCCGGAGGTAATGCTCTGTTTTGCGTTTTACAGCGGTGTCGAGGGGATCGCCGGTATGTGGGCCGCCAGTTACTGCACCCTGACCCGCGGTCTGGACGCAATGACCGCCGCCAGCTGGGCGAGCCTGTTTTACGTAGGCATCACAGTCGGACGGTTTTTCAGCGGCTTTTTGACGATGAAATTCAACGATCAGCAGATGATCCGCATGGGACAGCTTCTGAATGCCGTGGGTATTGTGCTGATCCTGCTGCCCTTCGGCAATGCGCTGCTGCCGGTCGGCCTTGTGGTCGCCGGACTGGGCTGCGCACCGATCTACCCCAGCATCATTCACGAGACGCCGTCCAACTTCGGCAAGAATCTCAGCATGTCAATGACCGGCCTGCAGATGGCCGCCGCCTACACCGGCAGCACGCTCCTTTCACCGCTTTTCGGCGTTCTGGCGCAGAATATCACGATGAAGCTGTATCCCTTTGTCCTGCTGCTGATGCTGGTATTGATGACGGTTTTTTCCGAGCAGCTGCACAGAAAGACGGCTGCAAAACGGGCAGCGAATGCCTGAAGCTGAGTCTCCCTTTGACAAGGGAGGCTTTTTTATTTTCCCGCCCCTCTAGCTATTTCCTACGCTATCCTGTATAATAGAGGCAAAAGAGGAGGTGTCCCTATGCAAAAATGCAGCCTATGCGGCGGACGGGTCGTCAATGGCCGGTGTGAGGACTGTGGTCTGCCCATCCCGCCGGAGCACAGCTACACCCTGCGGGGCGAGAGCGCCCACTATCACCGCGTCAACGGCGAGGATGTTCTCCACCGCGTGCGGCCCGCGGGCAACCGCCCCAAGGTGGAAGGCTACGACGACGAGGAACGCACTGCCCATGTACATGAGAGCGGCACAGACCGCCACAATGCACCGCGCCCCGCGGTGCGCACGGCCCGGGTGGAGCACCACATCGAGGCACCTTCCAGACGCAGCCGCAGTGCCAATGTCGCGTGGCTTATCATCGTTGTGGCGCTGTTTTTGATTTTGCCCATGCTGCAGGTCCTGCTGCAGCGTAAAATCGGTTCCTCGGTTTCCGAGCCCGTTCCCGAATTTTCCGAAGAACAGGCCATAGAGGCCGACAGCGACGCCTACGACGACCTGCGCCCGCTCGTATCCGCCGGGGGCACCGACTGGGACGGCGACCTGCCCGCCGGGCTGTACGTCGTGGGGCAGGACCTGCCCGCGGGCACCTACACGATCAAGTGCGCCGAGAACGGCACATCCATGGAGATGCACCTTGTCAACGATGCCTGCGGTGTGGAAATTTATGAGGATCTGTCCGCCTACGACGCTGCGGATTCGGGGCTGGACGACGTCCCGCTGCCCGCGGGTACGGTGCTGTTCCTGAGCGGGAACAATGCGCTCTATTTCCACAGCAGCAACGCGCAGGTCGATGACCTGTCCACCGATACTGCCCCCAACCCGCTGACCGGCGATATTTCGTATACCCTCAGCGACAGCGAGGACAGCCTGTATCTGCTTGTGGGCGAGGACATCGAACCCGGCGTCTACGACGTGACCTGCACGGCGGGCAGCGGCTACTTTGCCTTTGACCTGCCGATGGAGAACACCCGCACGATGTATTGCAGCGCCTGGCTCTACGGCGACGACACCTATCAGGACACCCTGCACCACATCGTTCTGGCCGAGGGCACCGAGCTCACCCTCTCCAATTATAACGATATGGGGTATACCGTGATGTTCCAACCGAGCGAGACGGTGTACGCTTATAAGTAAAGCAAATCCGGCCTCCCGGGAAAATTTCGGGAGCCCGGATTTATTTTTATCGCACGGTAGGGGCCGCATATATGCGGCCCGGCGGTGTAAGGCAGACAGGCGTTTTTGGGAAGGCTGCGGGCCGGACATGTCCGGCCCCTACAGCACAATACCTGTAAGGCACAGCGCTTTATATAGGGTCGTAGGGCGGCATGCCCCCATGCCGCCGCGGGCTGCCGTTTACCTTGTGCGCAGCCGTTCCACTTCCTCCGCTGTCAGCTCCCGCCACTGGCCGGGCGCTAACGCGGGGTCCAGCGCCACGCCGCCGATGCTCTCACGGTGCAGGGCGTTCACACCCGCATCAAACACGCCGAACATCCGCTTGATCTGATGATAGACGCCCTGCCGCAGCGTGACCTGCACGGTCAGGCCGTCGTCGGTCAGCGGCTCGACGCCCGCGGGAGCCATCGTCTCGCCGTCGGTCAGCGTGACGCCCGCGGCAAAGCCCCGGCGCATCGCGTCGGTCAGCGGCGTGTCCAGCGTGACTACGTACTGCTTCTCGACGTGGTGGGCAGGGGAGAGGATGTCATGCGCCAGCGCGCCGTCGTCAGTCAGCAGCACAAAGCCGGTGCTCGTCTTGTCCAGCCGCCCCGCGGGGAACAGTTCCCGCCGCGGAAAGTCCGCCGCGACCAGATCGACCACCGTCGTGTCCTTTTTGTCGCGGCTGGCACTGACGACGCCCTCGGGCTTGTTGAGCATGATATACACAAATTTCCGGTACGCGCCCTCCAGCGGCACGCCGTCCAGCGCCACGGCGGCGGTGTGCTCGTCCAGCTGGGTGTCAGCCTTGCGGCAGACTGCGCCGTCGATGCTGACGCGGCCCTTCGTTACGGCCTTGCGGCTCTCGCTGCGGGTCATGCCGGTGCGCTCGGCCAGGTATTTGTCCAGCCGCATCATGCCTCGTGCTCCTGTGTGATGGCCGCCGTCCTGCCGCGCGTGACCTTGATGAGGTCCGCCGGGGCGCATTCGATCTGCGTGCCGATGCGCCCACCCGAGACGAGCATCGTTTGCTGCGCAAGGCAGCTCTCATCGTAGACGGTCACGAACTGCTTTTTCATGCCCACAGGGCTGCACCCGCCGCGGATGTAGCCCGTGACCTTGTTGATGTCGGCAACGTGGATCATGGCCACGCTCTTGACGCCCGCAGCCTTAGCGGCCTTTTTCAGGTCCAGCTCGGCCAGCACCGGCACAACAAACACATAGTAGTTTCGGTCCGCGCCCTGCGTGACGAGCGTCTTGAACACCCGCGCCGGGTCCTGCCCAGTCAGCCGCGCCACGTTTGCGCCGTCCACGGCCTGGCCCTCCTCGTGGGGGTATTCGTGGGACGTGTAGGTGACCTTTGCACGCTCCAGCATCCGCATTGCGTTGGTTTTTGCTTCTTTTGCCATATTGTTACCCTTCTCGATTGTTAATAGCGCTGTAGGGGCCGGGCATGCCCGGCCGCCCCGCTTTGCCTTCCCCCAGGGGGAAGGTGACCCCGCAGGGCCGGGATGAGGGGCAGAGCTTCCGTGATTGCCCGTGAACGGGTTGCATTGGCAAGGCCGCCCCTCATCAGTCCGCTTCGCGGACAGCTTCCCCCAAGGGGGAAGCCTTTTTTCTATTATAAATCCCCCCAACAATTTTCGCAAGGGGGCTTGACTTTAGCGCTTTAAAGTGTTAGAATATCGTCATTGAGAAAAATTCACGGTTGTAATAGATAGGAGAACACATCATGATCATCGTTTTAAAACAGCACGCCCCCGCTGACAAGGTGCAGGCCTTCTGCAATGAGCTGAACAGCATGGGCTTCCAGATCAACGATTCTGTCGGCAGCGACACCCACATTCTCGGCCTGATCGGCGACACCAAGGCCCTGGCCGAGAGCTGGGTGCTGGCAAACCCCGTCGTCGAGACCTGCCGCCGCGTGTCCGAGCCGTACAAAAAGGCCAACCGCAAGTTCCACCCCGACGACACCGTCGTCGATGTGGGCGGGCACAAGATCGGCGGCGGTTACTTTGCCGTCATGAGCGGCCCCTGCAGCGTCGAGAGCAAGGAGCAGATCACCTACGTGGCCCAGCGCGTGCAGGCCGCCGGGGCCAGCATCCTGCGCGGCGGCGCGTTCAAGCCCCGCACCAGCCCGTACAGCTTCCAGGGTCTGCGTGCTGAGGGTCTGGAGCTTTTGCAGGAGGCCCGCAAGGTCACGGGCCAGCCCATCGTGACCGAGCTGATGAACAACGAGCACATCCCGCTGTTCGTTGACGCCAAGGTCGATATGATCCAGATCGGTGCGCGCAACATGCAGAACTTTGAGCTGCTCAAGGCTGTCGGCAAGCTGAACGTGCCGGTGCTGCTCAAGCGCGGCCTGTCCTCGACGCTGGAAGAGCTCGTCATGAGCGCCGAGTACATCATGGCAGAGGGCAACCCCAACGTCGTTTTGTGCGAGCGCGGCATCCGTACCTTTGAGACGAGCATGCGCAATACGCTGGACATTTCCGCCGTTCCTATGTTGAAAAAGATGACCCATCTGCCCGTTGTCATCGACCCGAGCCACGCAGCAGGCATTGCCTTCATGGTGCCCGCGCTGGCCCAGGCGGCAGTGGCCGTCGGTGCCGACGGTCTGATGATCGAGACCCACAATGACCCGGCCAAGGCCAAGAGCGACGGTGCCCAGAGCCTGACCCCCGACCAGTTCGACTCCCTGATGAATACCATCAAGCCGGAGCTGGAGTTCTTCGGGAAAACGCTGAACTAAAGGCAAACGGCCACGGGCGCATATAGAATGCGCCCCTACGAATGACCGAGAACGCAGACTTTTCAGGTCGATGACAAGCATCCCACCTCACACGTAGGGGCGGATTCCATATCCGCCCGGGAAGGCTTGCGGCTGCCGCACACAACCATGGGTGGGCAACACCCGCCCCCTACAAAGAATCCCGCTGTCTGGCACAGACAGCGGGCATTTTTTATCTCTTATACAGCTTTTTCCGCTGCTGGTGCGCAGCGATTTTGATATACACGGGCCGCGGCAGGAAGCGCCCCAGCGTCATGCCGGCGGCAACCACGGGGTTCGGCACAATGACCGTTTTGCGGCGGGCCATGCCGTCCAGCGCGCAGCGCACGCAGTATTCCGGCGTAATGCCCCGCAGCGCAAACTCCACGTTCGCCACAGCGTTGAACTCGGTGTTGACCGGGCCGGGGCAGAGGCAGCCGACATACACAGGGCTGCGGGCCTCGCGCAGCTCCTGCGCCAGCGCACTCGTCAGGCTGACAACGTAGGCCTTAGTGGCGTAGTAGGTCGCCATGTAGGGGCCTGCGGGCATCAGCCCTGCGCAGGAGCCGACGTTCAGCAGTGCGCCGAAGCCCTGCTTATAGAGCTGCTGCCCGATTTTCTTCGTCAGGATGTGCAGCGCCCGGATGTTGACCGACAGCATATCGAGGTCCTTATCCAGTTCCGTCTGCAAAAACAGCCCGCAGTCGCCAAAGCCCGCGTTGTTGATGAACAGATCCACGCGGCGTCCCTCCAACGCCTTGACCAGGCGAAGGCACTCACTCTTTTTGGACAGATCCGCAGTGAAGATCTCGCAGACCGTCGTCAGCTGGTCGGACAGCTTTTCCAGCCGGTCCGCGCGGCGGGCCACCAGCAGCAGGTTATATCCGCGGGCGGAAAGCTGGCGCGCGAACTCGGCCCCGATCCCGGAGCTTGCACCGGTGATAACTGCAAATTTTGGCATAGCTGCCTCCTTTTCTGCTATAAAAAAGTACAAAAAAGGCTTCCCCCGGGGGGCTGCGCCCGCAGGCGCGTGTCGAAGCGCAACCGCCGGAGGCGGCTCTTGGCGCGGAGACTGAAGCTGTCGCCGATAGGCGACTGATGAGGGGGAACTTACCGTAATGACCCGTTTACGGGCAATATGGGCAAGCTCGCCCCTCATCCGGCCCTGCGGGCCACCTTCCCCCGAGGGGGAAGGCTTTTTGCTTTAATGGTGCCGCCCTACGCCAC
>OLRS01002921.1_pt1 | contig 12073 bp, 9 predicted proteins | sample 1673171 | NCBI WGS metagenome assembly OLRS01 (sample SAMEA3136762, study PRJEB25190) | human gut metagenome | biome: human gut; feature: human-associated habitat; material: faeces | place: Austria | collected 2013
AGGATATGATGAAGATGTACTCCATGCCCGGCATGGATATGAGTGCTTTCGGCGGTGAGGGCGAGACCCTGATTCTGAATGCCAACCATCCTCTGGTACAGTACATCACCGAGCACCAGGACGGCGAGAACGCAGAAATGATCTGCGAGCAGCTGTACGATCTGGCAAAGCTCCAGCATGCACCCTTGTCCGCCGACGCCATGACCAAGTTCGTGGCAAGAAGCAATGACATTATGATGCTGTTGACCAAATAAAAATGACGGATTAAAAACAAAGGGAATCACAATCTGGGAACGGTTTGTGGTTCCTTTTTTGGGCTACACGGTGGCTCGGGGACAGATGCAGACCGGTACCGGAATTAGTATTTAGTGAATGCATATCACCCGTCTGTTAATCAAGTAGATGTATGATGAAGACAAAACGGATAGAAGTTAGTCTGCTTAGTATATGGGAACATGCACATATTTTTCTGACTTTGCATATTCTGTAAGGAACATTTGTTGCCTGACCGGATCAAGACAGACAAAACGGCATAGGCAGAAAGGACCTCTGTCCATGGAAACTACTTATACAGGAACACTTCAGATCAGCGTTGTCTCCGCTCTGGGGATGACACCGATACCCGGCGCGACCGTCACTGTCTCCTATACCGGGGATCCGGATTCCCCGCTGGAGACGATGACTACTGACGAATCCGGGCAAACCCCTACGATAACACTGGATGCGCCGCCGAGAGAGCTTTCTTTATCTCCGGATATTACGGCACAGCCCTATTCGGAGTACAACATTCAGGTGACTGCAGAAGGCTTTGAACCGGTACTGGTATCTGGTTCCGAAATTCTGGCAGGCGAATTTTCCCTACAACCGATCCGCATGAATCCGCTGAATGTAACAGAGGAGGAAGAAAAAGTAGTAGTAATACCTGCACATACGCTTTTCGGAGAGTATCCTCCGAAGATTCCGGAAGAAGAAATCAAACCTATGAACGAGACCGGGGAGATCGTACTGAGCCGTGTGGTGATTCCGGAATATGTGATCGTACATGACGGTGTCCCGGAGGATCCCACTGCCCGGAATTACTGGGTGCGCTATAAGGATTACATTAAAAATGTGGCCTCCAGCGAGATTTATTCCACCTGGCCGGAGAGTGCAATTTATGCTAATATTCTGGTCATTCAATCATTTACGTTAAACCGTATATATACGGAGTGGTACAGGGGACGTGGATACGATTTTACGATAACTTCTTCTACGGCGTATGATCAAAAATGGATCTATGGCAGAAATGTGTTCGAAGAGATCGACTATCTGGTAGATTCCATTTTTACCAACTATTTGTCAAGGCCCGGTGTACGACAGCCCATTTTCACATCGTATTGTGACGGTAATCGGACTACCTGCCGGGGGCTGAGCCAGTGGGGCTCCAAGTCATTGGCGGATCAGGGATATTCTGCTATTGATATCATTCATTATTATTACGGCAATGATATGTATATCAATTCCGCAGATATTATTTCGGGAGTGCCTTCTTCCTGGCCGGGGTATGATCTGACTATCGGTTCTTCCGGGGAAAAAGTCCGTCAGCTGCAACAGCAGTTGAACCGGATCGCCAGAAATTATCCGGCGATTCCTACGTTGACACCCGACGGAATCTATGGCTCCGGTACTGCGGAGGCTGTCCGGACGTTCCAGAAGATATTTAATCTTCCTCAGACCGGAATCGTGGATTATCCTACATGGTTTGAAATCTCGGATATTTATGTGGGGGTGACACGTATTTCGGAGCCGGATGCGTAGTAAATGGGAAGTTACGCGAGCAATGAGCCGCGTAACTTCCCATTTACTATGTTGTAACAAGTGTAATTCTAACAATTTTCCCGGACAAGCATAAAAACCGCTTGACAGATAAAAATAAATAACGTATTATTGTATTAAATAAATAATACAGTAAAACAACAAGACAATGAGGGACCCGGGGAGGCATCGATAGAAACGATGCGTGACAGATAATAAGAAACAGAAAATAAGAAACAAGAAAGGATGATAGGAATGGCGTGGGAATTGGATGCTGACAGACCCATATATGCGCAGCTGGTGGAGCGGATCCAGAAAGAGATCGTGTCCGGCAAATATCAGCCGGGAGAGAAGCTGCCGAGTGTCAGAGATCTTGCGGCCGTGGCGGCGGTGAACCCGAATACGATGCAGAAAGCTTTTGCGGAACTGGAGCGGAGCGGCCTGATCGTGACACAGCGCACCAGCGGCAGAACCGTGACGGAGGACACTGAGCTGATCGGGAATACCAGAGAACAGCTGGCAGCCGGGCATGTCCGGAATTTTATCAACAACATGCAGGAACTGGGATATCAGAGAGAGGAGATCCGGAATCTCTTCGATAAGGTACAGGCCTGACAGGGGTGCAAATTTATGATGAAAATAAAGAGAGGCGGAAATAGAAATGAATAATCTGGTAGAAATTGTAAATCTGACCAAGAAATATGGTGCCAATGTGGCTGTGAACAATCTGACCGTAAGTCTCCCCAAGGGGAAGATCATTGGCCTGTTGGGACCCAACGGCAGCGGTAAGACGACACTGATCAAAATGCTGAACGGTCTGCTGACACCGACGGAAGGCACTATTATGATCGACGGAAATTATGTAGGACCGGCGACCAAGAGCAAGGTAGCTTATCTGCCGGACCGCACGTATCTGACCATGAATCAGACGATCCGGGAGATCCTGGATTTCTTTCAGGACTTTTATACAGACTTTTCCAGGGAACGTGCGGAAGAGATGTTAAAGAGTCTGGGGATCGATCCTGCAGTGAAAATGCGGACATTGTCCAAAGGTACGAAGGAGAAGGTACAGTTGATCTTAGTGATGAGCAGGAATGCCAGCCTGTATATTTTGGATGAGCCGATTGCCGGTGTGGATCCGGCAGCGAGAGATTACATCCTGCGCACCATTATCAACAACTACAATCCGGAAGCCACCGTGCTGATCTCTACCCATCTGATCGAGGATGTGGAACAGGTACTGGATGAAGTCATCTTCATGCGTTATGGTCAGCTGGTGTTATATACATCCGTTGACAATATCAGAGAAGAGAAAGGTAAGTCTGTAGATGCTTACTTCAGGGAGGTGTTCGCATGTTAGGAAAGTTAATGAAATATGAATGGAAAAATATCTGGAAAGCCGGTACACTGATGCTTCTGGGAATGTTTATCGTCACAGTGATCGGCTGTGTCGTACTGCAAATGCCGGGAGTGGCGGAATTTTTCGACAGCAATGATGTAAATGGCGCGCAGGCCTGGCTTGTGATCTCTTCCTTCGCGGCAATCCTGATCCTGTATGTGATCATGCTGCTGGCATCCACCTGGGGTATGCTGATCTTCCTGGGCATCCGCTTTTACCGCAGCATGTATACGGATGAGGGATATCTGTCCCACACCCTGCCGGTGACGGCCAACCAACTGTTCTTAAGCAAGGTACTGGTGTCCGGTGTCTGGTATCTGTTCATTTCGATAGGCATTGGTATTTCAGTGGTGGCACTGGTCGTCTCTTTGATGACAGGACTTTTAAATATTGGTGAACTGAGTGGTGTACTGATACAATATAATGGAAATATCTGGGAATTCCTGGTAGATGCTTTTTATGAACTTGGCAGAACATACGAAGAAGAGATGGGAATCAATCTGCTGCATTATGGGATTACACTACTCTTAACCTATGTGGCAGGACCTTTCATTACTATGGTCACCCTGTTCGGAGCGCTGACCATCGGACAGCTTTCCTCCAAACATAAAGGCCTGATGGGAATCCTGGCATATGCCGGCCTGACGATCCTGTCTTCCATCATCGGAAGTACTGTACAGAGTGCCTTCATGTTTGGCACAAATGTCATGAGCAACTCCGGCGGATTTTCGGTAACGACCAATATGGCCTATGACATTAACGTGATCACCAGCCTGCTCATTGCGGCCATCATGTACGGCGTATCTTATTACATCATGAACCGAAAATTAAACCTGGACTAACCGGGTCTACACCTTGCCCTCAACTGGTAAATTTGGTATAATAAATCCAAATGACAACAGGGAACGGGTGAAGGTACATGCAGGAGATTATTGATAGAATTTTAGGAGGAAACTTCGATTATGAGAATGGTTCTTTGGAATTCTCCTGCTCTAAAATAGAGATTTCCCTGTCTCAGGGAACAGCGTACGAAGGCTCTTTTCACATCCTTTCTGCATCGGAAGGCTATGTAAAAGGATCTGTAATATCGGACCATCTGCTGATGGAATGCATAACAGACCAGTTTACCGGCTCCGATGCAGAAATTTTTTATTGCTTCCATGGAGAGAATCTGGAGGAAGGGGATGTGGTGAAGGGCTCTTTTTCTGTAGTCAGCAACAGGGGAGAATACAATCTGCCTTTCGTGGTGACCGTGGAGCATGGCGTATTGAATTCTTCCATCGGTACCATAAGGAATCTGTTTCATTTTGCTAATCTGGCGAAAAGTAACTGGGCGGAAGCGGTACGGTTATTCTATGATCCGGATTTCCGGCGTCTGTTCCAGGGGAATGATGAACATTTTTATGGCTGCTATCGTATGCTGTCCGCCTATGAGGGCAATGAGCAGAACGTGGAGGAATTTCTGATCTGTATCAATAAAAAGCAGCAGATAGAGTTTCTGATAGAGGAAAAGGAACTGGTGAAAAAGCTTTCCAGAGCGGAAGGTAATTACGGGGTGACGGAGAACAGCCTGAATATTGTCAGAAACGGCTGGGGATATACCGATTTACAGATCGAATGTGAGGGAGAGTTTGTCTTCACAGAAAAAGAAACATTAAGTGATGACGATTTTCTGGGAAACCGGTGCAGACTCCCGGTCTATATCGACAGCAGTATATGCAGGCCCGGTAAAAATTTCGGCAGGATCTATATATACAATGCTTATACGTCGCTGGAGATCCCGGTGACGGTACAGCTGGGGGATATGACGGCGGTGCGGCATGCGGACCACAGTCATATGCAGTGCAGAGCACAGATCATGAAATATTATGAGGATTTCAGATTACGTAAGATCGGAACAGGTACCTGGCTGGCAGAGACCGGCAAATTGGTGGAACGTATGGTGACTATGGATGAACGGGATGCATCGGCCAGACTGTTTCAGGCACAACTTCTGATTACCGAAGAGAGATACAATGAAGCCGGCTGGATCCTGGATCATGCAGCGGATATGCTGGAGGAACAGAAAGCTGCCGGCGGGGATCTGTGGGCATATTATCTGTATCTGACGACACTGATCCACAGAGATCCCCAGTATACCAGGCAGATGGCGGAACAGGTGGAGCAGATCTATCGCTATGACAGGACCAGATGGCGGGTGGCGTGGCTGCTTTTGTATCTGTCGGAAGAGTATAACCGGTCTGCTTCCGGAAAATGGCTGTTCCTGGAGAAGCAATATCAGTATGGATGTACCAGTCCGGTCATCTATCTGGAGGCACTGGCACTTCTGAACAGCAATCCTGCATTGTTGCGGAAGCTGAACGGTTTTGAACTGCAGGTGCTGCATTTTGGCGCCAGACAGGAGGCGATCAGTGACAGCCTGTTAGAGCAGCTTCTGTATCTGTCAGGCAGAGTGCGGGAATATTCGCCGCTTTTGTGCAGAATTCTGAAAAAAGTATATGGGAAAAAAGAAGATGTACGTATCCTGCAGGAAATCTGCAGTCTGTTGATCAAAGGAGGCAAGACCGGTACGGATGCTTTTGGCTGGTATGAGAAGGGTGTGGAAAGCCATCTGCGGATCACCAATCTGTATGAATATTATATGGCCTCGACAGATATGGATTCCGTAACGGAACTGCCGAAGGTAATATTGATGTATTTCTCGTTCCAGAACAACCTGGATTACGAACACAGTGCCTTTTTATATGCGTATCTGTTGAAACACAGGGCGGAATACGAAGAATTGTATGAACATTACGAACCGCGTATCGAACGGTTTGTCATCGATCAGATTCAGAAACAGCACATTAACAGACATCTGGCGGTGCTGTATCAGGGATTCCTGACACCCGCGATTGTGACGGAGACAATGGCAAAGCCCCTTTCCCGTCTTCTGTTTGCACATCTGGTACGGGTGGAAGATAACAGAATACGCAAGGTGATCGTCGGTCAGCCGGGCAACCTGAAAATGACGGAGACTTTACTGCAGAACGGTATCGCATGGGTGGCAATCTACGGAAATGATTATACCATTGCATTTGAGGATGCCTATGGGAACAGATTCCTGAAAAATGTAGAATACACGCTGGAAAAGCTTTTGGTGCCCGGAAAATATCTGCGGCTGTTGGAACATTATGTGCCGGATACTGTGGAACTGGATCTGTATTTTGCACAAAATGACAGAGGAGAAGAAGCTATGCCTTCCGCAAAGTTAATGCGTATGGCAAGACTTGCGGCATCCGATGCCGTGGAGCCGAAGCTGCGGCATAAAATAGCGGTAGAGCTGGCGCAGGCTTATTTTGATGCCGATGATGTGCAGGCATTGGATGAATATCTGCAGGAGTTTGATGGAGAACATCTGACGGTGGAACAGAGGGAGACCGTACTTCGTTTCCTGATACTGCGGGGGAATTATGAGAAGGCATATCAGTGGATCGAACGGTATACACCGTATTTTGCGGAAGCCAAAATATTGCTGCGCCTGACGGATGCGCTGATCTCACAGTCCGTACATGATGGAGAACCTGCCTTATATGCGGCGGCATTGTCTGTTTTTCGCAGAGGAAAATACAACGGAAATGTTTTGGAGTATCTGTCTCATTATGTACAGGGAACGACGAAAGAGCTGCGTGATATCTGGAAAGCAGCCAGATCTTTTGAAGTAGACTGCTATGAACTCAGTGAGAAAATTCTGGTACAAATGTTGTTTTCCGGTGCATTTGTGGGAGAACGGCTGGATATTTTCCGCTATTACGTATCCCAGGGAGCCGGACAGGAGATCGAAGAGGCGGTTCTGATCCAGAGCTCTTATGATTACTTCTGCAGAGAAAAACTGACGGAGGAATACATTTTTCATGAAATCCGTAATTGCTATCTGCGGGGGGAAGAGACACAGAGAATCTGTAAACTGGCATATCTGAAATTCTATGCGGAGAACAGAGACAGGCTGGAGAGAGAAGATGAGCTGCTGATCCGGGACTTCCTGCAGGAAATGATGAAAGAGCATATTCATCTGAACTTTTTCCGGGAATATAAGGACTGCCTTCCCGAGCTGCAGGAACTAAAGGACAAGACCATTGTGGAGTATCATACCAGAGGCGGTGTCCGGGCAAGAATTCATTATGTGATGCTGCATGAGAACGGACAGGCGGAGGATTATCTGTCGGAATACATGCAGGAAGTATACAGTGGAGTATTTTTCAAAGAGTTTGTGCTCTTTTTTGGTGAGAATATTCAGTATTATATTATGGAAGAATCCGCAAACGGAGAACAACTGACGGAAAGCGGAAGCTTACAGAAGAGTGATATCATGAATGATAATCCAGACAGTAAATACGAGATTGTCAATGATATGATGATCAGTATGTCGCTGCAGGATGATGATACACTGGATCATCTTCTGGAGGAATATTACCGCAGAGAATATCTGGATCACAGACTGTTCACTCTGCAGTAAGATCAGACAGACCACAGAGAGGAGGCGGAAGGAAGATGCGACTGCCGGGAAGCGAAAAAGTAATCGTCGGATATGATCTTGGCAACAAATATGCGCAGATCAGCTGCTATGTTACGGGTAGTGAGGAAGAGATCAGAACATTGTCTTCCGTAGCGGGATCTTCGGTCTATACCATTCCGCTGGCGCTCAGTAAGAGACAGGGAGTCAACCAGTGGTTTTACGGAAGCGAAGCAATACGATATGCCGGGGAGGAAGAAGGAATTCTGGTGGAGAACCTTTTGAAGCTGGCCAGGGACGGAGAACCGGTGCAGATCGACGGCGCACCGATTGATCCGGTTGCGTTGCTGACGCTTTTCCTGAAACGAAGTCTGGGTCTTTTATCTCAGGTGACAAATACGGAACGTATCGGTGCCCTGATGATCACCTGCGAAGAATTGGATCATCGGATGTTGGAAGTGCTGACAGCAGCCACAGAGGGACTTCATCTGAAGACGGATCAGATCTGCTTCCAAAGTCATGTGGAGAGCTTTTATTACTATAATCTGTACCAGCCGGAGGAACTGTGGCGGCATAAGACGATATTATGCGAATATGGAGATGCTTCCATACGTACCTACTGCATGGAATGCAACCGGCATACCACACCTGTAGTGGCATATATGGAGGAGAGGGAATTTCCTTTCCCGGTACCGGAATCCGATGAGAAAATGCAGGAGATCGCGAAAAAACTGTGTGAAAATCAGATGATATCTTCGGTATATCTGATCGGTGAAGCTTTTTCCCGGGACTGGATGAAGGAATCCCTGCGCTATCTGTGTAAGGGGAGGAGAGTTTTCCAAGGCAATAATCTGTTCAGCAAGGGTGCCTGTTATGGCATGATGGAGAGACTGACTCCCGGGGAAACCGGTAAAAATCATGTGTTTCTGGGAAAAGATAAACTCAAATCCAATATCGGAATGAAGGTTCTCAGGCGGGGAGAGGTATCCTACCAGGCATTGCTGGATGCCGGAATCAACTGGTATGAAGCCAAAAATACCATGGAATTCTATCTGCTGGAGGGACGAGCTGTGGAGATCCTGATCACTTCCCTGACCGGCAAGGGGAACCGGATCGCCAGAATCGTACCGGAAGAATTACAGGAGGGAATCATCCGCCTGCGGATCAGCGTGGAAATGCGGGATGACACACACCTCAAGGTAGAACTGGAGGATTTGGGATTTGGCACATTTCGTGCTGCAACACATCACATCTGGAAGGAAGAGATCGAACTCTGACCGGAGATGAAGATGGATGGAGATGAGAATGGAAATGAAGGCAAGTCTGTGTGTAGGTGAATATTGTGAAACAGCCTATAATATAGAAGAACTGGAGATCCGGGTCTATTGCATGGAGGAACTGTGCTATTGCCTGAAGGAAAATGCGTTTCTTCTGGATATGTCTATCATGAATGATAAACTGGTGGACTGGATCGGAGAGGAATGCAGGGTCAGAGAGCTGGCAAAGCAATTGTACCCCATGGTACATAAACAGGGGTCACTGAGTGTTTTCGTGTTGACGATTCTGCAGTATGTGGGAATCTATGGGGAAGAAGAACTGCAGGCAGTCGCACAGGTGCTGAAGCAGGGATCCGGACTCAGCAACCTGGAGAAACGTAAGAGCCAGATCGACTATATGGTGGAAAAAAGAAAATATGCCGCGGCCATTCGCGGATATGATATGCTATTGGAGACCTGGAGTGATCTGGAGAGAGAAGGAAGAGAGCTTCCGGCCGGAAAAGTCAGGGCGGCGATCCTGCATAATAAAGGCGTGGCCCTTACCGGACTGATGCTTTATGATAAGGCGGCAGAGTATTTTCGTGAGGCATGGCAGGCGGATCCGGACAGAAGCCATCTGGATGCTTATCTTGCGGCAAAACGCATGGAGCTTACAGAAGATGCTTATGTGGCATTTGCGGCCCGGAACCCGGAATTCTATACAGAATCTCTGGAACTGGAGAAAAGTATGGAACAATTCGGGAGAGAATGGGAACAGCAGCCGGAATTCCGGCAGTTGAAACTGCGAAGAGAATGGCGCGCAAATGACAGACAGAAATACGATGCGGAAAATGAGAGACTCATCACAGCATTGAAAAACAGTTATCGGACGAGTGTCAGCATATAACAGGACCAGAACGGACAGGAGAAAACTATGGTGTGGTGGAAACGCTTTTTTAAGAAAAAAACAGAGCCGGTGGAAGAGGATGACTGGGAACAGGTGGTCTATACACGTAACGGTGTAAATTTTGAAGAGGAAGATCAGCGGAAGCGTTACATTGTGAACTGCCTGGAGCAGATAACGGAAGCTTCCAGGGAGATCGATCTGCTCACCGGAGAATATACACTGGTAACATCGTACCTGACGGATATGGAAGAGATTGAGGCGTTACCTGCACAGCAGAGAGGGGAAATCAACCGTACCGCAGGTAAAATATCTGCGCTGGAACAGGAACGCAGTAAATATCGTGAGAAGAAAAACCGGATGAAAGATGCGGATTATTATGCCATCCGTAAAAGAGAAGATGAGATCGAAGAAGGGATTCAGAAGATCCGGGAAGGCGAAAAATACGGCAATCTGGTACGACAGGATCTGCATCGACTGGATGGAGAACGGCATGCCTATGAATATCGCAGAAATGAACTGGAGAATCTGATGAACAATCAGAGGGGAATGGCGGTGATCTTCCTGACGGCATTGATCGTGTGCGTGATCATGCTGGCTGTTCTGCAGTTTGCATTTGAAATGGATACTTATGTGGGATATTTCCTGGCGGTAGGCGCCGGCGCAGTGGCAATCTCCTATGTGTGTATCAAATACATGGACAGTGACAGGGAATTGCAGCGTGTGGAGAAGACCATCAATAAACTGATCCAGCTGCAGAACAAAGTAAAGATCCGGTATGTGAACAACTGTCAGCTGATGGAATATCTGTATCTGAAATATAATACGGACAGTGCAGCCAGACTGGAAAAGCTGTGGAAAATGTACCAGGATGAAAAGGAAGAACGGAAACAGTTCGCGGAGGCGGAAGCCAAGATCGAATATTACCAGAAGCAACTGGTGGAACAGCTGTCTAACTATCGGGTACAGATGCCGGAACGCTGGATTGGTCAGACGGCAGCTCTTTTGGATAAACGCGAAATGGTGGAAATCCGACATGAACTCATTCAGAGAAGACAGGCGCTCCGCAAACAGATGGATTACAACCAGGAGGTGGCGGAGACTGCCAGGAACGAAGTGAAGGATGTAGCAGCAGCATACCCCAGATATGCAAAGGAAATTCTCTCGATGGTGGAGCGTTACGACCGATAAAGAATTGACAAGACCCTCCCGTTATGTTACTATGACACCGTGTTAGCAATTTACCATGCTAAAGTATACAATGCGGCCAACAGTGAGTGGCAGAACGGGAGGATGTATTATGAAAAGAGTATTAGTGGCATTATTGGCGATCAGCATGGCAGCAGGTGTTCTTACCGGCTGTGGTTCTAAAGGATCTGATAAGACATTTACCGTAGGTTTTGATGCGGAATTTCCCCCTTACGGATATCGTGATGACAATGGAGAATATGTAGGCTTTGACCTGGATCTGGCAGCGGAAGTATGCAAGAGACAGGGCTGGGAACTGGTAAAGCAGCCCATTGACTGGGATGCAAAGGATATGGAGCTTTCTTCCGGAGCCATTGACTGTATCTGGAACGGGTTCACCATGAATGGCAGAGAGGATGCCTACACCTGGACCGCGCCCTATGTGGATAACAGTCAGGTGTTCGTCGTAGCAGCAGCTTCCGGTGTACAGAATAAGGAAGAGCTGGCAGGCAAGGTTGTAGCGGTACAGAAGGATTCTTCCGCACTGGCTGCACTGAATGATGAAGAGAACACCGATAACATTGCACTTCGTGATTCCTTTGCACAGCTGATCGAGTATGCGGATTATAACACTGCATTCATGGATCTGGAGCAGGGTGCGGTAGATGCCGTAGCTATCGATATCGGTGTGGCACAGTACCAGATCGCCCAGAGAGAAGCAGGGAAGTTCGTTATGCTGCAGGGTGAGGACAACAAGCTGGCAGTAGAGCAGTACGCCGTTGGTTTCTTAAAGGGTAACGATGAGTTAAGAGATACCGTGCAGAAGACCCTTGATGAGATGGCAGCAGACGGTACTTTCACACAGATCGCTGAAAAGTGGGGACTGACCGACAGTGTCTGCCTCGGTAAATAACAAAAGATAATTGATGTAAGTCAGGATAATTAAGGAGTAGATTTCATGAGTTTGCTGACCATGAGTGCCCAGCTGGCAGAGGGCTTTCTGATAACGGTGGAAATATTTGTACTGACCCTTTTGTTTT
>OLRS01002922.1_pt1 | contig 12066 bp, 7 predicted proteins | sample 1673171 | NCBI WGS metagenome assembly OLRS01 (sample SAMEA3136762, study PRJEB25190) | human gut metagenome | biome: human gut; feature: human-associated habitat; material: faeces | place: Austria | collected 2013
CCACCAAGGTCTATCTCCATACCTGCATCCTCAAAGGAAATCTCTCTGCTTTTATTGTCGTAATCTATTTTTGAAACGTCTGCAAGCTTTAGCAGCTCTTTTAGAGTTGCATCATCCGGCACCTTAAAGTCCTTCGTCGGAAATCCCCACTCCTGCATAACAGGATATATCGCTATGTCAAAGGCTCCATCAGTCATAGTACTAAGCTCAATTCCTCTCTGCACGAGATATCCCCCATCCTCTGACAAAGTGGCTGACTTATTCACATTCAGCTTTGCTATTTCACTGTCTTCATCTCCTGTTGAAAGCAATGCATCAAGCCGCTTTATCTCTTCTATAGATGCATCCACCGCTTTTTTCGCATTTTTACCATATGCAGTCACTGTCATATATGTATCCATTGCAAATACTTCCTGTGAGGACTCTTTTGCGGATTTTAAATCACTATTTATTCCTTCCTGCGAAGCTGTTGTATTCTCTGTCGCATCACTTCCACCTGAGCCACAACCGGTCACTGCCAATGCGACTGTCAGTAATATCGCAGCTGCTATCTTATTTTTCACCTTATTACCTCTTATCTAAAAATATATATTGTTAACTTACATACATTACGCTAACTTATGTATTGCTCTTCTACCTTCGATTAGTTTTTGCTAACTTCGATATTTTATTTTATATCACGTTTTATGTCAATAACAGTCCACGAAAAAAATACCTATCGATTTTTTTTATCATTAATTTTTTCTTGCCTTTATCACGCTAACGTGGTAGCATGGTTACTAAATAAACTATTAAAGAGGTACTACAAATGAAAACATCAGAAATTATTGTATTTATCGTCTATCTGCTGTGCATGCTGGGTATCGGTATCTTCTTCTTCGTGAAAAACAAAAACGGCGGAGAAAAGACCTACTTCCTCGGCGGACGTGAGATGGGACCATGGGTTGCGGCGCTGTCAGCCGGAGCCTCAGACATGAGTGCATGGGTACTCATGGGACTTCCTACTTCTATCTATGCACTTGGCTTAGGTCAGGTATGGATTCCTGTAGGACTTGCAATCGGCTACACTATAAGCTGGCTGCTTGAAGCACCGAGACTGAGAAAATTCTCGATTGTAGCAAACGACTCAATCACCATTCCACAGTATCTGACCAACAGATTCCTGTCCAAATCACTTGCACTGCAGGTGATTTGTGCAATTGTGTTTTTGGTTGCATACACTATTTATGCGGCATCAAGCGTAAAGGCATGTGGTACTCTTTTCCACACTGTAATAGGAATGGATCCACAGATTGCCATGTATCTTGCAGCAGTTGTCATCGTAGGCTATACCTTCCTCGGCGGCTTCTCGGCTGTATGCTGGACCGATTTTTTCCAGGGCATGCTCGTGCTTGGTTCTATGTTTATAGCACCGATTTTTGCAGCATTTATGCTTGATACATCATCTACGTCAGCACTCCCGGGCGGTTACTTAAATCCATTCTCAAGCTGGCAGGATATCGTGTCAGGACTGGCATGGGGACTTGGTTACTTTGGTATGCCACATATCATTATCAGATTCATGTCCATAAAATCACAGAAGGATTTGAAAAAATCTGCAAAAATCGGAATCACATGGACCTTGCTTATTGTATTTTTTGCAACTTTAATCGGAGTAATCGGAAGACTTTTCCTTGGCTTTGACGAATCAATCAATGAAAACTCTCTTGTTTTCATCCAGATTGTAAGAAAGATTTTCCCGGGTGTTATCTCAGGTATACTGCTCTCAGCAGTGCTTGCCGCTTCCATGAGTACCGCAGACAGCCAGCTGCTTGCTGCTTCATCAGCATTCTCGAGTGATGTGTACAAGCCTGTCATCAGAAAAGGTAAGGCAAGTGACAAAGAGATGATGTGGACCGGCCGTATTGTCGTTCTTGGAATCGCTATTGCAGCACTCATCATCGCTTCAAACCCTAATGCCGGCTCTATCATGGCACTTGTTTCCAATGCATGGGGTATCTTTGGAGCTGCCTTTGGACCTGCAATCATGCTCAGCCTCTTTTGGAAGCGCTTTAACTTCAAGGGTGCTGTTGCAGGAATCATAACAGGTGCTGCCGTTGATATATTGTGGTATGCATTCCTCACATCAACCGGAATCTACGAGTTGCTGCCGGGATTTGTTTTAGGACTTATCGCAGCCGTTGTTGTGACATTTTGCACAAAGGAGCCTTCAAAAGAGGTTTATGAGCTCTTCGATAAAGCCGAAAAGTTTGATGAGTAATTAAAATAATTACTCAGTAAAACACATAAGTAAAACCGTCGTACCCTGCCATTTAAGGTCCGGTACGACGGTTTTATTTTTCTTATGCTTTATGTTGTGCTTTTAGAATGGTCTGTCTCAAATACAATTCCTTTACCTTCTACAGATGAAGCACTCGCTCTTTAATCTCCTGGGTTCTTCCCTGATTCCAGAACTGTGTTCCGATATAGCCGCATGTACGGCGGGCTACACTCATCTTGTTCTGGTCACGGTTGCCACAATGTGGGCACTCCCAGATAAGCTTGCCTGAGCCCTCTTCCTCTACGATTTTGATTTCTCCGTCGTAGCCGCATACCTGGCAATAGTCGCTCTTTGTATTCAGCTCTGCGTACATGATATTGTCGTAAATGTACTGCATTACTGAAAGCACTGCAGGGATATTGTCCTGCATGTTTGGTACCTCCACGTAGCTGATAGCGCCACCCGGAGACAGCTTCTGGAACTGGGACTCAAACTTTAGCTTGTCAAATGCATTAATCTGCTCTGTTACATGCACATGGTAGCTGTTTGTAATATAGTTCTTGTCGGTAACACCCTTGATGATACCAAAGCGCTTCTGTAAGCACTTAGCAAACTTATAGGTGGTAGACTCAAGCGGTGTGCCATATATACTGAAATCGATGTTTGACTCCTTTTTCCACTGCTCACATGCATCGTTTAAGCGCTGCATTACCTTAAGTGCAAACGGTGTGCCTTCCTTTGGCTCTGTGTGTGATACTCCCTTCATATAGCGTACACACTCACAAAGTCCTGCATAGCCGAGTGAGATTGTTGAGTATCCGTTAAATAATAATGGGTCTATAACCTCTCCCTTTTTCAGACGTGCAAGTGCTCCGTTCTGCCAGAGAATCGGTGCTACATCGGATTTGGTACCAAGAAGCCTCTTATGTCTGCACATAAGTGCTCTGTGACACAGCTCAAGTCTCTCATCAAGTATCTTCCAGAATTTTTCCTCATCCTTTTCTGATGAGCATGCCACATCAACGAGATTTAAGGTGACTACACCCTGGTTGAAACGTCCATAGTATTTACGCTTGTTTGGATCAAAGTTCTCGGCATGTGCCACATTGCCCGCTGTCTGTGAGCATCTGTCCACTGTGAGGAATGAACGGCAGCCCATGCATGTATACACATCTCCGTCCTTAAGCTCCTTCATGACCTTCTCTGAAATATAATCAGGCACCATTCTCTTTGCAGAGCACTGTGCCGCAAGCACTGTGAGATTCCAGTACTTTGAATCCTCTGTGATATTATCATCCTCAAGCACATATATGAGCTTAGGGAATGCCGGTGTGATATATACACCCTTTTCGTTCTTTACGCCCTTTATTCTCTGGTGCAGCATTTCCTCAATGATTGCGGCAAGATCTGCCTTTGTCTGCGGATCGGATACCTCATTCAGGTACATGAATACTGTGATAAACGGTGCCTGTCCGTTTGTAGTCATGAGTGTAATGACCTGATACTGAATCATCTGCACACCGCGGTTGATTTCTTCCTTGACACGAAGCTCTGCTACCTCGTTGATTTTTTCTTCATCCAAATCAAGGCCTACGCTCTCGAATTCCTTTAGCACCTGCTTTCTGAACTTCTCACGACTGACCTGTACAAATGGTGCCAGATGTGCAAGCGAGATACTCTGTCCACCATACTGTGAGCTGGCAATCTGTGCGATAGCCTGTGTAGCGATGTTGCAGGCTGTTGAAAAGCTCTTTGGTGTGTCAATCATAGTCTCACTGATTACTGTGCCGTTCTGAAGCATGTCCTCAAGGTTTACAAGACAGCAGTTGTGCATATGCTGTGCAAAATAATCTGCATCGTGGAAATGGATAAGCCCCTTCTCATGAGCCTCCACTATATCCTCAGGAAGCAGGAAACGGCGTGTGATATCCTTGCTCACCTCACCTGCCATGTAGTCACGCTGCACGCTGTTTACAGTAGGATTCTTGTTGGAGTTTTCCTGCTTTACCTCCTCGTTATTGCACTCAAGAAGGCTAAGAATCTGCTGGTCCGTAGAGTTTGACTTACGGACGATGGCTCTCTTATATCTGTAAGTAATGTAGTTTCTGGCTACGGTAAAGGCACGCTTGTTCATGAGCTGGTTCTCCACCATATCCTGTATCTCCTCAACGCTTGGAGAGCGCTTCATGTTCTCACATGCAGTCTCCACGTTGCTTGCAATTTCCTCAATCTGATCAGCAGTAAGCTTCTCATAGTCCAGCACTGAATTGTTTGCCTTTCTAATGGCAGCTACAATTTTGGCTGCATCAAATATGTCCTCACTGCCGCTTCGCTTGATGATTTTCATGTGAATTTCTCCTCTCTGTATACTAAATGCTGTAAAATACGCTACACTATATATAGTATCATTATTTACATTGCATACCATATATATGTATTTTATCATGTGTAATGGCACAAAATATGCAGCTATAAATGAGATGTAATCATTAATTCATGTCACTGCCCTGCAATGTAAAGCGGGCTTTTCACCAAACAATTACAATATAGCTACATATAAAATGCCATATTATTTAATACAAATCTGTGCATCTGTCTTTTGATGACAATCTAAATTATACAAGATATTGTTGCTATGTCAATACGCTCAACAATATTTTGTAGCATTTTGACTTATTGCACAAAAAAAGCCACAATATTTATGCTACTTTTTCAACTCTGTAATTATTTTGTTAATTGTTAAGCTTTTCCATATTGTCAATCACTCTGTCCAAAAAGCCAAGCATCATGTTAAACTCTTCCTTAGAAAAGCCTTCGTGCATGGCTTCCTCTATTACCATTATATTTTCCCTCACCCTGTTTTCGTGGTCCAGTGCTTTTTTCGTCAGCTCAATCCTCTTAAGCCTTGCATCATTTTCCATAGGTGTGCGCACGATATAGCCGTTTTTTTCAAGACTTTTAAGCATATTTGTCACTGTGGCTCCTGACAGATGAAACTTTGCTTCGATATCCTTTTGAAATATATTTTGGTCCTGATTATCCATTATATATCCAATCATCATACCCTGGCTTCGCGGTATACATTCTGTTTTACTGCACCTTTTTCTGTCAAAATATCTGTCTATGCTCCTGCTGATGCGGTTTATCTTGTGTCCTAAGTATTTATCCGGTGTAAACTCCTTCATATCTGAAATCCTTTCATAGATTTTTCTTGACAATAAAAAAAGTATATCTATAATATAGTTAGCACACTAACTAATTAAATGCAAGTATTTTTTTAGTTAACCACATTACCATAAATGTGGGAAGTTTGTTTTAATCAAATATGAATATAAGAAGAAAGGACAAAACATATGTTAAAAACACTAGGTGCCCAAATAAAGGAATACAAATGGGCTTCGATTGCGACACCTGTTTTCATGCTGCTTGAGGTGGCTGTGGATACCATAATCCCTCTTCTCATGGCATCAATCATAGACAACGGTGTCAATATGGGCGACACAAGGCATATCTATATCATGGGTGTGTGGATGATTGTCGCAGCACTGTTTGGTCTTTTGACAGGATGTCTCGGTGCAAAATATGGTGCAAAGGCCGCCATGGGCTTTGGAAAGAATCTGCGTGCTGCAATGTTTCGCAACATCCAGACCTTTTCCTTTGCAAATATCGACAGATTCTCATCCGCGAGTCTTGTCACACGTATGACAACCGATGTGACCAACATCCAGAATGCTTACATGATGCTGCTTCGCATGGCTATGAGAGCCCCTGCATCCATAATATGTGCGATGGCTATGTCATTTTTTATCAGCCCTCGCCTTGCGACAATATACTTAATCGCTGTCATTGTGCTTGGAGCTTTACTGCTTTTCATCAGCAAGGCGGCCATGAAATACTTCGACAGAGCCTTCAAGCGCTATGATGACCTGAACGAAAGCGTACAGGAAAACGTATCCGCTATCCGCGTTGTAAAGGCATACGTCCGTGAGGATTATGAGAAAAAACGTTTTTCAAAGGCAGCACAGAATATCTACGACGTATTTGTGAAGGCAGAAAGCCTTGTGGTATACAACTCTCCTCTCATGCAGTTTACAGTGTATGCCTGCATCCTGTTAATAAGCTGGCTCGGAGCTCATATGGTGGTAAGCAGCACTCTCACTACAGGTGATCTGATGGCTCTTCTCACCTATTGCATGAATATTCTGATGAACCTCATGATGCTCTCGATGGTGTTTGTAATGATTTCACTCTCACTCGCATCTGCAAGACGAATCAGCGAGGTATTAAATGAGCAGAGCACACTGCACAATCCAAAGGAACCGCTTTACGATGTGCCTGACGGAAGCATAAGCTTTAAGCATGTAACCTTCAGATATTCAGACACCGCTGAAACTCCGGTTCTGTCAGATATAAATCTAGACATAAAATCCGGTGAGACCATCGGCATCATAGGAGGAACCGGAAGCTCGAAATCTTCCCTTGTAAACCTGATAAGCCGTCTCTACGACACAGACACCGGCTCTGTAATCGTCGGAGGCCACGATGTGCGTGAGTACGACATGGACACTCTCAGAAACAAGGTAGCTGTCGTGCTCCAGCAAAACGTGCTTTTCTCGGGCACCATACTCGAAAATCTGCGCTGGGGTGACAAAAACGCTACCACAGATGAATGTATTGAGGCCTGCAAAATGGCATGCGCCGATGACTTTATCGATTCCTTCCCTGACAAGTACAACACCTACATAGAGCAGGGCGGAACCAACGTATCCGGTGGCCAGAAGCAGCGTCTGTGTATCGCAAGGGCTCTGCTTAAAAAGCCAAGGATACTCATACTCGATGACAGCACCTCGGCTGTGGATACAGCAACAGATTCAAAAATCCGTGCTGCCCTCGCAAAAACAATACCGGGAACCACTAAGCTCATCATCGCACAGCGTATCTCATCCGTCATGGATGCTGACCGTATCATCGTGATGAATGACGGAAAAGTGGACGGCTTTGACACTCACGAAAATCTGCTTAAAAATAATGAAATCTACCGCGATGTTTACGATTCCCAGACAAACGGCGGAGGAGACTTTGATGAAGGAGGTGCTGCCTGATGCCAGGACCAAGAGGGCCACGAGGTCCAAAACCCAAAATTAAAAATCCCGGTAAGCTTTTTGCGCGCCTCATGGGATTTATTTTCAAGAAATATTTACCTGCCTGCATAATTGTTGTGATATGTATCTTTGTCAGTGTACTTGCAAATGTGCAGGGAACCATGTTTACCAAAAATTTGATTGATGACTATATAGTACCACTGCTTAAGACAGGAAATCCCAACTACGGACCACTCCTTGCTGCAATGGGAAGGGTCGCCGTATTCTACGGCATCGGCGTCATCAGTACGTTTGCATACAGCAAAATAATGATCTACTTATCACAGGGCACCATTAAGAACCTGCGTGTTGAGCTCTTTTCCCATATGCAGGATCTGCCAATCCGATACTTTGACTCACATGCGCACGGCGATATCATGTCAATTTATACAAACGATATCGATACACTCCGCCAGCTCATCAGCCAGAGTCTTCCGCAGATACTTAACAGTGCTATCACTGTTGTGAGCGTTTTTGTTTCAATGGTCATATTAAATATTCCGCTCACCGTACTAACTATCGTGATGGTAATCGTAACAACAGTCGTGACAAAGAAATTTGCAGGCTTCTCCAGCCGCTATTTCCTTGCGCAGCAACGCGACCTCGGCAAGGTTAACGGCTTCATCGAGGAAATGCTCAACGGCCAGAAGGTGGTCAAGGTATTTACCCACGAGCAGGAAAATATTGAAGCCTTCGACAAAATAAACGATGAACTCTTTGAAAGCGCCTACAATGCCAACATGTACTCCAACATGCTCGGTCCTGTAAACGCACAGATTGGAAATCTAAGCTACGTGCTCTGCGCTCTTGCCGGCGGTGTTATGGCTCTTTCAGGCTTTGGCGGTCTGACCCTTGGTAAGCTTGCGAGCTTTCTGACATTTAACAAGAGCTTTAACATGCCTATCTCGCAGGTCAGCCAGCAGTTCAACAGTATCATCATGGCACTTGCCGGATGCGACCGTATCTTCTCTCTTCTCGACGAAACGCCTGAGACTGACGAAGGCTATGTCTCACTGGTAAATGCTAAGGAAGAAAACGGAAAACTCACTGAAACACCTGAGCACACCGGCTTATGGGCATGGAAGCATACTCATCAGGTTGACGGCTCTGTGGACTACAAAAAACTCGAGGGCGATGTGGTATTTGACGATGTGGATTTCGGATATGTGCCTGAGAAAATTGTACTGCACGATGTGGATCTTTTTGCAACACCCGGTCAGAAGATTGCCTTTGTCGGCACCACCGGAGCTGGAAAGACTACCATCACTAACCTTATCAACCGCTTCTACGATATAGCAGACGGCAAGATAAGATATGACGGCATCAATATAAACAAGATTAAAAAGGCTGATCTGCGCCACTCTCTTGGCATTGTTTTGCAGGATACCCACCTTTTCACAGCTACTGTCATGGAAAACATCCGCTACGGCCGGCTCGATGCAACAGATGAGGAAGTCATCGCAGCAGCAAAAGCCGCAAGAGCCCACCACTTCATCCAGACCCTGCCGGGCGGCTATCAGATGGAACTGAATGAAGATGCCAGCAATGTGTCGCAGGGACAGAAACAGCTGCTGACGATTGCACGCGCAATCCTTGCTGACAACAAGATTCTGATCCTCGACGAGGCAACCTCATCCGTCGACACAAGAACCGAAATCGAGATCCAGAAAGCCATGGATAACCTGATGAAGGGCAGAACAAGCTTCGTCATCGCCCACCGGCTGTCCACGATTCGTGATGCGGATCTGATTCTCGTCATGAAAGACGGAGACATCATCGAGCAAGGAAATCACGAAGAACTGCTCGCGGCAAACGGGTTCTATGCAAATCTTTACAATTCGCAGTTTGAGGATGTGGTGGCGTAACAGCCTTTGCGGGCGATATAAATTTATTGTAACAACACCTGAGTTGGCAAAACGGTTCAGGTGTTGTTTTTTTTCTCGAGGGAAAATCTCGTTACATTTTCCCGTCAGGCAAAAAAGCTCTCAGAGCAGAATGATCTGATGTTTGTCCCAGATCATGCATGTTATCCCAGGTTACTTGAGAGAAAAGAAAAAATTTGGTATGCTGTTGAGAAGTAGAATCTTCGATAAGAAGCACGGGGGAAAATAATGAATTTAATTTTATGCGATGATGATAAAGTGTTTTTAAATAAACTGGAAATCAGAATTCGAGGTTTATGTCAGAAATATAAGATTGCAGTGGAAATGGAGTGCTACGTATCTGCGAAGGAGATGCTGGAAGGAATCAAAAATCTTGATGAGATTTCTGTTTTTTTTATTGATATTGATATGCCGGAAGTGAATGGATTTGAGGCTGCATCGTATCTGAAAAAGTGGAACAGGGAATGTTGCATTGTGTTTGTATCGAATAAGGATGATCTGGTGTTTCAGTCATTGGTGTATCATCCGTTCTTTTTTATCCGCAAGGCACATCTGGATGAGGAACTGGAGCCGCAGATGCTGGAACTGCAGAAAAAGGCAGGAAAGAAAGTTCCCCAAATAGAACTGCAGACAGGGCGTCAGAGTGTAAAACTTGCATTGCGTGATATCTGGTTTGTGGAGAGCGAGAAGAACTATCTGCTTTTTTATCGGGAAAAAGATACGAGGGATGAGGCGATTCGCGTAAGGATGAAAATGTCAGAAGCGGAGAAAAAACTAGAAGCGCATAAATTTGTAAGGACCCATAAAGGATATTTGGTTAACATGAACTATGTATATCGGTTGCGCGAAAAAGAACTTCTGCTATTGAACGGGAAAAGCATTCCTGTCAGCAGAAATTATCTGAATCAGGTTCGAATGAAAATTATGGGAGTGGTGATGGAATGAGTGCAGCATTTTGGAAGGTTTTTGAACTTGCAATTTCTGTTTGGGAAAACATACTTTTGTTGGAATTCTGCATGGATTTTATGCAGCAGAAACCCAGAGGGAAAAAAGGTAAAATTTTGTGGGGAATTGCAGTACTATTTGGGCTAATCTTTCCTGCGTTGGAAAAGTATCCTGCGTTATATGACAGGTGGGAAATGTGGATCACATTGATTTGGCTTTTTGTCTATTTGATGGTGGGTACACGGGGAAGTGTTCTGAGAAAGGTTACTGCAGCGGTAGTTGCGAGAGCAGTATTGATGATGGTAAACACAGCGATCCTTTTCGGCGGCAGTTTTGTCCTTCAAGAAAGTGTTGCATCGTTTATTCAAGATCAGGATACAGTAAGAATTGCGCTCGTGCTATTATCAAAAATTTCTTATTTTTTTGTTGGTAAATTACTAAATAGTCTTTTGTTTGAACGAGAGAATCTGATAAGCTGGCAATGGATTGCCATGGGATGCAACCTTGTTTTCTCAATTATTGCGGGAGATACTATGATTTTGGTAGTAAGAGATCTGCCAAGTGTGCAGATGCAGGAACAGAAATGGATTTTGCTGTGCGTATGCTGTATCTGGCTGATGTGCCTGATTATGTACTTTATAGTACAGCAAATGAGCAAGGATAATCAAACAAAGCTAGAATATGAACTGATGAAAGAAAAAGAGAAATATTCAAAGGAAAGTATGGAAATTATTACGAGAAGTAATGAAGAATTACGAGAATTTAAACATGATTTGAAAAATTATCTTTTACCTCTGCAAGAGGCAATGGAGACCATGCCGCAGTCGGAAATGGTAAAGGTATGGGAAAAAATTAATCAGAAAATTGAAGATGTGCAGACGCTGATTCAGACCGGAAACAGTTATGTGGATTCTATGATTAATACAAAAATTACTCTTGCGAGAAGTGAAAAAGTAGATGTGAAATGTACGATTCTGAGCAAAATGGAAGGAATTGATGATTTGGAGTTTTGCTCTGTGTTTGGAAATCTTATGGATAATGCGATTGAAGCAGAGCGGAAAGTTACAGAGAAGAAAGAAATTATAATTTTTGTAGAGGAAAAAATGGGATATCTTCGGTTGGAGATTCAAAACAAAATAGAGAAATCTGTTTTAAATGAAAATTCAAGTTTGAATACGACGAAGAAAGATACAAGCAGCCACGGGATTGGGCACAAAAGTGTAAAACGGACGATGCAAAAGGTAGGTGGCGCGTTAAAGTATTATGAGACAGGAGATTTGTTTTGCGCAGAGGCAGTGTTTCCGATAAAATAAGATAAAACGTAATAAAAAAGACTTTGTTTGTATGAAGGAAGCAAAAAGAATGCGGATTTCAAAGGACAAAGTCTTATTTTTTGCCATCTGTACCGATTATCCCAGATAGAGCATGATATCCCAGATCCGTTGACGATGGAGAAAATTTTCGTTATGCTTCGAGTACAGAAGAGAAAGAACGAAATTTTGAAAAGAGGGGATATATGGGAAAGAAAGTGTTGGGAGTTCTGACGATATTGCTGCTTCTTTCGGGTTGTCAGAATATGGGGAATGAGTCAGAAAATTTGCAGCAGGTAAAAAAACAGGAAAATGGAGAAGAACGGAATATTTCTATCAGCAATGATGAAACGGAAACAAATGTGACACATGAAAATGATCAGGAATTAAGCGATGGTGAGCATATTAGTTTTCAGCTTGGCAGTCAGGCAAAAATTGATGCGGTTGTTGACATGCCTGACAAAAAATGGAACGAGTTTGAAAAATGTGTGATAGAAGTGGATGGATTTCAAGGAGAAAGTGTGTTC
>OLRS01002926.1_pt1 | contig 12030 bp, 9 predicted proteins | sample 1673171 | NCBI WGS metagenome assembly OLRS01 (sample SAMEA3136762, study PRJEB25190) | human gut metagenome | biome: human gut; feature: human-associated habitat; material: faeces | place: Austria | collected 2013
TAGAGCAACAGACTCATAATCTGGAGGTCCCTGGTTCAAGCCCAGGCTGGTCCACTTTAGAAATCAGCGACTTACGTTTGTGCGTAAATCGCTGATTTTCGTTTTGCGAAAACAATGCGAAAACAAAAGGTTTGAGTTTCACATTATTACAAATAGAATATTAGTTAATCTCTGTGATATTTTATTTGTTATTGGGTAGAATTTGATGTTATTCAAGTCCAAGTCGCTTTTCTAATTCTTGAATGTGATCATTCACTCTGCGTTTTCGTGTATCTTCCGAAACAAATTTATCACAATATACTTTTATGTTGCCACAAACAGAAAAGCAAACAGATGAAATGAAGAGTGTTATTGGTTTTACCAATTCTTGCTTTTCTTCATAAACAGCTCTTTTCGTTGCGTGTGACAATTCTCCGCGATAACAATACATTATGTCAATAAGAGAATCAAAATTCAGTTCTTTGTGTTTATCGGTGCATTCCTGTTTAATCTCTAAATACAAATCATAGTTCCGCTCTTTAATCATGCTTATTGTCGATAATACAGCATATTTAAGCATGTTAGATTTCTTAAAATTCTGTTTTTGCTCTCCAGAAAATTTACCCTTTGCAAAACAATATTCTAAAATCATGTAAAAATGAATATAAGCAGAAATATAATCTAGTTTGTCTAGATAGCTATTAGCTTCTCGAAAGAAATTATATGGAACTTTGGCTTCTGGTATAAATGTTTTATCAAGCATTAGTTTAGAGAAATTGTCACTAGTAATTAATACCTTTTTCTGTTTGTTTAATGATTTTCTCATAGAAAACAATAACTCGTTTTTAGCCTTGTCTGTCCATGATAAGTCTAAGTATTCATTATAATAGACTTTCATTATGCCATGTTGAAATCCACCATAAACTTCTATATTACGAAATATATCAAGCATCCTACTGTCAAGGTATTTGTCCACATTCATGGTAAATGATTTGTTTTCTCCATTTTTAGACAATTCGACTAAATCTGAATGCTCAATACTAATCTCTTTGGAAACAGATAACATGTACATTCCGCCCTCAAGATATAAACTAATTTTATGTAAACAATATAATATCTGTACTGGCTCTTTCAGTGCAAAGTTTCCATCAATAATTGTTTTGGCAGTAAATATAATATTCATATAGCCTATCTGATTTAAATATTCGAGTGTAAAGTTAATAAATTTATTTCCAAACAATAACGAAAATGAAAAATAATCATTATTTTTGCAATCAAAAGATGCAATAATGGAAGACGTAAACAGAATTAAACTCGTTTTAGTAGAGAAAAAACGTACCAGCAAATGGCTTTCAGAACAAATGGGGGTTAATCCATCAACTGTGTCAAAATGGTGTACAAACACATCGCAGCCAGATATAACCAGTTTGCTAAGGATTGCAGATTTGTTGGAAGTAGATATTAAAGAATTGATAGTTCGCGAGTATAAATCATATATATTGTCTCAAAAGGCATGAAGCAGTTTTCTGAAGCGACTCGGGTACAGATGCCTGCAATGGTTCATCTTACCCGAATAGGATATACTTACTTTGGTAAGCTGAGTGAAGATAAGAACGGCACAGTCTATGACGGTGACACGAATATTCTTTTACCTGTTTTTGAGCAACAGTTCAAAAAACTGAACCCTGGTCATGAGGGTGAATGGATGCAAGTGCTGAAAGACATCCGCAAAGAACTGAACGATGATGACCTTGGACGTGGCTTTTACAACCGCCTTAAAGTCGTATCTCCTGTAAAACTGATTGACTTTGACAATATCGAAAACAATACTTTCCATTTTACAGCTGAGTTTACTTGCAAGAATGGTCAGGATGAGTTCCGGCCAGACATCACCCTGTTTGTAAACGGACTGCCGCTTTGCTTCGTAGAAGTAAAGAAACCAAATAATCATGGTGGTATGCTGGCAGAAAGCGCACGGATGAACAAAGAGCGTTTCCCGAATAAGAAGTTCCGTCGCTTCATCAATATAACCCAACTGATGATTTTCAGTAATAATATGGAATACGATGCGTTGGGTGGTATCGTACCCATACAAGGGGCTTTCTATTGTACAGGCGCACGCACTTATTCTCCATTCAATTGCTTTCGTGAGGAAAACCCAAGCGGCCAGAAAATTGCTCCATACCATCATGATTATCCATATAAGGAGATTGACAGGGTAGCGGAAAAGAAAATACTGTCTGATTACAACTGTCAGGTAATCCATACCAGTCCCGAATATCAAACGAACCTCGATTTCAATACGCCCACCAACCGTATATTGACTTCCATGTGTTCGCCAGAACGCTTATTGTATATCATTAGATATGGTATCGCTTACGTCCGCATGGAGCGAGAGGTGGACGGCAAGATTGAATCTACCGACCAAAAGCATATCATGCGTTACCAGCAATTGTTTGCATCATTGGCTATTCGTAAGAAACTTGCCGAGGGAATAAAATCAGGAGTTGTTTGGCATACACAAGGTAGTGGAAAGACAGCTTTGTCTTATTATCTGACCTATATTCTCAATGACTTCTATTCTAAGCAGAACAAGGTCGCCAAATTCTATTTCATTGTTGACCGCCTTGATTTGTTGGAGCAAGCCACACAGGAATTTGAAGCCCGTGGACTGGTGGTTTCAACTGCTAACACAAGGGCGGAACTGATGGAGCAGTTCCGCAGCAACCAAGCACAACAAGGAACAAGCGGCCAAGCTGAAATTACAGTCGTGAATATACAACGCTTTGCAGAGGATAAGGAAAAAGTACGCATCAATGACTATGCTACAAATCTGCAACGTATCTTCATTCTCGATGAAGCACACCGTGGCTATAAACCCGGTGGATGTTTTCTTGCCAACCTTTTTGATGCGGACACTGATTCGATAAAGATAGCTCTCACGGGTACTCCGCTGTTAAAAGAGGAACGTGCAAGTTGCAAGGTCTTCGGCACTTACCTGCATACCTATTATTATGACAAGTCCATTGCAGACGGTTATACGCTGAAAATCATTCGTGAGGATATAGAAACATCCTACAAAGAGCGACTTTCGGACGTGTACGACAAGCTGGACACATTGGTGCAAAAGAAAGACATCCGCAAATCGGAAATCATAGAGCACCCCAGCTATGTGAACGAGCTGGCTCACTATATCATGCAGGACTTGAAAGAGTTCCGTAAGATACAAGGAGACGATACATTAGGCGGTATGGTCATCTGCGAAACCAGTGAACAAGCAAGACGGCTTTATGATGTATTCCAAGAGGAGTGGCAGAAATACCAACCAAAGCCTATCAAGATTAAGCTCCCTGACGGGACGTTTGTGGTAGGTGAACCCGAAGTGGATTACAAATCAAAGTATAGACCACTGAAAGCCGGAATCATTCTCCACGACACAGACGACAAGGAAACAAGAAAACAGACAGTCAAGGATTTCAAAAAGAATATGACCGTAGATATTCTTATTGTCTTCAACATGCTATTGACTGGTTTTGATGCACCTCGTTTGAAGCGTTTGTATTTCGGTCGTAAGCTGAAAGACCATAATCTACTTCAAGCCATTACCCGTGTAAATCGTCCATATCCGGGAATGCGTTACGGATTTGTCATTGACTTTGCCGACATTAAACGTAACTTCAAAGAAACAAACGAGGCTTATCTGCAAGAGTTGAATCGTTTTAACGATGTGGAAGAGACTGGTGACGGCAATGCCACAGACACTTTCACTCAAGTGATTGAGGACAAGGACGAGATTGTGGCACAAATGAAAAAAGTACGCCAGACCCTCTTCGATTATTCCTACGATAATGCGGAAGAGTTTTCTTCGGAGATTTCCACGGAAGAAGACAAGGCTGTTCTGCTTGACCTAAAACAGGCTTTGGAATCTGCGAAAAATATGGCAAACCTCGTGCGTACTTTCGGCGATGAGGACATGAAGGAACAATTCGCTAAACTTGAAATCACGAAGTTGCCTCAGTTGCTTTCCGAAGTACAAAGGCGTATTGGCATCATCAACCAAAAGGAAGCTTTTAGCATCGGTGATGAAACAAAGACACTAATCAATGAGGCGATGATGGATATAGAGTTCACCTTCTCTAAGATTGGACAGGAAGAAATGCGCCTTATTTCGGGTGGAGCGGAGCTGAAAGAGAAATGGCAACGCACCATTGCCTCGTTTACCCAGAACTTCGACCAAGACGATCCTGAATTTATGTCGCTGCGTGATGCTTTTATGGAACGCTTCAAGGAGCATGGCTTTGTGATTGACAGCATAGCCAAGTTCAACGAAGAGACTCAGGCTTTGGATGAAATCATAACCCGTTTGCAGGACTTGCAAAAACGAAATAATGCTTTGGTAAAGAAATATAAAGGGGATGAGAAGTTTGCCCGAGTACACAAGCGCATCCGTGAGGTCAACAAACAAAGAGAAGAGAAAGGGCAGAAGCCGATGTTCTCATTCCTTGATGATGAGATTGTAGCCATTCTCAATATTATCAAAGAGGATGTGGATGCCAAAGTATATGACCGTAACGATATTTTGAAAAAAGATGCATACTTCGGGCGCACGGTAATGGCTCTTATCAATGGGTGCTTGTATCATTTTCCACAAATAAGGCCGGAAATGGACGATTATAAGTTCATCCAGCAACGAATTTCACAACAATATATCAACCAATACAATGCCACATACGGCATGGCTTAAAAAGAAGGAATTATGTCAGATATAAAAGAAAAAACATTAAAGCTCATTGACGGACTGAAAGCGACATGCCAGTCTTACGGTATGGGCAACGATGGCAACGAATATAAGATAATCACTCAGGTGTTTCTCTATAAATTCTTGAACGACAAGTTTGGCTATGAGTTGAAAAACACCAAAAGCGATATTGCCAAGAAACTGATAGGGGATGTGAAATGGGAAACGGCATACGAGAACCTTTCGGATGATGAGCGTATGCTTATCCAAAGTGCCATTTCGCCCGATGTTCCTATGCTTGAGCCTTATCACCTGATAGCTAACCTTTGGAACCAGCAAAGTAAAGGGGATTTCGATACAATCTTTGATTCCACGATGACAGACATTGCGGAGCAAAATGCGGATATTTTCTCTACGCAAACAACTGCCAACACAAAGATTCCTTTGTTTGAGGCTTTAACACCGTTTGTGACTGACACGGCACAACGTGCGCCATTCGCTCGTGCTTTGGTGGACAAGCTTGTGAACTTCTCTTTTGAAGAGGCATTTGCTCAAAACTACGATTTCTTCTCCAGTATATTTGAGTACCTGATAAAGGACTACAATACAGCCGGAGGTGGTAAGTACGCGGAATACTATACTCCTCATGCTATTGCCACGATTATGGCCCGTCTTTTGGTGGGTGACAATGCTGACCTTCATAGTATGGAATGTTATGATCCATCAGCAGGAACAGGAACCCTTCTTATGGCACTTAGTCACCAGATTGGTGAAGACCGTTGTACCATCTTCTCGCAAGATATTTCTCAACGAAGCAACAAGATGCTGAAGCTGAATCTGCTGCTTAATGGGCTTGTCTCTTCACTTGACAATGCTATTCAAGGTGATACCCTTGTTAATCCTTATCATAAGAGCGATGGCGGACAGCAACTGCGCCAATTCGACTTTGTTGTCAGCAATCCGCCCTTCAAGATGGATTTCTCAGATACAAGAGAAAAGATAGCTGCCATGCCTGCACGTTTCTGGGCAGGAGTGCCTAATGTGCCTGCTAAGAAAAAACTGAAAAAGACAGGCAAGGGTGCGATTGTTATCCCAACCGGATTTATCACAGCTAAAAGTGGTATTGAGAACAAGATACTTCATAAAATAGTAGATGATAAGATTGTATATGGCTGTGTTTCCATGCCAAGCAATGTATTTGCCAATACGGGTACGAATGTAAGTGTGTTATTCTTCGACAAGTCGGCAACCACAGATAAGGTAATTCTGATTGATGCCAGCAAATTGGGTGAGGAATACAAGGATGCCAACGGATTGAAGAAAGTACGTCTAAACGATGAAGAGATAGAAAAGATTGTCGGCACATTCCAACGCAAGGAGGCCGTAGATGATTTTTCTGTAGCCGTTACCTACGATGAGATTAAGGAAAAAGGATATTCGCTCTCAGCCGGACAATATTTCGACATCAAGATTGATTATGTAGATATTACCGAGGAGGAATTTAACCAACGTATGGCTAACTATAAGCAAACCCTTTCCGAACAATTTGCAGAAAGCCATCGGTTGGAAGAAGAAATCATGAAACAGTTGAATGCTTTGCAATTCAACGTAAATGTAGGCGACAATGAGTAAAGGATTGACCATCATAGACAAGGACTATACCCAGTGGGTAGAAAATCTTAGTGTGCGTTATCGGCAAAGTCAAATCAAAGCCGCCGTAAGAGTAAACCGAGAATTGCTCAAGTATTATTGGGAACTTGGTCGAGACATAGAAGAAATGCACGTTGAAGAGCGTTGGGGACAGAGTGTCATTAAGAATCTCTCTGTGGATTTACAACTCAAGAATCCGAATTCAACGGGGCTTTCTCGTACTAACATCTATTATGCAAAAAAATTCTATTTGCTTTATTCTCAACACCTAAAGGTTGTCCCACAAACTGTGGGACAATTAGAGGATGAAAATGGGCCACAATCTGCGGAAGACTCTTCTGAAGTTGTCCCACAGCCTGTGGGACAATTGAAAGAGATGCTTTTTTCAATACCTTGGGGACACCATCGTTATTTGATTGACAGATATGGAACTGAACCAGAAAAGGCTTTCTTTTATGTAAAAAAGACAATGAAAGAGGGGTGGAGTCGTGATGTGCTTCTCAACTTTATGGACTCAGGACTATATGAACGAGAGGGCAAGGCCCTGACAAACTTCACACGTACATTGCCAGACGAGGCAAGCGACCTCGCACAAGAACTGACGAAAGACCCTTACAATTTTGCCTTTACAGGAATAACGAAACCCTACAATGAGCAAATTCTCAAAGATGCATTGCTCGCCAACATATCCCAATTCCTGCTGGAACTCGGTACGGGATTTGCATACGTTGGCAAAGAATACCGACTTCAGATAGGACAAAAGGAAAAATTTATTGACTTGCTTTTCTACAACATAAATTTATCATGCTATGTGGTAATTGAGGTTAAGATTGGTGAGTTTGATTTTCAAGACTTGGGTCAGTTAAGTGGTTATGTGGTTGCATGCAATCATATCCTCAAGAAAGAGGGAAGAGATAATCCTACAATCGGTTTACTCATCTGTCGTCAAAAGGATTCATTACTTGCGCAATACGCATTGGAGGGAAGTAATCTTCCTTTAGGAATATCTGAATATGAGTTATCTAAACTCTATCCTAAAAAGGTGGATGGAACAATACCAACGATTGAAGAGATAGAAGCAAAATTGGGCAATAAAGATAAAAGTTGAAAGAAAAATATGATAGATTATGATAAAATAACCGAATATATGACCACTATGGGATTGAATGCGAATGGTGGTTTTCAGTTGTCTGCATTTGCGATAAATGAAATGTTAGGCAATCATTACTCTATATCCGAAAAAGACTTGCACGATGGTGTAGAATGGCTAAAAGCTAAGATGAAAAAAGAAGTTGAAGAAAATCCATATTGGACTACAGAGCATAAAGAAGATGTAAAAAATGGACAAGAATACTTTTTGAATTGCTTTGAACATGAAGCCAAATCATATCTAAAAAATCAAAATAGATTATTATGATTTTGACGAAATATAAATTGAGAGAAATCCTTGATGTTACAAGAGGTGCAAGTCTCAGTGGCGAGTATTACGCCACTGAGGGTGAATATATCCGTCTGACTTGTGGCAATTTCGACTATCAGAACAACTGTTTTAAGGAGAACAAGTCCAAGGACAATCTTTATTATGTCGGAGACTTCAAATCTGAGTTTCTAATGGAAGAGGGAGATATTATTACCCCTTTGACAGAACAGGCAATAGGCTTGCTTGGTTCTACTGCCATTATTCCTGAAAGCGGCAAATACATACAAAGTCAAGATGTAGCAAAGATTATCTGCAAGAAAGACTTGTTAGATAAGGATTTCGCATTTTATCTCATATCCTCCGCCCTCGTTAAGCAACAGCTAAGTGCTGCTGCCCAACAGACTAAAATTCGTCACACTTCACCTGATAAAATCAAGGATTGCACAGTGTGGATTCCCGAATTATCTGAGCAAAAACGCATCGGTAAGTTATTGCGCTCCATTGACCGCAAGATAGAACTTAACCGAGCGATAAATCAGAATTTAGAGGCGATGGCAAAACAACTTTACGATTACTGGTTTGTACAATTTGATTTTCCGAATGAGGAGGGAAAGCCATATAAGTCAAGTGGTGGTGAAATGGTCTGGAATGAGAAGTTGAAACGAAATATGCCAAAAGAGTGGTGCGCCATGACTATTGGAGAAGTTGAAAATAATATCATAACTGGCAAAACTCCGTCATGTGCCGATGAAGATAATTTTGGTGGAGATATTCCTTTTATAACCATAGATGATATAAGAGGCAATTTATTCGTATTCAACTCGCAGCGTACCCTTTCCACCAAAGGCGCAGAAAGTCAAACAAAAAAATACCTACCGAGTGGATCGCTTTCAGTTTCTTGCATTGGTACAATAGGGGTTATGGGATTCATTGCAAAATTATCACAAACAAACCAACAGATTAATTCTATAGTTTTTGAGAATGAACACAATAGAGAATTTGTATACTTTGCTTTGAAATTATATTTTGAGAATGCAAAAGCCAAAACTGGTAATGTATTTGCCAATATGAGTAAAGATGAATTTGCTTCGATAAAAGTAGTTTATTCGCCAAAGCAAATCTTACAAGAATTTCATAATAAGGTTGTTGCCATATTTGATAATATAAAGAATAACATTGATGAAATCAATGCTCTTACTAAGCAGCGAGACGAACTTCTACCACTCTTAATGAATGGTCAGGCAATGGTAAATTCTGATTTATCCGACGGTTGAGTTCAATTTTCTTGTCCAATGCAGAGAATATTTCGCCAATTCGCTCTTGATTACGTAATGGAATCATTGGAACTGGAAACGAATTGAGCGCTTCAACGGATAACGCATAGCGTTGTCCGCTTCCAGAAGCATTACAAGCGAAATATTTCTTTGCATAGTCAGTATGCAGAAGGGCGTTTAGGTAACGTCCATCTAAAATATCTTTGTTTGGAGTAATCAGGGCGCAATGGTACCCCAAGATAACATCATCAAAATCATCGGCAATATAAGTGGGAACACCAATGTCATCACGAGTCTCACTATCCTTGGTTAAAGCTACTTGACCTTTCTTTAATTGGAACTTGGAAATCTCATTGGGACGGGCAGTCGCAAACATAAAGCCATCATGCTGAGCTGTGGTTATAGCCCAGTTATAATAGACATCAACAAAGTTGCAAAGCCGGATTTCTTGTTCGCCGTCTTTTGTTTTCTTGTCAACCCCACTAATTTCTACAGTGGCAATATCTCCCAGTTTCTGTTTATCCATTTGCATCCTATTTGGATGCAAAGTTACACATTTTCAAGCAGAATCCAGCATGATTACTTATCCCAAGTATTTCTTATGGGCTAACTTTACATTGTTTTGGTTCACAATGGCATAATGCAAGGTAGTATCTATACGCACATGACCGAGCAGACGTTGCACCTGTTCAATGGGCATACCTTTGTCAATAGCCATTGTTGCAAGTGTACGACGAAACTTATGCGGATGAACCTTAGGCATAGAAAGGGACTTTCCTAATTCCCGGATTCTTACTTCTACACCGCTAATTGTTAGGCGAGTATGAGGTGAGTGGAGGGAAACGAATAAAGCAGGATTGTCATCTGTGCGTTCATCAAGGTATTGCTGCAAATGTAGTTTAGTTCGGGCATTGAAGTAAACAACACGTTCTTTGTTGCCCTTGCCAAATACCACGCACTGGCGTTCATGGAAGTCAATATCTTCACGATTCAACTTAACCAATTCACCCACACGAATGCCCGTGGAAGAAAGAATGTCTATAAGGGCAAGGTCTCGTTTGTTGGTGCAACTATCCCGCAGTTGCTCCAGCTGCTCGTCAGAAAGCACCTCCTTAACAAGCGAATCTGTCTTAACCTTGTGGATACGTCTAACGGGACTTTTGGCAATATAATCTTCATCTTCCAACCATGCAAAGAAGCTGGAGAAGATGCGTCTCATGTTGTCTATGGTCACTTTACTGGATTGGTGCTCTTCCTGATAATCGGATAGATAGGCTCGAATATCTGATGTTGTTATATGACAAATCGCTACTGAAAGCGTAAGTAATAATCGCTCAATAGTATTACGGTAATATGCCAATGTTTTCTCTGAGCACCCCTCTATCTTCTTTGCCGAAATAAACGAGCTTAGAAGATGCTCATTCTCTTGCGCTTGTTGTTTGGAACAATCTTCTTTTTCGACTATTTCTACATTATGTAACTCTGATGCAAGCACAGTTTTAAGCCGTGCCATTTGTCGGCAGTCCAAGTCACGCTGCATCTCCGCAACTATTGCCTGAATGATGTTTTCTTTCATAATTCTATAAAAATGATGTATTATAATATAGAATATAAGCAAGAGAGACCTGATAGCCTCTCTTGTGCATTTTTAATTAGTCTTCGTTCCAATGCCTTTCACATTCAGGACAGCAATTGACGCTAGATTCTGCATAGAACTCATGTCCACAACATTCACAAACGATTCTAAGGAATCTCTTTCGAATAATTCTATACCTCATAATGTAATTATTAAAGGCCATGTGGGAATATGCCCATGTATATATGAATAGTAATTTAGCAGCACAACGGGTTAAAAAGAGTCGATAAATCAGAATTTACCAACACTTGACCGTTCATTAAAAGTGGTAATAGTTCGTCTCGCTGCTTAGTCAAGTTATTATTCTCAATTATATTTTTATCAATCATTAAGTGATATTGAGAAACAATAGCATGAAATTTCTCAATTAGTTGTTCTTGAGCTTCAAACCAATGATTTGCCAGAAATACATCTGTTTGAAAGTTCTTAATACCAGAGGTTTTACCTTCAAAATTGAACATATTATCATTATCATAGAGGCTTTGCCATAGATAATAAAAGTACTCTGAAAGCACTCGTTTCTTCATACTAAATGATTGACAGAAATTAGAGCAGACCAGAGCTCCTCCATTTCTTTCTATAACTCCTTTTGTTATCAAAGCTACTCTACCTGTCGCTTGGACTGGGCTTCCTCCAGAAATTTCAATCACAATGTCACCATCTTCTAAAAGTCGGTCAGAGTGTTTCGATGTAATATGTCTTGTGGGCACATCATTTAGCTTAATAATATCAGCTCCACGCACACAGCCTACTTTGATTGTTCCATCTTTAGACGTATCATATCCCCAATCTCCACCTTTATTCTTATCTATAAAGGCATTAAGTGTAATATCTTTCCACCTTTTGGGTATTTCTCGTTTCAGTTTCTCATTCCAGACCATTTCACCACCACTTGACTTGTAGGGTTTGCCTTCTTCATTGGGAAAGTCAAACTGTACAAACCAGTAGTCGTAGAGTTGCTTCACCATCGCTTCTAAATTCTGATTTATTGGCATGCATCTTATCCTATATCTTGATTTCGGTATACAGAAACTTAGGCATAATTTCATTTGCCGGCAATTTGCCGATAAACACAAAAACCACAATAAGTAGACTATAACAGGGGCGGAACACCGTCCCTGTTAGTTGTATGTTACATAATATACAACCAGCCCTAATCCCAACGTATAAACGAGTAAGAATATCACCAAGCCTCTCATCCAAAAATCCGAGAACCAAACGCCTTCATTCCGTCTGAGGATTTTACGCATGTTGGATTCATGTTCAGTAATAAGTTTCGATTGTTCGGCACGGTGATTTGCCAATACCGAAATCCAACTTTCTACAGAATGGT
>OLRS01002931.1_pt1 | contig 12002 bp, 6 predicted proteins | sample 1673171 | NCBI WGS metagenome assembly OLRS01 (sample SAMEA3136762, study PRJEB25190) | human gut metagenome | biome: human gut; feature: human-associated habitat; material: faeces | place: Austria | collected 2013
CCAGCCTGTATAGCCAAAAGATGGTTTATCCACCACTGTATAATCCTTCTCTGCGAAAAGTCCATCCGTTAATGCACTGCAGATCTGCCATCCGTCTGTCCCCTTGATACAATGCGGAACCGGCAGATGCTTTCCTTCATTTGTCTGCATATAATCTTCTCCATGGGTATCTCTGGTAAAGATCACTTCTGCATCTTCTTTATGATATGCGTCTATCTTGGCTCTGACACCGGGAAGGATCTTCTGCGCGTCCTCCGAGCCAAGTGCTCCTGTTACAAAATCATTTTGCATGTCTACAACGATCAATATTCTTCTCATGGCGTTCTCCTTTTCTATCTGCAGCATCTGATCCGGCAGCTGCCGTTCTCGTCAAATTCTTCTATTTCATATAGCAGCGGTCCATCCTCTCAAAAGGTCCCAATTGTGGTGTATTGTTCTTCGTTTTGTGTTGAGTATGTTTTTTGATTCCTGTGAATTTCATGTATAAAAAAGATTAGAAGGCATAAAGAACGCTGATGCTGCCCGCGGCACCGCGGCGATCGCCAACGTAGCCTTTAACGCCGATATCTGCCGTCCACGGACTTGAAGCCGAAGGCTTCACGGAGAGCCCCAACTCAAGAATGCCGGTATTGCCTGAAAGCGAAGGCACATCCAGCGCTGCAGCTGAACCGCCGAAAAGAATGTCAGCCTCTGCATCACCGTCAAAGACATGTTCGTATGCTGCGCCGACCTTCCACGAAGTCGTTTCAGAGAAGTCGCCCGTCAGACGGCCGCCGATACGCAGTGCATGCGTTGTGGCTGAACTCATCGAAAGCGTTTCGCCGTAACCCGTGCCGAGATCGGTGTCATCGTTATCCAGATAGGTGACCGTATAGCGGCCATAGAGGTCGAGCTGTACCGGATCGAGTTTGAACACATATCCGCCGCCGAGATGCGCGGAGGCATAGAAAGCATCGGACTCAAAATGTGCCGAAGCGTTCCCGAACGCACCGTCAAAATCGGTCGAAGCAGAACCCGCCCGCACTGAACCTTCAAGATAGAAGGGCGTCGAGAAGTCATAGCGCAGGGCCGCGCCGACGCCATAGTAATCATGGTCGGCATCGCCTCGCGCACCGTTAACATGAGAGTCAGAAGACGCCCAGCCGGCTTCTACAAAGCCGACAATCAAAGCGCCGCCCACTCGGCCTGCTGCACCGGCAGCCAAGGAAGTGCCGCGCAAGTCAACATGAGAACCGGTTTCATAGCGAGACTTTCCGCCGTGAATCGCACCGAAGGCCGTAAAGCCGGGTGCGCCCTGAGCGGCTCGAACCGCTGCATTCAGACCTTCGTCGGCAATGAACTCTGCACCCTGATTCACAAACGCCACAGAGCCCAGGAACGCTTCGGAAAGCGTCTTGGAATTGGTGTTCGCTTCACCCTTGCCGCTGATTGTTGACTCACCGATCTGAAGGCCGCCGGAGGTGATGCCCATGCCGTCACCCGTACCAGCTCCGACGTTGTAGGTGAAGTCGCCGGTCGGCGTTTCAACAACTACAACGATTTCTTTATCGGTCTTCACGGAACCATCAATCAGCGTCTGACCGGCCTTGGCTTTCGCACGAATGCTCTTTGCATCACTCAGATCGATGTCCCCCTCTTTAACCGTGAGGACAGCTGCCGTTTGTTCATCCGCGGCATTGAAAGCATAAGATTGTGCGGTTCCAGTCACACTGCCAACGGAGTTGACGCCGGTGAAGACGACGGCTGTTTCCTTGGCACCTGAAAGATCCAATGCCTTGGAAATGGTCACGTCCGTTAAAGAAGCGCTGCTCGTGCCGACCGTACTGTTAGCGCCAGAACCGCCTGTGTACACAGACCCCGACACCGTTGTTGCTGTGATCTGCAGCTGGGCGGATTCGACAGAAGAACTCTTTGCATTGGCGGAAGCGATACCGCCAGCGTAGACATTCACTTCCTTGCCGGATGATCCCAATTCGGCATTTGAAATAGTGAGAGCGGCACTCTTGACGGCCGTTTCAGAACCGCTCCCGTAGGCATAACCGCCGCCAACAACGTCAGCGTTAATAGTTGCACCGTCGATTACTACAGACGAAGTATCGGAAGTGGATTTTAATGTAGTCTTATCACTGCTTTGCTTATTCCAGGATACGCCAGCGCCAACCACTGCCGCTGAAATCTTGACCTCGTCTCCAGCCGCAAGGTACTTTATGGCTTCAACAGTACTATTCCCCGAGATGGAAACTACGGATGAACCGACAGAGGATGTGGAAACAAAATCTCCCGTCTTGTCATAGGAATAGCTAAGGCCGCCGCCGATAACGCCATGGACAGTTCCGCCCGTCATTTGGATTGATGCCTGTCCCTCAACATCGGCCGCCATGTTGCCGGAAGCGCCTTGCCCGATCTTGGAATGTCCGCCGCCGATCACAACACCCTCTACGGTTCCCCCGGAAATTGTGACGGCTGCATCACCGGTGACGGTATTGGATATCTTCCCGTTCAATCCGTTTACCTTGCCGCCGCCGATCACATTACCTTCGATAGTCCCATTTTGGATAGTGACCGAAGTGCTTTCAACAGTTACTGTAGCGGTGTTCGTAACCTTCGAATCACGCTGCCGAACATAACTGCCGCCAATGACTTCGTCTTTCAATACAGCTTTCGCAGCATTCACGATTACTGAACTTGTTCCGCTGATACTCGAACTTGATGACTCACCATCAAGCGTCAAATGCAGCAGACTGCCGCCAATGACGGATTCACTAGTCTCAATCTTCTCAGAACCCGTGATGGAGACAGAAGTACTGCCGTTGATCGTACTTGAAGTGGCGTTTTTGCCAGAGCCGCCGAATCCCAAGAGATCCCCGCCGACTACACGCCCCTTAATGTCAATAGCCTTTTTAGCCTCAATGGTTACTGAAGAACCTGAAGACTTCGTCGATGATTTTTGCCCTAGAGCAGCACTGCCGCCGAAGACGCCGAAATCGTAGCCCTTAGAGTTATTAGGATCGGAAGACTGAAAGGTTCCCCCTTCAATCCGGAGAGAACTGACGCCGGTCGTAATGGAAAGGTCCGGCTTGGAGGAATCCGATGCTTGTTCTTTACCATAGTTATCTGCAACACTGCCGCCAAAAACTGCTCCGGTAAAAGTTCCGCCGGAAATACTAAGGGAAATATCCCCTGTTTCTGCATTAGTTAAAGCCGGAATACCATAATCTTTATTACCTGTGGATTTCACATACGATCCACCGATCACACTGACCTTGTCTCCCCAACTCATAGCACTGCCAGTGACGGTTCCTCCTGAAATCACTGCCGTCACATTCCCTGTAGTCAGGTTGGTGTTGTCCGCATTATTGGCCTTGCTGCCGCCAATAAAATAGGTGACGGAGCCTTCCCCCGACAGAGTGACGTGAGTGTTGCCAATCTTAAGGTCGTAGTTACCGGCCGTAGGCTGCTTGATGTGATTGCCGCCAATCAATTCATCAAATGTTCCGCCTGTGAGTGTGATATTAGTGTTGCTCGCACTATGGTCAAGATCGCTTGTCTCAGAATTGCCGTCATAATGCCACCCGCCAATCAGTTTTATCGAGGGGGATGACCCGGTTCCATCAAATATCTTTGTTTGCCCGTTTGCTTCGTATTCAGAAGCCCCTGCAAATGCAGATCCCATTGCTAATGCTGTCAACGAGGCAGCAATAATCGTTTTCTTCATCAAGCTCTCCAGTGAAAACAAGGGTTGCAGTCTTTTTTACCCCCCCCCCTTCTTCTGTCAAGCGTCTTGGTTTTCCTGATGAACTCGGGCGTACTCCCGGACGATAAAAAAGAGCTTTCCAGCGATGAAGCAAAAACCATTATGATTGGTGTTCCGTGAACATCAACCATATGATTATCTGCTAAATTTGATTGTATTACAGTAATCAAATGAAAACTATTTGCATTGCCTCTACGCAATGGCTGTTGTTTAGCGGATCTATCTTTAAGGGTCCGTTAGGTATACGCAAACAAGTGATTGTATACATTTGAAGCTGTATGATTCATCTTCGTATAACCATTGAGCTCAGACTACATAACTGCTCTCACTTTTCCAAAATTAATCATGAAAAAAGCACTAATCGCCATTACAGCATTGACTGCATCCGCCCTGATCGCCGGCTGTGCCAATGTCCCCCGGGAAGCTCATCGCATCAATTTGATCACGCTCGATGAAGCCGAGGCCAACCACTGCAAGAGCCTCGGCTGGGTTGGATCGGTTTCTGTTCTCCTCATCAACGGCAAAGCCCGCAACACGGCTGTCATTCTGAAGAAAGCAGTCAAGATGCCCGGCGCGACGCACATTGCCTACACCAAAGGCGAGGCCGGCTATGCCACGACTCGCGCTCAGGTACTGAGCTGCCCGAATCCCAACTTGAAAACAAAAGATCCGGAAACGATGGCTTATCAGCGCGAATACCTCGAGCACGACTAACGCTGGAATCAATCTGCTCGACCGCTTTCGCGATTCATCAGCTCTTTCGGGCCTGAGTACGATTTAAAACCATCCGCCCGCTGATTTTCTTCAAATCAACGGGCGGATTTTTGTGCAGTTCAGCCTTTGCAATAAAAAGTGAATTCCGGAGACGAGCTCAGTTTGAAAGAGGTCTCCGGCAGAGAGACAGGCTCATTAATCCTTCTTTTTACGGTTGGCGAAGAAGTTATCCTTTTGGATATCTGCAGTGCGGATCGTGAAGACTTGATTCATCAAATCTGCGGTCAGCGCCTCTGCATCCGCTATCACCTGAATGTTGAAGTCGTCGAGCGACTTCTGAGCAGCCGCAGGATCCTTTTTCAAGGTCTTGACATAGCTGTCCTCAAAAGTCTTCATACGGCCTTCGACCTCTTTTTCAAACTCCGCATAAGCCTTCTTCACAATGGGGGCGAGCGTCGGATAGTCCGTCATAACAAGCGTCTGAAGCTTGCGGAACTTCCAGTAAAGGCTCTTGTCATCGGCCTTGTCGGTACCCATGCCGAAGTGTTCCGGATAGGCACTCACGCCCGAATACACAGGGAAATAGACCGAGAGATCAGCCATGCCCATCGCCAGGTAGGTCACTTCGCCGATCGCGCGCGGCAGCCATGGGCGCACCTGCATCACATGAGACTCATAGGTGCGGAAGACGCTCACCGGGCGGTAGGGTTCGTCGCCGCGAAGCCTCTTGGTGTACGGATCATGAGACTGCAGCTCTCCGGACTCAAAGTGATTGCGCATGATGGCCTTCAGGTCAGCAACGGTGACCTTCTGGTCGGGCGCGGCCCATACCGGGAAGCTTCGGCCGGCCTGCACCGGCTGCTCGAGACTCGGCGTCAGCAGTTTCTGAATCTGCCAGACGCGCGGATCGTTGTAGTCGCGGTCACGATCATCATCGCGGCAGTAAGCCTTGGAAAAATTGAATTCTCCATCTTTCTTCGGGTCGTAGAAACCGTTCTTTACAGCGAATTCAACGAGCGTTTTGGAAGCCAAAAAGTCCGGGCTCTTCGGATCGTACTTCTGCAGACGTCCTTGGTTGCCGGAAGCAAAGTATTGGTTTTTCGGTGCGCGCTGAGCGAGCCACTGGTGGCCCGTGCCCGTTTCGAAGTACCACACTTCCTTTTCATCCATCAGTACAACGCCGAAACCTTCTCCGGCACCCTTGGTTTCAACAATGGATCCGAGCAGCTGCACGGCCTCACGAGCCGTTTTAGCCACTGGCAGAAGGACGTCCGGAATGTCATCTTCGGTGATGCCGGTATCCTCAACATAGGGATCAATCTTCAGAGCATCATCGCGCGCAAAGATTGATTCCGTTCCCGAAAATCCGACGCCCGCTTCATTCCAGCCCGTTGCACCGTGCACTTGGGTCTGCCAATTCGGCACCGTGGTGAAGCGCATGGCATTTTCCGGCAGCGGATACTCAAAATTGTTCGCTCCGTGGTGATCGGCTGTTCGATACATGCCTTTCTGACCTTTCTTGGCCGGATGAATCACCAAATGCTGCGCTTTCAGTGCGCTGCTGTCAGCCGAGCGGGCAATCAGGATTGAGCCGTCAGACGTGGCCTCTTGCCCGACCACAACCGTGGTGCAGGCCAAAGCAGAACCGGCGATGAGCGAAGCAATGGCACCGGCGAGCGCAGCAATGCGAAATGATTTCATTAAAAATTCTCCTCATATGGTGGATCCCGAATCAACGCACTCCCCTTGGTCATCGCACATGGGCAGGGAACCGCACTGCGAGAGGACTGCAGCGGCAAAACCTCAGCCTTGCCGCACTGTCAACCAGGACCCCGCAAGGCTAATGCTTCTAGGTAATTTGTCGTATAAGGACTTCTCCGATCTTGCATATTGCGGTGACTTCCGTAGACCGCTTTCAAAATGCATTAAAAAAAGATCCTGCAGACGATAAATTTGTCTGCAGGATCTTGATTGAAATCTCTCCGAGAGGCGTGCAGCGCACGCCTTCAAACCGAGAGTGTGTTATTTCGCGTAGGAAGCAGCGGATTCAGCAGCCACGACACCCGACACGATGGCCCACGAATTCATCATGGCGGTCATGGAGTCGGCGCCGTTCGCGCCGCCCACCACGCAGCCCGCGCCATAAAGACCCGGGATGGCAGAACCGTCCTTCTTCAGAATACGCATCGCGCCGTCAGCCTTGAGACCGCCCAGCGTGGTCTGATAGCGAACCTTCTGCTCCACAATGCGCCAGGTGCCGCCTTCAGCAAGACCGCCCGTCAGATGACGGCTGAAGTCCTTGTCGGAACCGGCCTTCACCATATCGTTCCAATGTTTGACGGTCGCCTCAAGTCCTTTCGGATCAATGCCCATTTGTTTGGCAGCATCCTCAAGACTCTTTGAGACCGCCATCACCGGATGGCCATTGTTGACGATCTTTGTCCATTCGTTGAGCGACTCGGCGCTGGGCACGAGCTTATCTTCCAAAGACTTCGCAACGTACTGCTTCCAAGCAGCATCATCCATGACGATATAAGCAATGGAGCCGGGCTGCTCGATCGTCTTATCCGTCAGAACGCCCAGTCCGGCATTCTCATCGACAAAGCGCTTGCCGTCACGGTTGACATAAATAGCGCCGCTCTTTTTCATGGTGTCCGTCGACGAAGCCGTTGCAGCCAAGCCGTGGTGCGGACGCGTTTCAACGCCCTGCGGATACTGCTTCACAAGGTCCATATTGATGGTTGCAGCACCGATGGCTTCACCCATCTTGAGACCGTCGCCCGTTTCACCATCCACGCCATAAAAAAGGAAGCTCTTCATCTTCGGGGGCAGCAGCGACTGATCGGCACCGTAGCCGCCGGAGGCGAGAATAACCGCCTTGGAGGTGAGCTCTACCGTATTGCCGGCAGCATCCACAGCCTTCACACCGACCACTTTGCCGTCCTTTTCAATGAAGGACTGAGCACGGGTTTCAAGCATCAGCTTCCCGCCCATATCGAGGAACTTTCCTTTCATGAGATTGAGGAAGTTGACGGAGCGTCCCTGGACGCCGAGCTGACGGTTTGCGGAATGATCCGGGTACTGCGTAGCGGCCGGACCGTACGGAATCTTCATGTCGTAGATCAGCCAGTCGACTACGCCGCCTACCTTCTCCGTCACCATCTTGACAAGCACCGGATCATTGCGGTTCTTGCCGACGCGGAAGATGTCCTTATAGGCAAGTTCAGGCGAGTCCTTCGTTTCCTTCATGACTTCGCGCTGGTAGCGAGAGCCGGTGGCGATCAGCGTGCCGGCATTGAGCACCGTAGCGCCGCCGATCGTCGGCATCTTTTCGATCAGGATGACGCTCTTGCCGAGCGTTTCGGCCTTAACCGCCGCAGAGATGCCTGCGCCGCCGGCACCGACAACCACGATGTCAGCAGATTCCTTGATGACTTTGTGAGCTGTCTTTTTCGAGACAACGGCAGCCGCAAATGCTGCCGGATCTCCGCCGCCCGCTCTAATGGCTGCGGCAACCGCTGCTTTGATGCCGTTGGTAGTGAGTGTTGCGCCGGAAACTGCATCAATGCCTGTTGTCTGAGCCTGAACAATCTCGCCGGGCACGCGGGCGAGCGCCGCATCAGAGATACCCGGCGTTTCGCTGTGTTTTACAACCTTGACGGCGGTGATCTTTCCGCCGGCAGCAGTCAGTTCAACAACGATCGCCCCGTTGCGTCCCTGTCCTTCTCCCGTCCAGGTGCCGTCTTTGAGCTGCGCCGCAGCATTCGCGGCAGAAAAGCCAGTCATCGCGGCAGTCAGAGCGGCAACAAGGCAAAGCTTGCGCATCATCATGATTTTTCCTCCTCACAAATGAGTGAAGTTCACTGCGGACGGCAGGGCCTCCGCTCGAACCTCATAACGAGGAAGGCTAGTGGAGACGTTAAACTCGGCATATCGAAGAAACCCTTACTCCGACACCGCAAATGCTCAAAATGAAAATAATCTAGGGTAGATTACCTACTCTTTTAGGGTTGCAGAACCTCTTCTTTCGCCTGCAAATCATGACGTCTTGACGGCATTTCCATGACAAATCGCTGCATGTCATCAAAATGTCATAAATCAGTAACAAACGCGTCACCAAGCTCGGCAACAATGCAGGCTTCGTAAACCTGATGAGCGCTCAAATGGAGCAATACTATATTGTGATGCTGGCGTTTCTTGCCGTCATCGCCGTCATCGACCTCTTCGTCGGCGTCAGCAACGACGCCTCCAATTTTCTCAATTCAGCCCTCGGCTGCCGTATTGCAAGCTTTCGCACCACAATGTGGGTAGCCAGCCTCGGCGTTCTGCTCGGCGCCATATTCTCTTCGGGCATGATGGAAGTGGCTCGTTCGGGCATTTTCCATCCTCAGATGTTCTCCTTTTCGGAAATCATGGTGGTGTTTTTCGCCGTCATGGTGGCTGACGTCATACTGCTCGACGCATTCAACAGCCTCGGATTGCCCACCTCCACCACTGTTTCCATCGTCTTTGAGCTTCTCGGCAGCGCCGCCGCTGCAGCTGCTTGGAAACTGCTCGATGCCGGACAGTCTCTGGGAGACCTCTACACCTATATCAATACGAGCAAGTCCCTCGGAATTGTTTCAGGCATTCTCATCTCGGTTGTTGTTGCCTTTATTTCCGGCGCCGTGATTCAGTACCTCGCGCGACTCCTTTTCTCCTTCCGCTTCGAAGGCATGTACAAACGCATCGGCGCCGTTTACGGCGCCTTTTCTATTACTGCCATCATCTACTTCCTGGTCATGAAGGGCGCCAAAGGCGCCTCCTTCATGCGTGCGGAATGGCTTGACTGGATCAACGCCAATACGTCGCCGATCTTACTCACGCTCTTTGTGGGCTTTACGATTCTCTTCCAGATCTGCATTGCTTTCTTCCGCATCAACGTCTTCAAAATCATCATTCTTGCGGGTACCTTTTCGCTCGCTTTTGCATTTGCCGGCAATGACTTGGTGAACTTCGTGGGCGTGCCGATCGCGGCTTGGGACAGCTTCAAGATCTGGTCGGCTACACAAAGTTCGGCTGAAGCCTTCATGATGGGTGATCTGCTTAAGCCCGCTGCCGCCTCCACTTGGATGCTCCTCGCTTCGGGCCTGGTGATGGTGTTCACGCTCTGGTTCTCCAAGAAGGCCCACCGCGTCATTCAGACCTCCATCAACCTTGCCTCCACTCAAACGGGTGAACAGGAGCAGTTCGGCGCCTCACTGCCCGGCCGCATGATCGTTCGTGCCGCCGTCGGCATGGGCACCGTCATTAACCAGATCATGCCTGGGGTCCTGCAGCGCGGAATCGCCAGCCGCTTTGTGCCGGCGCCGCAGGAAAAAGGCACGATTCCGCTGCCTTTTGACTATGTCCGCGCCTCCATCAATCTGGTTCTTTCCGCCATTCTGATTGCATCGGCGACCAGTCTTCAGCTGCCGCTCTCCACCACCTACGTTACTTTTATGGTGGCCATGGGTTCGAGCTTTGCCGACGGCGCCTGGGACCGCGAAACAGCTGTCTACCGAATTTCCGGCGTGCTGACCGTCATCAGCGGCTGGTTCATCACCGCGCTCTGCGCGAGCTCCCTTGCTGCAGTTGCCGCGACAATCGTCTTCTGGGGCGGCGAAACGGCTGCAGTCATACTCGGGCTTGCTGCCATTGCCATTCTCGTGCGTTCCAACCTGAAGAAGCACGAAGAAGAGTCGCTTGCCAAACAGTCTGCGCAGCGCTTCACTGCGCCGGCCATCCGCACCATCATTCACACCAAGAGCCCGGCCAACCTCTGCCGTACGCTCGACCTCCTTGACGAGGTCGTCGACGGCCTGCTTGCCGACCGAGAACTCGCGCTTCGCAGCGCAAAAAGCGATGCCTCGGAGTTTTTCGACCAGCTGAGCAAAGACCGCAGCGTTTACTACCGCATGGCCATGATGGATAAGACGCCGTCAAAGGTCGACTTCAATGCTCGCTACTGCTACTTCCGCGCTTTTACCAACATGCGTGAAGTCGGCCGTTCACTGCAGAGTCTCGCCAAGCAGTCTCTCGAACATGTCGCCAATCGTCATCGCGTCTTCAAGGGCGATCTCGCCGATGAACTGCGTGCATTGACGGCGGAGCTGCGCCGGATTTCGAGTTCAGTCGACGGCAAACCCGATCTCGAAGAACTGCACCTGAATGCCAAAGCTGCAATTGACCGTATCGACGCCATGCAAAGCGAACTGATGCGGGCGATTCCGGACGGCGAACTTTCCATCCGCGGCAGCGAGCTTTATCTCACCTTCCTGCTTTTTGCCCGCGACTTCATCAATCACTATGAAATTGTTTCGATGCTCGCCGCCCGCATTGATTCTTTGGAACAGACGCCGTCAGGCGTGACTGCCCCAAAAGAAAAAATTTCATAACCTGACCTTTCTTTTTCTGATTCACAACGCCGCATTCTTTTTCTAAGAGTGCGGCGTTTTTGTTTTTCATGCCTCAGTCCGCGGCTTAAAGAATAGATTTTTAAAAAACTAAAAGATGCTGCAGAGCTCCTTGGAATATAACTCGCATCCTATTAATTTTATAGATTACAGAGTATTTGACTTATATAAAGGGGCCTCCTACACTTTCTTTCAGCGATTGAAAGCAAAAACTTTACTGAGCCAGCTCAGCAAAAAAACGGCCAAAAATTCAGCCGGCGCTGCCTGCGGTCGCTCGAATCCAATATTTCCCATACCTCCATTGGAGACCCCCTCAATGCAGAAGGAAGAGCTTAAAGATCAGTTCACCGACCTGTTGAGCAAATTCACAACGTACTTCGGAAAGTATTTGCCTGACGACGTCATGGAAAGCCTGAAGACGCTCAGCAGCAAGCAGCAGAGCGAAATTTCGAAAATCATTTATGACGTCATGTTTGACGATATGGATTTAGCCAAGAAACGCAATGTGCCGATCTGTCAAGACACCGGCGTCATCCAGTATTTTGTGAAATGCGGCGCAAATTTTCCGCTTTTAGGCGACCTTGAATTCTGCCTGCGCGAAGCGACTAAACGCGCTACCAAGGATGCGCCGCTGCGGCACAATGCCGTCGAAATTTTTGACGAAAGAAATTCCGGCGACAACACCGGCGTGCGCATTCCCTGGATAGACTGGCAGATCGAGCCCGATTCCGACAGCGTCGAAATTTACGCTTATATGGCAGGCGGCGGCTGTTCTCTGCCGGGAGCCGCGAAGGTTTTGATGCCGCTCGAAGGCTATGAAGGCGTCGTAAAGTTTGTTTTCGACATTCTCTGCGACCGCGGCGTCAACGCCTGCCAGCCGCTGTTGGTCGGCGTAGGCATTGCCGGCTCCATTGATGTCGCCTCAACGTTGTCCAAACGCGCCCTCATGCGGCCGGTCGGCTCTCACAACTCCAATCCTGTCAGCGCAGAATTTGAAAAACTCCTCTCTGACGGACTGAACGAAATCAACATCGGCCCGGGCGGTTTTACCAAAACGAGCCGTAAAGCCCCGTCATTCATGACGGGGATATAAGGCGACG
>OLRS01002934.1_pt1 | contig 11989 bp, 9 predicted proteins | sample 1673171 | NCBI WGS metagenome assembly OLRS01 (sample SAMEA3136762, study PRJEB25190) | human gut metagenome | biome: human gut; feature: human-associated habitat; material: faeces | place: Austria | collected 2013
CTCTGTCAAGTCCGATACCGGGAAAGCGTTTGCATTATAAAGAACTTGTGGACGGCATCCTCGTGGGATCGGCGGGAAACCATGCGCTTGGCACGCGCGAGAAGCTAAGGCACCGCGCGGATTTCGGCATCAGTATCCTGCGGGAATACTGGGGACAGGGAATCGGCGCGGCGCTGACCGGCGCCTGCATTGACTGCGCGAAAGAAGCCGGATTCCGGCAGCTGGAACTTGAGGTGGTCGGTGACAATGAGAACGCAGTGAGACTGTATAAGAAGTATGGGTTTATGGAATATGGAAGAAATCCGCGGGGCTTTCTGACTCGCGACGGCAGATGGCAGGAACTCGTGCTGATGCGGTTGGAGTTGGAAGATGCGAATGCGCAGAAAAATAATGCGGTCTGAGCTGGAAGTACAGATGCGCGGGAAAGCAGTGCGGTCTGGGCTGGAAGATGCGGATGCGCAGAAAAGCGGTGCGGTCTGAGGTGGAAGATGCAAAGGCGCAGAAAATGATGCGGGGAATGGAGAGAGCGATGTTTTTTAAGGAAGATACGACGTTTAATGATATTCGGGATAAATCGCTGCAGCAGTGGCTGGATGAGATGGAGCAGCATGAGGACGTGGCGGTTCGGGGCGGCGTGAAGCTGACAAGAGAGTATGTGCAGTATTTGAAGGATGAGATCGGAAGACTTCGGCATGAGAATGAAGTAAAGAATGCATATCTGAAAAAGCTGCGGGAGAAGAGGTAGGAGGTACAGAACGTGCCGGAGAATACAAATATCATTTTCTTTGATGAATATAAAAAGCTGGATAAACTTTGTTCGGAAATGTACGGTAAAAACAGCGGCGGCGTTACATGTTATCTGAATGATATGATGGCTGTTCCGGTCATGCAGAGAAACAGGATTCCGGAATGGAATCAGACATATGACAGGCTTAGAGAACTAAGACATATAAGGAATCAGATGGCACACGGGGAAAGTTCGTTTGAGGATTATCCCTGCAGTGAAGAAGATGTCTTATGGCTTTTCGAGTTCCGGAGTAAGATCATGCATATCTCAGATCCGCTGGCTGTATATCGAAGACAGACAGAGGGAAGCACGCATGCCACCCGCGCAAAAGGAGAGCACCAGCTGGCTGTAGATCACTGGCAGACAGAAGAAAATATGCATGCAGCCCGCGCAAAAGAAGATTTCCTGCTGGCTGTAGATCAAAGCCAGACGGAGAGAAATATTGCAGATTATCAAAGAATAAAAATGGATAACGTGGAAGTGATCGACCAGGAAGAAAACGACTCTTTTGAGAAAGAACACAGCATGTTAAAGGAAATTGCCGTTTTCGGACTGATTGTGCTTATCGTTGCAGCTGCCGTGTTGATCTTTGGCAATGTTTATATGAAATATTTTCTGCTTTCATAATTAACGGAGTGAGGAAATGATAAGCAGGTATCAGGAGAAAGAGGGTTAAAACAATGAAATATCAGTCGGTTGCCATTCTTGGCGCAGGAGCAGTGGGTTCTTATGTCATGTGGGGGCTTGCAAAAAAGAAAGAGATTGATCTGTGCGTAGTCGCATCGGGAGAGCGGAAGGCGCGCTATGAAAAGGAAGGCTTTGTTATTAACGGGCAGGCATACCACCCCGCTGTCAGGACGCCGGAGGAGGCTGCCGGTGTCGATCTTTTAATCGTTGCCACCAAGTATCAGGCACTTCGCCCGGCACTTGGCGATATTCAGACCGTGACCGGCGAACACACGACAGTGATGAGTCTGATGAACGGCGTGGAAAGCGAGGAGATCATCGGAGAGGTCATTGATCCGTCCCAAATTGTCCATTCATTGATCAAGGTTGCCTCGGAGCGAAAGGGCAATCAGGTGGTATTCAATCCGGAGACGACCATCGGTATTGTATATGGAGAGGCGGATTTTAGCAGAGGCACCGGACGCATTGAGGCGCTGAATGATCTTTTCGCGGATACAGGGCTGCACTACCGTGCAACGGACGTCATCCTCACGGAGATCTGGAGCAAATTCCGGCTCAACGTGCCGAACAACCAGGCACAGGCGATGGTGGGATGCGGGGTAGGCGCCTACCGTGACAGTGAGCATGTGGCATTTTTGCGGGACCGGCTGCGGGAAGAGGTGGACCGGATCGCGGAGAAAAAGGGGATCGATTTTGACAAGGCTGATACCTCGTCCACTTTCGGCAGTAAGGTGCGGGATCGGGCGCGCTATTCCACGCTGCAGGATCTGGATGCGGGGCGCCACACGGAAGTGGACATGTTCGCCGGCGCGGTGGTGCGCATGGGGCGTGAACTGGGGATTCCGACACCGTACAATGAGTTTACCTACCATATGATTAAGGCGCTGGAGGAAAAAACGACGGGAAGTTCGATTATGAGTAGGGGATGGGGAAAATAGGATAAGAAGAATGACGGGAAGTCCGATGGGAAATGATCGGATTTCTCGTTTTTTATTTTATAGGAAAATGCGCCCTATGAAGTAAAAGGCTCCGCGGGGATCGCACTGTGGCGATGACAAAGGATGTCGCAAGAGGCAGGAGCAATCCGCCGCAGGGAAGGAATCCTAAAAGAGGATATGCCTTTTGTCTGGTAATGGGAGAGACGATGCAGGGGATATTTTAGGGCATCGGTAGAAAGGGGGAGATTCTTGGGACTTTTTGCAGGATGCCGACGGAATATGATAATTTTCGACAAATGCGGTATGACAAAGTTTTTTATTATTAGGAAAGAGAAGGTGGCGTATATGGATAAAATGGATAAGGCGATGGAGGGCGTTTTGGAATATTTGAAACATAAGGGAAAACTTACGGAACTGGAGAATGATATTCTTCTTGCAACGCAAATCTGTCAATCAAGCCCATTCGATAGCGAGGCGGCTAAGAAAAGAATAATGGAGTTTAATGCAAAATATAGGGAAGTATGCAGTTCTATTCTTGTAACTCCGGGAATCAAAACAAAACCATTGTTTGACATGAAAGATGAGGAAGTCTGGGAAAGCCTCTGGATACAAGTGGAAGCATTGTGTGGAAGGGAACTGGGGGAGATTGAGAGGAGAAGGATGAGCAGAAAATTGAAGATGATATGATGCATTATACTTGTAAATAGAACGACGATTGAGGTAGAATGGAAGAGAAGAGGAAAAGAGTTATAAAAGATCGATTATAAATTATGAAGAAAATTTTCGTATTGGTGGAAAAATGTAAGCATTAAAATATGCAAGCATAGAACTTGATGTGTGATTTGGTAATAGGGTCAATGGATGAAATAGTGGAAAGGGATGTGAGTTTATGGAAAATGTGGAAATTAATATTACTCCTATGTCTTTGAAAAATGGTGTTATGGGTTTGCCTATACAATGTTGTAGAAATTGGGATGCATCAGGGAGTGTTGAAGGTATTTTTCAGTATGCGGGACGTAAATCTTCTATAACATTTTCGCCTAAGCATAAAAATAAAGAAAGAGGAACAGCTGCAGCGTGGCAATTTACTGTTAATGATTCGATTCAGTTTAATCAGTTAAGGATGGATGGAATTCATACATATGTTGAGGAGATTTCTATTGGAGAAAAGCTGATATGCTCATTATGCGAAAGTGGTGGTTTGTATTTCCTTACAGTTGAAAATGTGATCAATAGACCGGAAACTAAGGCAACACAAAAACTGAAAGCTTTATTGAAACAAGGATTTCGGGAAGAAACCGGAAAAATGTCAAAAGCGCCAGTGTGGAATAGTCCAAGTGAATGGATTTCATTTGATAAAATCAGCAATTATTCTGAAGTGCAAGATTGTCTTTATATTTGGACAGGAAAGAAGACAGGATATAATACGGTATATTTATATGTCGGAATTGTGGGTGATACAAAAAGCGAAGGCCGTAGTAAGCGAAATTTGATGCAAAGGCTGAAAGAAGAACAGAAGAAGTTCTATACGGAATGTGGTGTTAATATTGAGCAATTTAGATATTGTTCACTTAATAATGCCTTTGATTATTCTGTACCAGAATTACTAAAAACGGTTGAAATGTCACAAATAACGGTTATGACCTCTTTGTTTCAATGTAAAAATGCAAGAGATAATATAGACGCATTGCTGGCGGGGTATGATGTAATTCTTTTGAATAAAATGACATCATATAAATATATTAAGTAAAAATTGCAGATATGAAATTTGATAATTATGAAATCTTCTCATTATGGTTCCGTTCATACCGCCCGGAGGGCGTTACGACTAGCTTTTTGGATGATAATTGATGATGATATTTCGTTAAAGAATCCATTTGGATGTCAGTTTGCTGGAGTATTGGTTAATGATGTAGTCATAAGAGAGGCAATCTCCAAAGACTAAATGAGAAAATTTCTAAATATCTGAATTTTACAAATTGACACAGAAAGGCGTTGATCTTGAAAAGCAAAACATGAATATCGACTACTAGTTGTAGAAAATATAGTATATGCGATATGCTGATAAACTATAGTGATATAATGGTGTTGTAGTTTGATACGGATGTGGCACAACTGTTTCAAACAATCATCATGAATAGGAACGCGACTAAAGTGGAGAAATCTATAGACGGATATAGTGGATTTCCTTTCTGTGATAATGTAATGCCAATTGTGGCCCTGTACTGATAGCACCGATTCAACAGACAGCAATAATATTTATGAAATGTCTAAGAGTACTGTTATTTATTGAAAGTAGAAAAGAATTTCAGTGGAATAAGAATAGCAGAGAAGGGATTTAATGAACTTTAATGAAGAACATAAGCTTTGAAGAATGAGTGGAGATTTGTATGGTATTTGTTCCACGTATGGAATATAATGTATGTAGGAGGGGGTAATATGAATAAGACATATTCAATGAGTATACGTGTTAGTGAGGAAGAACTTGAAAAGCTTAAACAAGCTGCTCGGTTAGAAACCTACGCTTCGTATAGCGAGTTTGTTAGAAGAACTGCCTTGCTAGAGGCATCAAAGATTATTACTGAGAATACTGAGAAGGAGAATAAGAACAATGGCTAAAAAAGATTCTAGCGAGGAAACAACCAAAGGTTTGGTTGCAGATAAACTGAAAGAAATTGATGGCTATCCTATGGCGCAAAATACAACAGTGGATGGGATAACTTGGTTCAAAGAAGATAGCTATAAGGGAACGTCTTATGATTGGCTGAAAGATGTATTTAAAAAAGCATCAAAGAAGCAGACTATGCGTTCAAAGGGAACGCCAGATTATGTTGTAACACTTGATGGTTCAGACATCATTATAGTTATTGAATGTAAGGGCTCTGTAGATGATCATTCATGTCTAGATGACGTTGAAGATTATGTTAAACATGGGTATGGTGGGGCAGATGAAACTGAAAAGTATGCAATAAACGGAGCGTTATGGTATGCATCTTTTTTGAAATCCGATTATGATGTTATATCTATTGGCATTTCAGGTCAAACGGAGCAAACAGCAAGAGTTTCGTCTTTTGTTTGGCCTAAAGGTGAGGAGATTTCGAGTATTGCACTTATTGAAGATGGTTATTTGGATAATTCGCTAGTATCTATTACCCAGTATAAGTCTGATGTTAACAGTGTTCTTGGAAGAATGGGAGAAACAGAGGAAACTGTTAGAAAGCAGTTAAGAAGGTATACGCTTAATTGTGCTAACTTCTTAAGGCAGAATGGCATTGAAGATAATTCAAAAGCAGGATTTGTGTCAGCAATCATTCTTGGCTTAACTAATCATGAATCTGCATTATATAAAAACACAAAAAATGCAATTGACCATAAGAAGAGTACTAAAGCGAAGAAAATGCTTTCTGATCCGATTGGAAAAAGTGCTGTTAATCAGCTTAAAAGCTCATTGTATGGCGATGGCAAAGATATATATGATGAATCATATATAAGAGGAATTTGGGATATAGATGGAATTCCGCAGGGAAAAAGAATATCTCTAAAAAAGTTTTATGATACGCTTCTTGCAAAGGATGAGTTGACACAGGCACCAAAGGGAAAAGATAAATTATTTCCAGACGGAGATACTGTCTTGTCATGCTGCATATATTCTTTGTATGAAAACGTAATTGAAGTACTAGATACTTATACTGGTATTGATGTAATGGGTGAATTTTATACTACTTTCTTAAGATTTACAAAAGGCAATGCAAAGGAAAAGGGAATTGTATTAACGCCCAAGCATGTGACAGAACTTTTTTGCGATATTGCGGAGTTTTATAGTGACAGAAAATTTGATGAGAATACAAAGATATTAGATATTTGTTGTGGAACAGGAGCATTTTTGATTGCTTCTCTTAACAGGATAAAACAAAATATTCAAAGTGAAGTAGTTAGCGATGAAAAGAAGGTATCTAGATATGAGGATGCACAGAAGAACAGCTTAATAGGAGTTGAACGTGATGCATCTATGTATGCACTTGCTTATGCTAACATGAGATTTCACGGGGATGGCAAATCAAATTTATTTAACTGTTCTTCACTGTTGATAGATTCTTACGCTCCGGTAGATGATAGCGGAAAGACATATACAGATACAGGTAAAATTCCTTTAAATGAAGCGTTAAGTGATTTTGGTGATATAGATATTGGTATGATTAATCCACCATATTCACTTGATAAAAAGGATAATTCTTCCAAGCAAGAATATCCTATAGTTAAGCAGATAAATGAGCTAAAAGATAAGAATAAAAGGCTTAATAAAAAAATCAAGGAATATCGAAAAAAGACAGACGGAAAAGATTATTCAGAAGCTATTTTTAATTGCCAAAATGAGATAAAAGCCAATAATGATTTATTAAATAAGTATGAAAAAGATTTTACAAATAGTGGATTAAGAGAAGTTGCAATTCAAAAGGGGCAAGATGAGTTAGATTTCATTGCTTCCATGCTTCATTATTTGAAAAAGGGAGGTATTGGTTTGGCTATTGTTCCTATGTCTTGTGCGGGAAATAGTGGTACTAAATTAAGAGCAGAGTTATTGAAGTATCATACATTACTTGCATGTATGACAATGCCACCGCAATTATTCTATGATAGCCATGTAGGAACAGCTACTTGCATTATGGTATTTAAAGCGCACATTCCACATGATAAAAACAAAGCAACATTTTTCGGAAGATGGCAAAATGATGGATTCAAGGTTATTCCACACAACGGAAGAAAAGACACCGGTGCATGGAGTAGTATACGAGAAGAATGGATAAACCAACTTGATGGTACCGCAGCCATTGATGATACAATTTGGCTTCGTAAAAAGATTAACCCGAATGATGAAGCGTTGGCAGAAGCATATATTGAAACTGATTATAATAAGTTGGATGATTCGGTATTTGAAAGGACAATCAAGAAATATGCATTGTATAAGTACATGGATGAAAAGGGTTTGTTGGGGGATTAAGTATGAAACGGCTCGATGAAATATTCACTGTTACATATGGTGTTAATCTGGAATTATGCTATCTTACTATTGATGATTCAGAAGATGCGATAAACTATGTGTCGCGAACAAAGAGTAAAAATGGTGTATCCGCTCGTGTTTCACGAATGGAGAATGTGAAACCTAATCCAGGCAAAACAATTTCTGTAGCTTTGACGGGTAGTGTGTTAGAAGCGTTTTATCAGGAAGAAGAATACTATTCTGGAAGAGATATAGCATATCTAACACCTATTAAAGATATGGATATGTGGACTATGATTCAGTATTGTACCATTATTCGATATAATCAATATAAGTATTCATATGGACGTGGTGCAAACAGAACAATTGGAAAATTATTTATTCCAGATCTTGATGAAATAAAAACTTTCCCGAAGTATAATCAACTTCCGGATATATCACAGATACCAGATTACTTTTTGAACGAGGGATATAATAAAGCGTGTTGGTATTTAGATAACATTGATAAAGATGAGTTTGAAAAGAAATATGCTAAACCTGCAATTAATAAAAGAATATCACTAAATGACAGAAAATGGGATTATTTCAAGTTAAACAAATTGTTTGATATAAAGAAAGGGAAACGATTAACAAAAGCTGATCAAACAATGGGAGATACTCCCTTTATAGGTGCTACAGCAATTAATAATGGGGTAACTGGTTATATAGGTCAAGAACCAATGCATGAAGGTAATACTATTTCATTGACGTATAACGGTTCGATTGGTGAAGCTTTTTATCAAGAAGTACCTTTTTGGGCGTCTGATGATGTAAATGTTTTATATTTAAAAGGTAGGGAATTAAATCCTCATTTAGCATTATTTTTTTGTCAAATTCTTAGATTGGAAGGCGAATTACATTCTTACGCCAGAAAATGGAATTTGGAACATATGAATGATACAAAGATTAAGCTTCCGATTGATAAAGATGGGGAGCCAGATTATGACTTTATGGAGCAATATATAAAGTCATTATCTTTTAGTGGAAATATCGGATAATCAAATAATAATATAGTTAAGGAGCATTTTAGAGTTTGAAAAAAGTCTAAGGTGCTTTTTTATCCACAAAAAAACGAAGGGAGTAAGACAAAGATTTAAAACACAGAAAATCAAAGTAACTATTAAAAACTGAGTAGGCATTAGCTAGGGCAAAGGAAAAGCTTAGCAAATGTGAACCATCAGTTTGAAACAGCGAAAGCGGAGGTAAATAAGTCATTCCCACAAGGGGCGGAGTTATCCGGAAAAATGGAGAGTCTGACAGAATGAATGCTTTACTTAGCATTAATGAAAAGTAGGAGTATGATTGGAATGGATGACGAAGCAGAACTGGAAAGAAAACTTGTAGATTGATCATCAGAACGGATTCCATAGAAGGGGAAAGATAATGATTTCTGAGGATGCTGAGTTTGATTATTGTTTTACTGTTTAGGTGGGAGGCGTTAATCAATCAACGAGAATTTGAAAAATTTCCTAATCATACGACAGCTTTGTGGCTAGTAAAAACATAAAACTTTTAAAATGGTGAAATCTTCCTTGGTATGGTATAATATATTTATTGCGCTAGGGCTGCTTTGAAGAAAGGGAAAAAGGCATTTGAGCGAAAGAAGGCGTAAGCAGAACAGACGTGATAAAAAGAGGGGTATTTTATGAAATAGAGAAAGCCAGCGAGTAGATGGTAGATACGCATTTATCAGACAGTTTTGGAAAACAGAAGATTTTTAAAGTCATATTGTAGAAAACCGAAAAGCTAAAGAAGGGACCGGCGATAGATGGATATAAGGGATTTTGGTATTTAGACAAGAAGAATATCCCGGAAGTTGCTTTACATTGGGAAAAGTACTTTGAGCGGACAAGGGCTAAACATAATGGAATTTTAAAAGAATAGTTACTAAAACCACACCACATGTTTGTGGCATACTTGTTGCAGTAATAGCGGGATAAACCATAAAACACTTTAGTATTTTATTGGACATTCTGCCATTGGAGTAATAATGAATACATATATGCATCTGGGAGCAGAAGATGCTAAGAAAGAATTTGGCAAATATACGAAGATGGCTTAAATAATTAGAAAATTGCGACAAAAAAGATAACCTAAGTGAAAAAAGTCTTTAGTAAAATGAGAAGATCGATCTGTTTTACTAAGATTTTTACTAAATCTGGATAACAGAATATGCGGATTTATGTCACGATATGCGACGAAAGTAAAGAAAATAATCTATCGTAAAAGTGAAATAAAATCAGTATTTTCAAGGAGTTTTTAAGGCATGATAAAAATATTATTTATCTGCCACGGCAACATCTGCCGTTCCCCCATGGCAGAGTTCATCTTAAAAGACAAAGTCGAAAAGCGAGGTCGCACCTCCCGTTTCGAGATTGCTTCCGCCGCCACCTCCACAGAAGAGATCTGGAAAGGAAAAGGCAATCCGATCTATCCGCCGGCGCAGGCAGAATTAAGACGGCGGGGGATCGGCGGGACGGCGTACACGGACTTTAGCGGAAAGCGTGCCAGACAGGTGACCGGGGAAGACTATAAGCATTATGACTATCTGCTCTGTGCAGATACTGCGAATATCCGCAATACGATCCGGATTACGGGAGCGGATACGGAGAGGAAGATTAAGCTGTTGTTAGATTACACGGACAGACCGGGTTGCTCGATCGCAGACCCTTGGTACAGCGGTAATTTTGAGGATACCTACCGGGATGTGGATGCCGGATGCGAGGGATTCCTTGCGTACTTAAAAGAAAAAGGCGCAATATAGAAAAGAGGCCGGCAATGCACGGTGTCGCACATATTTTACAAAATATTTGAAAAAATATCTTGAAAACCCCAGAACGATGTGGTATAAATGTTACAACATTAAATTGTTAAAGCATGAAAGGCTATGAAGGAGACTCTTATCTTCAGACATCGACAGGAATACAGCGTCACCGACTGAGAGCGCTGTTTGGGAGAGAAGATAACGGGAACACTCTGGAGCAGACTGGTTGAACAGGCGGTTATCCTGCGGGTAGAAGTAAGAGTGGGGCGGCAGCGGTAAAGTAGATCAGTACGTTGGTGCGCGTTAAGCACAAAGAGTGGAAGAATGATTTTTGCGAATCATTTTTCAAAGCGGGTGGTACCGCGGAATATTTTTAGAATTTTCGCCCCGGAGCATTTCATTAATTTGATATGCTCCGGGGCTTTTTTCCGTCCCGCTTAAAAAATCAAAGGAGCACAAAAATATGGAATTCTTAACAGGAGCAGTTCAAAAGGAAGACCTCGGTATCGCAGAAATTCTTGCAGGCGACTACGAGGGCAAAAACATCAAAGTAAAGGGTGCGATCCACACCATAAGAGATATGGGTGAGGTTGCATTCATCGTCTTAAGACGCAGGGACGGACTCGTACAGTGTGTATACGAGCCGGGCAAATCCCAGTTTAGCGTTGATGATCTAAAGGAAGCAGATACCGTGGAGGTATGCGGCACATACAAGAGTGATGACCGTTCTCCAAACGGCTTCGAGCTTCGTCTTGACACTATCACAATTTTATCTGAGCCGGCGGAGCCTATGCCGCTTCAGATCAACAAATGGAAACTGAATACTTCGCTTGAGGCAAAGCTTAATAACAGGGCAGTGGCACTCAGAAATCCAAGAGAGCGTGCTACGTTCCGTATACAGGAGGGTATCACAAGGGGCTTTAGGGATTTCCTTTATAACAATGGATTTACAGAGATTCATACGCCAAAGCTTGGTGCAAAGTCAGCCGAGGGAGGCGCCAACCTCTTCAAGCTTGAATATTTCCATAGACCGGCTATATTACAGCAGAGCCCGCAGTTTTACAAGCAGATGATGGTAGGTGTCTTTGACAGGGTATTTGAGACTGCACCTGTTTTCAGAGCAGAAAAGCACAATACAAAGAGACATCTGAATGAGTATACATCACTCGATTTCGAGATGGGCTACATTGACGGCTTCGAGGATATCATGGAGATGGAGACCGGTTTTTTGCAGTACACCATGGAGCTTTTAAAGACCTCATACGCCAAGGAGCTTGAGCTTTTAAAGATTAAGCTGCCTGACGTGACAAGCATACCAAGAGTCAGATTTGACGAGGCAAAGCAGCGTGTCGCAGAAAAATATAACAGACAGTTCAGAAACCCATTCGACTTAGAGCCGGAGGAGGAGGTACTTATCGGACAGTACTTCAAGGAAGAGTATGGCAGTGATTTTGTATTTGTCACACATTATCCTTCAAAGAAGAGACCATTTTATGCCATGGATGATCCGGCAGACGAGACATACACCTTAAGCTTTGACCTGCTTTTCAGAGGTCTTGAAATCACAACAGGCGGCCAGCGAATCCACGACTACAACAAGCTTATGGAAAAAATCGCAAAGCGTGGCATGGAGACAGAGGGTATGGAGAGCTATCTTTCAGCCTTTAAGCACGGCATGCCGCCACATGGAGGTCTTGGAATAGGACTTGAGAGACTTACAATGCAGCTTATCGGAGAGGACAATGTGCGTGAGGCAACACTGTTTCCTCGTGATC
>OLRS01002936.1_pt1 | contig 11985 bp, 12 predicted proteins | sample 1673171 | NCBI WGS metagenome assembly OLRS01 (sample SAMEA3136762, study PRJEB25190) | human gut metagenome | biome: human gut; feature: human-associated habitat; material: faeces | place: Austria | collected 2013
CGCCACGCCACAACGGACGAGCCGTTGCGGGTCGTGTAGTAGCCCTTGCCCGGCTCAAGGTTCCAGTAGTCGGCCTCCTCCAGCCGGGTGAAGCCGGCGGCGCACAGCCAGCTTTCGGCGGTGGCAGCGGCGTGGAACGGGGTGACAGACTCCTGCAGAAACTCTACTAAATCATCGTACATAGGTTTTTTCTCCTCTTGGGTGATTTTCCGCACATTTGGCGGTGAATATTGTAGGGCGGGGTGACCCCACCCCGCCGCGGCGGCCTGAGGTCGGGCTGCCCTACCTTATAATCATACACAACTATATTACCGCAAACATTCCCAAGAAACAAGTTGCAAACACGGGGAAAATACCCTATACTTAGTATATTCAAATAGGCACTTTTGACAAGTACGCACTTTTTAGAAACCGCTACCCAAAAGGAGAGTGTGAGCAATGCACCCGAACGAACACTGTAACTGCCGCTATGCGGATGTGGGCTGTGACAGGATGGAGCAGGTCATGGACCAGATCAGCGGTAAGTGGAAGATGCGCATTTTATTCATGGTGGGCGCGCACGGTACGCTGCGCTACGGTGAGCTGCGCAAGCTGCTGGACGGCGTGACCCACAAGATGCTGTCGAACCAGTTGAAGGAGCTGGCCGCGGACGGGCTGGTGCAGCGCATCGACTACAACGAGGTCCCGCCCCGGGTCGAGTACCGCCTGACCGAAAACGGCGAGGCGCTGATGCCGATTTTTGACGACATTCAAAACTATATCCGCCGCCAGAGCTGCGGCGACTGCTGCAAGCAGGAAACACGCCACGCCTGCTGTGAATAGTATAAGGTAGGATTGGGGGCGTTGGTATGCGTAGGTTAGCGATTCTCTTAGCGGGGGCCGCCCTGCTGGCCGGGTGCGCGGCCCCGGCGGTGCCGGAGGCGGCGTCCGCGGTGCAGGCGGTATCGTCCGAAGCGGGCACCGGGCACGCAGGCAGCCGGACCGAGCAGCTTGCTGTGCTGGATGGGCTGGTGGATTTCGGCGCGGACACGGCAGGCTGCAACCTGAAAACGGCCCGGGCCGCGGCGGTGCTGGTGGAGTACCTGAGCGCGTCGGAATTTGAGGATGGTACAGCGGATACCTGGCGGGCCGGGCTGAGCGGCGACGCGCAGGAGCGGCTGGCGCTGAACTGGCCGGGCATCCTGGCCGAAGCACAGGCGATTTGTGCCGACCCCGCGGCCTGTGCCGATGGAGCTGGCGTCCGCGGGCGTGGAGACGGATTTCCCCGGTATGGAGCTGGGCGGTGTGCCGGATAAGCTGACGGCGCTGGACGCAGTGCTGTGCGCACAGGGGCAGCCCGTAAAATAATAACAAAAAAGACAGCAGGTACGCGGTTTTTGCGTGCCTGCTGTTTTTTCGACAGCGGAAAACAGCTGTCCCTAAAATAAAACGGCGTTCGGTCTTATAATGCGGCAGGATTCGACAAACGGTTATGGTAAGATGAGGTTGTTCCGAGAAACGGACACCATAAATGATACAAAATGAAAGGCCTACAAGCTATGAAAAAACAAAGTCTGAACGCACTCGCGGCCTCCTACCGCGCTGACCTGCTCTACTACATTGAGCGTGCCAAGCTGGGCAAGTGCCCGCCCCACTGGCAGGCCTACTGCTTTGGGGAAATCGCTGCTGCCAAGGGCACGGATGCCTACCCTGAGGACGGCGACGCACTGCTGGACGAACTGCACCGGCTGGTGGACACCGTGCCCCAGATCACGAACCGCGAGGAAAGCGCGGCTGAGATCGCTGCCTACCGCGGGCAGATGCTCTTTTACTTTGACCGCGACTACTACACGCTGGCCGAGCTGGTGCGCCTGCCGGACCGGAAAAAGTACGGCGCCTGCGTTTACATTGACGCCGACGGCAGCAGGCAGGACCGCCCGGGCTATGCCAATGACATAGCGCTGCAGGTGGACGAATGGCGCAGGGAGAACGGCATCCCGTTTGACAAGTCGACCATCGCCGCCAGCCCCAGCGAGGTAGACGGCGGCGAGTTTGACACGATGGACGAGGCACTGCGGTACCTGTACACCTGCCTGAATTTCCCGGACAGCGTATTATGCTGAAAAAATCCCGCCGGAAAAGGGCATCCGACGGGATTTTTTGTGCGGTATAGGGGCGAACGGCGGCGGGGTGAGGGCACCCCGCCCTACGCATGGCCCGGAAGGCTCCTGCCTTACAGCTCGTACAGCTCGGTGTATTTCTTCTTTAAATAATCGGTGAAGTGGTGCGGGTCGAACTTGCCGCCGCAGAGGCTCTCGACGAGCCAGGCGGGTTCCTTCATGCTGCCCCACTGCCAGACGCGCTCCTTTAAGGCGGCCTTCAGCGGCTCCACGTCGCCGTTGGCCCACTGGGCGTCAAAGTCGTTTGTTTTGCGCAGGTCGTCAAGGGCCTGTGCGCCGTAGGCACTGCCGAGGGCATAGCTCGGGAAATAGCCGATGTCGCCCATGGACCAGTGGATGTCCTGCAAACAGCCGTGGGCATCGTCGGGCACATCGACGCCGAGGTACTCTTTATACTTGGCGTTCCAGGCGGCGGGCAGGTCGGCCACGGCCAGTGTGCCCTGCATCAGGGCCTTTTCCAGCTCATAGCGCACCATGATATGCAGGGAGTAGGTCAGCTCGTCGGCCTCGGTGCGGATCAGGCCCGGTTCGGCGCGGTTGACGGCGCGCCAGATCTCCTCGGCGGAGACGTCGGCCAGCTGCGCGGGGAACAGCTCCTTCAGCGTCGGGTACAGGTAGTGGACAAAGGCGCGGGAACGGCCCACCAGGTTCTCAAACAGGCGGGACTGGCTCTCGTGAATGCCCATCGTCGCGCCGTGGGTGACGACGGTGTAGTCGTAGTCGGGGTTGATGTTCAGCTCATACAGCGCGTGGCCGCCCTCGTGGGCGACGCTGTAGAGGTTCGAGAAGATGTCCCGGGGCATATAGTGGGTCGTGATGCGCACATCGCCGCGCCAGAACTCGGTGGTGAAGGGGTGCTCGCTCTCGGCCAGATAGCAGTGGGCCGGGTCAAGGCCCCACAGCTCCATGATCTTTTTGCTGACCCGGCGCTGGGCGTCGATGGGCCACTCCTGGTCGAGGAAGTCGGTGCGCACGGCCTTGCCGCGGGTCTGGATGTCCGCCAGCAGCGGGACGATGGTTTCGCGCAGCGTCGCGAAAAATTCGTCGCACTGGGCAATGGTCAGGCCCTTCTCGTAGCGGTCCAGCAGGACCTCATAGGGGTCGCGGTCCGGCGCAAAATACCGGGCCTGGGCGCGGCGGGCAGCGATGAGCTTTTCCAGATACGGCGCGAACAGGCTGAAATCGTTCGTGCGCTTGGCCTTGGTCCAGGCGGGCACGCTCTGGCTGCACAGCTTGGTGAAGGCGGCGTACTCGTCGGCGGGGATCCGGGCGATCTCGTCGTACTGGCGCTGCAAATTGCGGACCTCGGCGCGCTCCTGCTCGGTCTCGGCGTCGGCAGCGGCCTCCTTCAAAAGGGCGGCGGTGCCGTCGTTGACCAGCAGGTCAAAGCTGGCGCGGCTCAAAACCTCGGTGGCCTCGGCGCGGCCATCGGCGCTGCCCTCGGGCGCGACGGTCTCGGCGTCAAAGTCGATGACGGTCATGGCATACAGGTAGGCGTACAGCTGCTTTTCCAGCGCACGCAGGCGGATGATGGAAGGCTTCATGGTGGTGACCTCGTTTCATAGTGATGCCTTCCCCCTTGGGGGAAGGTGGCCGAAGGCCGGATGAGGGGCAGATCTGCGGGGGCAGCCCATGAACAGGCTGCGGCGTAAGGCTGGCCCTCATCAGTCCGCTTTGCGGACAGCTTCCCCCGATGGGGAAGCCCTTATAAGCATCATACCACACCTCGCGCACTTTTTCCATTGCCAACCGGGCAAAAGTGTGGTATTGTGGATATACTACTACAAAAAGGAGGTCACCTGCCATGTCGGAGCAGCCGCTTGTCAGTATTATCGTGCCGATTTATAACGCCCAGGATCATATCGCCCGCTGTGTGGAGAGTATCCGCCGCCAGACCTACCAGAACCTTGAAATTCTGCTGCTGAACGACGGCAGCCAGGACGTCAGCCTGGAGGTCTGCAAGATGTATGCCAACGTCGATCCGCGCATCGTGCTCATCGACAAGGCCAACAGCGGCGTGGCCGCGACCCGCAACATGGGCCTGCGGGAGGCCGGGGGCAAGTATCTGCAGTTCGTCGATGCCGACGACACGATCCAGCCCTACGCCACGGAGCTGCTGGTGCAGCGGGCCGAGGAGAGCGGCGCAGATTTGGTCATTGCGCACTACAACCGCATTACGCCGCCCCGCCCCCGTGCCGAGGATGATCCCCGCCCCGAGCGGCCCACCAAGGTGCAGACCTACGGCTTCCTGATGGAGGGCCCGATGACGAAGGAGGAATTCGCCGCGGGCCTGATGCAGGAACCGGCCAGCTTTTACTACGGTGTGATGTGGAATAAGCTCTACCGCGCCGACATTGTCCGCGCGCACGATGACATTATATGCGCCGAGGACATGGACTGGTCGGAGGACCTGTATTTCAATTTGAGCTATATCCGCTATGCGGAGAAGTTCTACGCGCTGTCGACGCCGATTTACAACTATTTCAACACGCCCGGCAGCGCGGTGCACACGGCGCTGAACCCGGTGAACATCGTGGCGACCCGCGCGACCCTGTTTGCATATTATAAGGAGCTGTATGAGCATCTGGGCCTGTATGAGGAGTACAAGCCGCAGATCTACAAGTATCTGGTAGCGGTGGCAGAGGCGTGAGCACGGCGAAGAGTACGCGGTAGGGGCCGGGCAGACGGTGGAAAACAGGCAATAAAAATAGCGTAGGGGAGGGCTTTAGCCCTCCCCTACGTATATTCTGTTTTACACCCAATGCCCGAAGCGGTAGATCGGCTTCGTCGGCTCGGGGGGACGCAGGTCGTCGCCAAGATAGATGTCGATGGCGTTGCGCTGCATGCGGCGGGCGACCTTGTCAGGCAGATGGGCAAAGCCCTCGGCCAGGTTGGGCGGGCGCTTGACCGGGTGGTGGCAGTCGCTGCACAGAATGTGCACAAGGTTCCACTCGATCAGCTTGTGCAGCCACTTGGCGGTGTGTCCGTCCCGGATCAGGCCGGTGGCGTTGATCTGCGCCAAACACCCGTCGCAGACCCAGTTGTAGAGCAGCGTCGGGTCCTCGGTCACAAAGGGATAGCGCTCCACATGGGCCAGAATCGGCGTGTACCCCTGTGCACGGATGGCGTAGAGTGTCTCGTCGATGCCCGGCGGGTGCATCGTGGTGGGGAACTCGATCAAAATATAGTTGCTCCCCGCAAAGGCCAGTTGGCGCAGGTCAAGGCTGGGCAGCGCGGTGGAGTAAAACACCTCGGCGCCCATCTTACCGGCCAGCCGCAGACCCTCGGCCCTGCAGGCCGCGGACACCTGCAGGAACGCTGCCTTGCGCCGCGCGGTAAACTGCTCCACGGAAATGCGCTCATAATGGAAGTGCGGCGTGAACACAATGCCCGCCGCACCATCCTGTAATTCCTTGCGAATGAGCGACATTGACATATCCAAATCTTTGGCACCGTCATCAATGCCGGGCAGGATGTGACAGTGCAGCTCTACAAGGGCATTACTCATGCATCATTTCCCTTTTTATCTTCGTCGTAATAGCTGTAGGAGTAAGCGTAGGAGTAGCCGTCGCGGCGGCCGCTCTGCTTGCCGTTGTAGCCGTTCATGACAACACCCAGAATGTGGGCGTTGACGGCCTCCAAGTTCTTTTTGCTGAGCTGGGCACTCTGGATGGTGGTGACACCGGGGCGCACGACCAGCAGCACGCCGTCCGCCATGCGGCAGAGGACCGCAGCGTCGGTGACGAGGCTGACGGGCGGGGTATCCACGATAACATAGTCGAATGCCTTCTGCAGGGAGGCAAAGATCTTCTCGGTCATGGGGGCGGAGAGCAGCTCGGTGGGGTTCGGCGGGATCGTACCGGCGGCCAGGACCGTGATGCCGGAATCCTTGACGCGGACAAGCGCCGCGGCCAGCGCGCCTTCATCCTTGGAGGTGATGACGTTCGTCAGACCGGCATGGTTGCGCGGAATGCGCAGATAGCGGGAGATCGTCGCCTTGCGCAGGTCACAGTCCACAAGGACAACGCGCTTGCCGGAGGCCGCAATCGTCATGGCCAGGTTGACGGCCACGTTGGTCTTGCCTTCTTCGGGAACGGAGGAGGTGATCAGGATGGTCTTGCAGTTGCCGGCAGAGGAAAGAAATTCCAGGTTGGTACGCAGAGATTTGTAGGCTTCCACAAACTGGAACGGGGCGTCGCTGCTGACGGTAAACAGCTTGCGATGGCTGGTGTTTTTGCTTGCCTTGCTCATTTCTTTTTACCTCCCTGATATTCCGGAATGACGCCCACGACGGCGAGGTCAAGATACTTGGCAATGTCGTCCTCGGTATGGATCTTGTTGTCCAGCAGGACGGCCAGCAGGATGATGCCGACGCTGATGACCAAGCCCAGCACGCCGCCCAGCATGGTATTGCGGCCTACGTTGGGGGAGACAGGCGTCGGATTGACGGCGGCGCTGGAGATGACCTTGACGGAACCGGCTTCGACGGACTCGAGAATGACGTCAGGGGAAACGACGGTGATCTGCTCGCAGACCTGACGCGCCCACTCGGGGTTGTCGCTCTTGACTGTGACCTTCATGACTTGAGTGTCATCCACGGCGCTGACTGTGACGCGGCTTGCCAGCTGCTGATAGGTCAGGGACAGACCCAGGTTGTCAATGACCTGCTGCAGCACGGTGTCGCTCTTGATGATGATGCTGTAGGTGGAAACCAGCTTGGTGGCGGAGTTGATCTGGTCGCTGGTGACGTTGGAGGTGATGTCCTGACGGGTGTTGACGATCATCAGGGCGGAAGCCTCGTATTGCGGGGTGATAAGGAACTTGGAGACACCGAACCCGGCAGCGGCCAGGATCACGGTGGCGAGAATGACGGCCAGCAGGTGCTGCCGGACGGCGTTCAGGACCTCCAAGAGGTCAATCGTTTCGTAACCTTCGTTTTCCATGTGTGGGTCCTCCTGTTAAATATTCTGGCGGCGTTTCATGCGGCTTCTGGCGGTGATGGTCAGGGCCAGAAGGATCACGGCGACTGCGCCGTAGATGATAGCAAACAGGCCGAAGCGGCCAAAAAGATTCTGCACATAGGTGACGATCAGCTGCTTGACCGAAGCGGGATTGATGCTCAGCGCCTCCATGTGGATCGCAGGGAAAATAATGGTGGCGGCCAGCGCGCAGAGCGCCGCAGCCGCGGTGAAAGCAAACGTTAGGCAGCGCACGCCGTAGCGGGAGCTGCCGGCTAAGCGCAGCATCACAAAGAGGCTGACTGCGCAGAGCACCGCCATGATGGCGACGGCCACCGGCACAACACGGCTGCACTTTTCAATAAAAGTGTACAGCTGGCTGGCCAGGGGTACCGTGACATAGTTGGCGTAGTCCAGACGGCAGGCGTCGGCGACGACGACGACGGCGGATTCCACATCGGATGTGACCTCGACGCCGCGGCTGTTCAAATCGTTGATCAGGTTGTCATACGTCGTGTTCAGAATCGCGTTGCGGGTATCAATGGCGGTGTCGCCCTGGTACAGACGGGTGATGGAATCCGCCATATCCGCCGTGATCTGGTCGCGGGAGAGGGCGGCGGTCATCACGTCGGCGGAGAAGCCGGACGATGCGCCGTAGCTGATGAAGTTGTCATACAGATAGCTGTAGGCGGCCTCACTGAAATCACTGCGGTTGACCTGCTCCTTCATGTAGGAGGCGCTGCAGATCGTTGTCATCAGGACAAGGCAGAGCGCCAGCATTGCCAGCAGCAGACTGGACAGCCAGCTTAAAACCGTGGCCCATACAACGCTGCCCTTGCGGTGGGGGTGCGGAGCTTGTTTTTGTGCCATACATACCCCCCCTTAGCTGTTGGCGTCCAGCAGAGGACCGGACACGTATTTGGCATAGACGAAGAAACGGTTCGGCGTGAAGCCGAGCGCATCGAAGGGATAGCAGGTGTACAGGATCAGATTCTCGTCGGTGCGGGTGAAGTCGTAGGCGGTCTCGTCCTGATAGTCGAGGATCTCGGTGCCGGTGACCTCATAGGTGTAGACGCCGTAGTGGGTCGTGATCGTGACCGTCGCGCCGGCCTCGGCGTGCTGCAGGTCATTGAAGAAGGTGTTGTTGTGCCCGGCCAGCAGGATGGTCTTGCCCTCGCCGGGAATGCCGACGCGGGCGTCGTCCTTGTAGGTGCCGACGCCGGCGTTTAAGATTTTGCTCGTGTCGCCGTAGTAGACCGGGGCGTCCACGTTGGTGCCGGAGATCGTGATCGTCGCGTAGCGGTCCCCCTCGGACGGGTAGGTGACGGAGCTCAGCGGCAGCCTGTCCGGCTGGGCGTCCGGCTCATCCACCGTACCGCCGTTGATGACAGTGGCGGCATTGTCCAGCAGATCCCTGGGCTGCGCGACCTCCGTTGTGCTGAAGAACCAGCCCAGCAGGGCCTGGTACGGGGCCAGTACGGTGTGGCCCACGATAAAGACCAGCGCGGTGCTGACCAGAACAAAGGCCAGCGGGACCACTACATAAGCCAGTGGACTGCGGCGCAGAAAAGAGTGGTTCTTGCTTGCCTGCATGGTGATATGCTTCCCCCCCTGATATGATTGATAATTACGGCATCCTACATTATAAACTATTTTCTATATAAAAGGAAGGTCTAAAACAGGAATAAATTGACCAATTCCGTGTAAACAACGAAAAACGGGCAGAGCCAGAGGTTCTGCCCGCTGCCGGTCAAAAACCGGACTTATGCAGCTGGATTACAGTGCACGCTCCTTGCGGACGGCCATGCCGAGCATGCCGACAACAGCCAGAGCAGCGACAGCAAAGACAACGGCGGTGTTATCGCCGGTGGCCTTGATGACAGCGCCGGAAGAAGCGGTCTTGACGCTGGAAGCGGCGGCACTGTTCTGGGCGGCGTTGCTGACAGCGTCGCTGGCAGAGGTGTTGTTGTCAGTGGTGGTGGTAGACAGAGGCCGGGCGATAGCACAAAAGTCAGTCGTACCGTTGACGGTGACGTTAACACTGACAACGAACTGGGAAGAGTCACTGGTATCGAGCGTCGGGTTGGAGATGACGATACCGGCAGCACTCAGCATGCTGTTCATGGAGGCCACAGCGTCGTTGGCAGCCTTGAGGGCGACGTTAGCGTCAGTGGTGCCCTTGATGGTGTTGGCGGCGTTAGCGGCAACAGCCTTCAGGGAATCCATGTTGGCATAGATGACGTTCAGCTGGTCAGCGGTCAGCTTGTTGACCGTGTTGTCGATGGTGGTGACGCCGTAGCTGGCAGCGAAAGACAGGATTTCATCTTTCGCACGCTTTGCATTATTGGACTTGTTGAAATCAGCAGCAAAAGCGGAGGTAGCGAAGACGCAAGCCATCACAACACCCAGCAGAACGGCAGCGAACTTCTTGAAGTTGTTCATTGGTAGTATCCTCCTTTCCTCAAAAGATATATGGGTGTGTTGCCCATATACCATACTGCAGGAAATTCATACTTTCCCCTTTTAATATGGTTCTCAAATTATAGCACAATGCCGGGAAAAATTCCAGCACATATCCGTAAAATGATATGAATTTTTCGGAATTTAGAAAATTGAACAAAGAAAAAAGTGTCAAAACGGTAAAAACTGACGCGCGCCATACAAATGTGTACCAGCGTTATAAAGTAATGTGCGAAGGACCCAACGAAACGGCAAAAAATGTGCGTTTCTCCCCGCCCGGTTGAAAGCCGCCCGGCAGTGTGATACAATAAAAGCCAAACAGGAAAGTGAGGAGAAGCGGCATGCAGACCTGCAATATTATGGGCGTGAACATCGCCGTCACCGACATGGACAAAACGCTGCGCCTGGTGGAGGACAACTGCGAGGCATGGCGCGGGAAATATATCTGCGTGGCGAACGTCCACACCACCGTGACGGCCCACGACGACCCGACCTATCTGCGGGTGCAGAACGGCGCGGTCATGGCCCTGCCGGACGGCGGGCCGCTGTCCAGATACAGCCGCAAGAAGGGCTTTGCCGACGCCGCCCGCGTGACAGGCCCCGACCTGATGCGCGAGCTTTTGAAGGAGAGCGGGACAAAGCACTACCGGCACTATTTCTACGGCTCCACGCAGGAGACGCTGGACATCCTGCGTGAAAAAATTACGGAAAAGTACCCCGGCGCGGTCATCGCGGGGATGTATTCTCCGCCGTTCCGCTCGCTGACGGCGGACGAGGATGCGGAGATCGTGGAGAAGATCAACGCGGCAAAGCCGGATTTTGTCTGGGTGGGCCTGGGTGCGCCGAAGCAGGAACGCTGGATGGCCGCCCATGAAAACCGCGTGCAGGCGCTGATGCTGGGCGTGGGTGCGGCCTTTGACTACGAGGCAGGCAACATCCGCCGCGCCCCGGCCTGGATGCAGCGCTGCAATCTGGAATGGCTGTACCGCCTGATGCAGGACCCGAAGCGGCTTTTCAAACGCTATTTCGTGACGAACACCAAGTTTTTGTGGTGGAGCTGGAGACACTAAGGGAGGCTTGCCCCTCTGAGGAAGCCTTTTGCGAGCATCGCCCCTTTTTATGGGTGGCGGTGCTCTTTTTTGTTTGTTTATACGCTCTTTTCGGTTTTCCACGCTCTGCGGCAAAAAACAGCGTGCGGGGGTGGTATAGTGCAAAGCGTCCGAGACATATACTGTACATTTACGGAGGGCTTGCACGATGGCTGTACTGAACGGGGAACGTATGCACGACACAATGGAAAGGCTGCTGCCCGGGGCGCGCAGTGCGGCGCTGCTGTGGCAGGGCGCGGCAGTGCTGGGCGGCGCGGCGCTGGGGGGCGGGCAGGTCTACGGCGGGGCCGCACCCTTTGGGCTGGCCTTCACGATGGTCTGTCCGCCGCTCTACCTGTTTGCCGCGGCAGGTGGCGTGCTCATCAGCAGTTTGGCGTTTCAGCCTGCGGTGCTGGGGGTCAAGGTTATTGCGGCGCTCACGGCCACTGTGGCGGTGCGGCGGCTGATGCAGGACAAGCCCAACACGAAAAACGCGGGCATCTGGGCCGGGTGTCTGGCGCTGGCGTTGGCCCAGGCGGCCGTACTTTTTTTCGCGGGCGGCTACGTCGACCTGTCCCAGGCGGCGGCCACCGGCACCACGGCGCTGCTGGCGGCGGGGTCTGCCTGGCTGATGCGCCGTTTCCCTTACCGGGAGCCACGGGGGCTGTGCCTGTGGCTGGCCATCGCGGCCGCCTGCCTGCAGCGGTGTGCCCGCGGGCCGTTGGCTCCGGGCCTGGCGGTGGCCGCAGCAGCCGGGCTGTGCGCCGCCTTTGCCGGCACGTTGGAGGGGACCGCTGTGGTCAGCATCACGCTGGCGGCGGCCATCACAGCGGCCAGCCCGAACCTTTGCTATGCGGCGCTGGCGGTGGCACTGGGAAGCCTGGCAGCAGCCTGCCTTTACCCCGGCGAGCGCCTGCGCTGTGCTGGCGTTTTTGCGGCGGGCTGCGTGCTGGGAGCCTTGGCCGCCCCCGATGCCGCCGGTGTGCTGCCGCTGTTTGTGGCTGGGGCTGTGGGCCTTGGCGCGGCGCTGGCTGTGCCGGGGGCGTGGCTGCGGGTGGTGTTTCCGCCGCCCGCCCCGCCGGTGCAGACCCAGGGGTTAAGCGGTGCCGCCCGCCGCCTGGCCGGTGTGGCGGATACCTTAAGCGACATCGCTGACACGGTCAACGCCGTCTGCACCCGCCAGATGCCGCCCAAAGGGGAAAACTTCGACTTCGTTGTGGAGCACATTGTTCAGGTACATGATCATGGTGGTGGAGGTGCGGTCAGGGCCGCCCTTGCCGTTGGTCAGGATCTGCGGCACATCGAACATCTGCAGGCCGC
>OLRS01002942.1_pt1 | contig 11955 bp, 10 predicted proteins | sample 1673171 | NCBI WGS metagenome assembly OLRS01 (sample SAMEA3136762, study PRJEB25190) | human gut metagenome | biome: human gut; feature: human-associated habitat; material: faeces | place: Austria | collected 2013
TGGGGAAAACCTTTATGTTCCCGGTTTCGCTTCTTGCCTTTATGGGATTGCTGCTGGGTATCGGTAGTTCAGTCACCAGCCCTTCCACCATTACTAGTTTTCCCTTTCTGGGCGGCGAATTTACCCAGTTGTCAATGCTTCGGACATCATGACGGGCCTTTCATTGGCTCTGAAGGCGACGGCTTTGGGCCTCACAGTCGCTATCCCGACGCTCATCTTTTATAACGGGCTGCAGCGCCGCATCAATGTGCTGAGCACCCGCTGGACTGAACGCAGGGGGGCATGATCATGATTGAGATTCCGAAGAAGGAGCCCCTAAATATTGTTCCCTTCATCGACATCATGCTCGTTCTTCTGGCAATGGTTCTTTCTATTTCCACCTTCATTGCCAAGGGTGAAATTCAGATCAACCTGCCGAAGTCTAAGACCGCGGATGTGCCCAAAGAGGCCCCTGAACAACGAATCGTTCAGGTGGATGCCATGGGAGATTTTTTCCTCGACAGTCAAAAGCTCTCTTTTGAAGAATTGGCTCAGGCGATAGCGAATCTTTCGCGTGAGCAGCCTGTACTCCTGAGAGTAGACAAGGACTCAACCTTCGACCACTTTATTCAGGTCATTGATCTCTTCAAAGCGAACAATCATGAAAACTTCCGCATCGCCACAGAGAAGGAAGGACGCTGAACGCTCCGCTCTGTCGTTCGTGCTTGCTGCCTGTGTGTACCTGCCCATTCTTTGGGGAGTGTTTTGGGCTGCGCCTGCGCTCACCTATACGCCGGCGGGACAGATGGCCGCTGTATCGCTTTCTTTTGCCCAATTTTCCGGCGGTTCTGCGGCAGCTGAAGAGGCGCCGGAGCCCACGCCGGCAACCGCTCCAGAGCCGGCGGAGGAAGCGCCGCCCCCGGAGCCTGAACCGGAGCCCGCTGTTGAACCCGAGCCAGAAGTTAAGCCTGATCCCGAACCAGAACCTGAGCCTGAGCCTGAGCCTGAGCCCATTCCAGAACCTGAGCCAGAGCCTGCTCCCGCTCCTGAACCGCCGCCGCCCCCGCCCCCGCCGGAGCCTAAACCCGAACCTAAGCCTAAGCCTGAGCCTAAACCCGAGCCCAAACCGGAACCTAAACCGGTTGAAAAGCCGGTCGAAAAGCCTAAACCCGTGAAGAAGGCGGTTAAGAAGACGGAAGCGCCTAAGCCGGTAAAAGCTGCTCAGGCGACTGTCAAAGGACCTGAGGTGAAGCCGGCCGCCGCTCCCGCGGCTCCAGCCGGTCCGGCTCCGGTTCAGTCGGCCGGCGCACCTGTGTCGGCTGGTCAGGAGGGTATTTCAGAGCTTGTTTATGGACAGACGACCGATCCGTTCCTGGCAGAGGTGAAACGTGCCGTTGAATCTGCTCTGCATTACCCGAGAAAGGCTCGAATGTTTCACATTGAAGGCACTGCTGTAGTGCAGTTCATCGTCGATTCAAACGGCAAACTGACTGAACTGAAGATTTTCAAGTCGGCAGGACATCCGCTTTTGGATAAGGCTGCAATGCGGGCTGTGGCAGATGCTGAGTCGAATTGGAGCCGGCCAAAAGGAACGGTTCGACTTCGTTTCCCGATTCAATTCAAGCTGCAAAGCTGATGTCAAGGATTGCCGGCTTTATTCTATAGTTGATGAAAAGCGCACCTTTGAAATATTCGATGGTGCGCTTTATTTTTTGAAATGGAGAGGATTTGGCTTCTTTATTAAAACAGCGCTTTTATTGGTTATCGGTCGTTTGAGTAAAAATACCTCTCAGCCATTGATGCTGCGGACTGGCATCAACGCGTTCATGCCAGAAAAAACGAGCAGTGAAGGGCGTTTCGGAAAACTCTGCAACATCAAACATGGCCAGCGACGGCGCGAAGTTTGCCCAGAAGGCCGCAGTCGGACGCGGCAGCACCAATAAGAGATCGGTGCCAGGGAGAAGCAGAGGCGGGCCGAGAAAACTCTGCGTCGAGAGAAAAACGTTCACCGAATCCTCGTCCTTTTCAAAAGAAAGCGGACGAGTTACGCCTTTGGTCTGAAGCGGAACTCGAATTTGCAGCTGAGCAAACGGCGCTAAATCCGCGCGGGTGATTTGTTCTCCGCTCATCGCTCGCCGCACCAAAGGGTGTTCGCGTGCGGCGAGTACGGCGAAATTCGACCGTGCCGCAACCAGCGAATGAAAGTCTCCCGGAAGCGTCGCATTGGCGCGCAGACAGAAGTCCAGGTGCCCCCGCCGCATGTCTTCAATAACGCCTTCGGTCTGCGGAATCAGCTCCATTTTTAATTTGGGCGCAGCTTTGCGGATACGCTGCACGGCCGGTCCGAGCATCAATGGAATGAAATTATCAAAGCATGCGATGCGAAAACGCATCTGCGAAAGTGCTGGGGAGAAGATCTTTACGTCGCCGGCGAGCACTCTTTTCATGCCGGCGGCAAGCGCTTCAAGCTCCGGCATGAGTTCGGCCATGCGGGTGGTTGGTGCCATACCCGTGTTTGTGCGGCGAAAAAGCGGGTCGCCAAAAAGATCACGCGCATGAGAGAGCACGTAACTCGCCGATGGTGTGCTGATCCGCAAAGCTTCTGCGGCAGCGCGAAGTGAGCCTGTGCGGTAGAGCGTGATGAGCAGGCGGATGAGTGAATGATTAAGCTCTGGACTCGACATGTTTTAATTTTTTAAACGTCATTTTCGAAGCTGTTTAATTTTATCTAGGATTAAATCCAATGGTCTAGATGGATCTACTTCTTCATGATTACTACCGTTTTGCAATTACCTCTCTTCGTGTTCTGAAGAGTTCGGAGAAATCAAGATGAAGCTGAACTTCCATCCCACTCGTGCAGCCGTGCTCGTGGGTGCCGCACTTCTTTCTGCGACGTTTGCCTTTCCCGTCATGGCGGCTGGCGGAGCATCCGGTCCTAAGGTTGCCTACATGGCGCAGGGCAATATCGGCGAAGTCATGGTCAATCCCTACCGCATTGCTCCGCTGACAGCCGTTATCCGCAGCGGCGGCTATGTCGTGAAAAATGCTTCTGTGCGGATCGTCCCAAAGCAGAACGGTCAGGAAATTCGCTATTCGGTGTCTGATGAAAATGTTCGCACTGCAGGCGGTATTCCCGTTTTTGGTCTTTATCCGGACTGGCTCAACACGGTTGAAGTCGAATATGACCGCGTGTTCAATGGCAAAACCGAACACTTCTCCGATCGCTATCAGCTTTATGCAGCTCCGGTTTTCCTCCGTTCAAACGGTACGCCCGGACAGACTCATACCACCTTCAACGTGAAGGTGCTGAAGATGGATCCGGCCTTTAAGGACCGTCTCTACTTCATCAACAACCTCATTCCGACCCCGCCGGACGCTTCCCGAGTCGTCTGGAACAATCCGATGGGCGGAGCACTTGAATGGGCATTCGGACCGGAGAACGCGATTGTTGACTCGACGGGTACGGTGCGCTGGTACCTCAACCCGGATGTCGAAATGTACGATCCGGATCAGCCTTATAAAGCCGGCATCATGATGGGCTTTGAGCAGACGGCTGACGGCGGACTCCTTTTCGGTTACGGTCAGCGCTATGCCAAGTACGATATGACAGGCCGAGAAATCTTCAACCGCCGCCTGCCGATGGGCTACGCTGATTATTCTCATGGTCTGGATGCAGCGCAAAACGGTCATATTTTCCTGCGTGTTTCGGCTGCTGACCACCGGCGACTAGACGGCAAGCGTGTACACACCGTCCGCGATGTGATCGCTGAAGTGGATCAAGATGGCCGCGTTGTTGATGAATTCCGTCTCTTTGAGATCCTTGATCCGTATCGCGATAATGTGATCAAGGCGCTCGATCAGGGGGCTGTCTGCCTCAACATCGATGCCTCTCAGGCCGGCAAGACCCTTTCGGCCGATGAACTCGCTGCAATGGATAAGAACGACCGTTTCGGTGATATTGCCGGCGTTGGTGCAGGCCGCAACTGGGCGCACGTCAATTCGGTTGACTACGATCCGACCGACGACTCGATCATCATCAGTTCCCGCCATCAGTCAGCGATTATCAAAATCGGCCGCGATAAGAAGGTTAAGTGGATCCTCTCTGCACCCGAAGGGTGGAAGGGCGACTTTGCAAAGAAAGTGCTTCAGCCTGTTGATCAAAACGGGAAGGCGATCAAGTGCGAAGACTCCAAATGCGAAGGCGGGTTTGACTGGACTTGGACGCAGCACACTGCCTGGCGCGTCGATTCGAAATCTTCGGGTGATGTGATCTACGTCTCTGCTTTTGACAATGGCGACGCCCGCGGCATGGAGCAGCCGGCATTGGCTGATGAAAAGTTTACCCGCGGCGTTATGTACAAGATTGACCAGAAGAAAATGACGGTTGAGCAGGTTTATGAGGTAGGCCGCAAGGAAGGTCACGCCTATTATTCGCCGGTCACGGGTCTTGCGCGGTATATGGATGATAAGGATTCCTTTGTTGTTTACTACTCAACCTCCGGTCTCTCCGGTCCTTCCGGCGGGATGAAGGGTCCGATCAAGCCGCATCCTTATCTTGCTGAGTACAAGTTCGGTTCAGCCGATCCTGCAGTGCTGATGCGTTTTGAAAATACCATGGGCTATCAGGCTTGGCCGTTCGATGTGCAGAAGGCTTTTAATCCTCAAAAATAATTTTCTGATGACTGTTCCGGAACTTTGCTTCGGGAACTAACAGAAGATCTCACACAGACAGGGCGCTTCGGCGCTCTGTTTGTTTGAGAGCGGTTCGCCCGGGCAGCGCACGCGGGCGTTCTTCACCCCAATTGGAGAATGGCAGTTTGATCCGAAACCATGCTTAAAGCATGGGTGAATAAAAACAAAAGCGGAAGACGCTGTGCGAACTCCCGCTTGAAAAGGTACAGGTTTCGACGAAAGACCAGCTCTGTCCGGAGGCACTCTCCGACCGCGGCATTTCGTTGTCTTCGTCGACACGAGCATTCTGTCAGCCGAAGGTAACGAAGTGATTTCACTGAAGTGAATCTTTTGTGACAACGCGGGGGCGTTTAAATTCTGCCCAAGCCAAATTTTCGCCGGCTGAGGAAGAACATCACAGAGCTCAACAGCAGCGCAGCTGCTTCAGTGGCGGGTGACGCCATCCATAGATCAGCAGTGCCGAAGAGTTCCGGCAGGATGAGAATGCCGATGCACGGAAAAATAAGCGTTCTGGCAAACGCGAGAATGGCAGCGCTTCGGCCGTCTCCCGCTGCAGCGAAGAAACTGCTTGAGAGCATATTGGAGCAGAGCATTAGGATCATGAGTGAATAGATGGGGAATGACTCCACTGCCAATTCGAACGCTTCGCCGCCTTCATTGGAAAAGAATCCCAGCACGCTGCGGGCAAAGGGAAGCGTGAGCAGATAGGACGCCAGAGAAAGAAGGCCCGCAAGCGCATAACTTTGAAGAAAGACACGGCGAACTTGATGCGGCTCTTTCGCACCGACTTTGAAGCCGAGAATGGGGGACGAGGCTGCACAGAAGCCGTGGAAAACACAGTTGAAGGTATAAACGGTAAAGCTGCACATTGTGAGTGCTGCTACGCCAGCCGTACCCAAATGACTGATGAAAACACGGTTGTAGAGCCAAATGGCAACCACATAGGAAAGATTGGAAACGAACTCCTGAAGACCGTTGCCGGCTGCCGTTCGCAGCAGCTTCAGGTCGGGAAGGTGAAGCTCGAGCTTGAGCGGGGACTTTTCCCGCATAAAGTACCAGAGTCCGCAGGCGGCGCCGATGAACCATGAGAGCGCCGTGGCCCAGGCAGCCCCCGTCATGCCCATGTCCAAAGGGCCCATGAAGAGAATGTCAAAGACCACGTTGGTGATGCCGCTCGCTGCCGAAGCTGCAAGTCCGGCTTTGGGGCGGCCGGCAGTGGTGTAGAAGACTTCAAAGGTCGCGGCTGCGAGGAAAAGCGGTGTCGCCGGGAGCAGCACGCGCTGATAGTCGCGGGCAAATTCAGTCTGCTCGGGCGCGATGCCAAGAAGTTCGAAAACCCAGTCTAGTCCGAACCAGGCCAGCAGCCCAAGCGTTAATCCGAGCATGACATTGGTTGTCAGAGCCGTCGAAAACGCTCTTAGCGCTTCTTCATGCTTTTGGGCGCCCAAAGCACGAGCTGCTACCGCACCGCCGCCGGCAGCGATCATGAAGCCCGCGGCGATCAGCAGTGCTGTGAGCGGATAACTCATCGAGAGTGCCGAAAGCGCAGTGGTGCCGACGAAGCGTGAAATCAGCACGCCGTCGGCCACAAGGTAGCTCATGATGAGGAGCGACATTGCCATGCGCGGCAGCGCAAGACGCATCTGCCGATTGACGGTGATGGTGCCGGCAAAGGTTTCGGAGACTGTCTGCATGTGAAGTGATCTGTCTGGGGGCGGCGAAGAGACGCAGCATCAGTTTTCGATGCCTTCGGGCTGCTGCAGCCGATCGTAGTAGCCGGAGAGCTTTTCGAGCACTTCTACGCGAAGACCGGGGAGCTTTTGGCCAAACTGCTTGCGCAGTATCGCTGCAATACGCTCGAGCTCCATTTCTGCGTGAGGTGTTTTTTCGAGTGAAGCCCGTTCAATGTGAAGTCTGGTGTCGCCAGTTTTTGGCATGCGGATCCGGAAGCGGAGGTTTCGGCCAACCGGATCCTGGGCAACGAGAAGTTCAGCATCGGCAATCGCTTCAAGCTGGCTGCTTTGCGGCGTTGCGCCATAAGGGAAGCGAGTCAGAAGGCAGGGGCGGGCAGCTTGTTCAGGGTGCGGAAATCCGACGATCCTGCCGATTTCGCGAATACGGGGTTTGCTGATGCCGGCCTTGACCAAAGGCGATTCCACTTTGAGTTCACGGAGGGCTTTGATGCCGGGACGATAGACGGAGAGGTCCGATGTGTTCGTGCCGTCGCAGATGGGGCCTTGGCAGCCGGATTTGCGGGCAATGTCGATGAGTTCTGTGAAGAGATGCGTTTTGCAGACATAGCAGCGGTTGACGCCCGCGCGGGCAAGTTCTGGAAGCGTGAGTGAAGCTGCTGGTACAAGAATGGGTTCTAATCCAAGCTCCTCGGCATCCTTCAGGGCGTCAGCTGTTTCATCCGGCGCAATCTGCGGTCCGATGATGTGAAGGAGGTTCACGCGAAATCCGAGCTTCTTAGCGCAAAAGGAGAGGAATCGACTGTCTAGGCCGCCCGAATAAGCTACGCAGATTTCATGTTCGGGTGCGATTTCTTCAAGTACCGTTTTGAGACGGACAATTTCGGGGATAGTGAAGAAGTTCACGGGTGCTGACGGAGTCATGGCTGCGGTGCGGCAGGGATCGAGCCGCGGTTTGTTGATGGAAAGGAAATGCTAAAACTCTCGGAGTTGGAACTGCAGATCCGAAAATGGCAATAAATGATTCAATCCCGTCCGACTTCGCAGCTGAGCGGAGTCGAGCGGGATTGTTCAGTCATTTCGTTGGACGCTGTGAGTGAAGTCACAGCGATATATTTCTCATTGCGCAGGGCACCGAAATTTATTCAGCAACGCGAGGCACGGTGAGCGAACCTTCCGGCATCAAAATGGTGGCGGGGTGCTCGCCGAGCAGCTCGTGAGCGAGTTTCAGGGCTTCGTCCACCGTGTCGACGGCTGCCGTAAAGTGCATGCTCTTGGCAAGGCTGCGGTTGAGTTTCGTCACCAGAATGAACTTCGCTTTTTGCTGCGGCCGCGTAATGGCGAAAGCTTTGTTGGCGCCGATCTGGAAGTTTTCTTCAAGCTCGTGCTTAATGGCTGCCGGCGTCGTCAGGCGATTGAAGGTTTCTTCGAGTTTCGCAGAACCGGATCCTTCAATACATTCGGCCAGGAGAATGACTACACCGCCCTTCTTAACGGCGCAGGCGGCATTGTCCATGGTCTTTTGCATCTGATAGACATTGATGTCTTTTGGCCAGCCGCCGCAGGAAGCGATGACGAGATCGGCCTCACGCGGAATCTTGCTTCCGTATACCTCATCGACGAACTTACAGGCTTCTTTATGAGCTTTGACGTAGTCGCCGGTGAAGATCCGCAGGAATTGGTGCTCAGCATTAAGGATGGCGTTCAGAAGGAAGAGCGAGCGTCCCTTGGCAAAGAGTGCGACCCCTTCCATCTGGTCGTCGTAGCAGGGGTTGCCTTCCATCAGTCCGAGGCCGGCCTTGTCTGACAGCATGTGGCTGTGGTTCATGCGAACCGTTTCCATGGCTGCACAGCCCGGCAGCACGGCTTTGCGGCCGCCGCCGTAACCGGAGAAATAATGGTGGACGATTGTGCCCGTCAGGAACACATGATCAACGTCGCAAAGGAGCTTATTGATCCAGACCGGCGTGCCGAGCGTCGTCTTGCCGAAGTATTGGAAGTCATCCGCATTGGTGGCGATGCTGTTGAACATCGGCAGGCGGCCGGCAACCTCTTCACCGACCTGTTCAACCATCTCTTCATGCGTCATCGCCCGGTGTGTGCCCAGCGCGAAGACGATGCGCATATTGGCGTCGGGCACGCCGAGGCGGTTGAGTTCATTGACGAGGATCGGCATGAACACAAAGCTGTTGGCAACGCGGGTCGGATCATTGCAGATGAAGGCTACGGTGTCGCCGGGCTTCACAATCTCGCTGAGCGGCGGGAGCCCGATGGGGTGCTCGAGCATGTCGAGCAGGTGCCCTTTGACGTCTTCGAGTATGGGCTGAGGCTCCGTGCGTACGACCTTCAGAACGTCAGCGTCGTCGTATTCAAACGATTGTGTGCCGCGGCCGTAGGCGAACTCATATTTCTGCACTGCCATGGAAGTCTTCTCCTCTTGTCTTTTTTTAAATTGCCGTCGGTGACCAGCTCGCTCGGCAGCGAATGTGGACCGAGCGCATGCGTTCCGCATACCAATCTTTAAAGCGAAATTTTAGAGTTTCTGCTGTCATATCGGACAGCTTCTCAATCCATGAAGCTGGAGCGGTATAGACTGAAGGAATACCCAATAAAATCAAGTTTTTTCAAGGGTGTTACCTATTTATGATTGACCGCAAAAGGCTGGGTGTTTGCTTAGGATCAATGCTGTGCTGCTGGATGGAAAATATTTGCGTACGCTTTGATGGATAGGATTTTGGTGCATGCCACTGGAGGCATATCTTTGCAGCCGAAGGCAGCCCAAGGAGAACAATGAATTGATCGTCAATACCCCACAGCAGACATTCCGCGCAGCGCTGGGACAATTCTTTGTGAAGGAAACGAGCACAGAGAATCTCGCCGCCGCACGGTCACTTATTGAACGTTCGGAGACTGCAGGCGCCGATTTGCTCGTGCTCCCAGAGTGCATCATTGCGAGAAAACTGGGCATGCCCGAGTGGGGACAAAAACAGGCTGAACCGCTCGACGGCCCGTTTGTGAGCGGACTGCGCGAAGCAACGCGCGGCCGTCGCGTGACAGTGGTTTGCACTGTGCAGGCAAAAATTGCAAACGAGTCTCGCTATGCCAACGATTTGCTGGTCATTCAGAACGGTGAGTTACGGCTGACATATCAGAAAATACATTTGTACGACGCTTTTCGCGGCAAAGAAAGCCGCTATGCTGCACCGGGCGATGTCCTGCCGCCAGTGCTTCTGATAGGACCATTTAAAGTTGGATTTTTAACTTGTTATGACGTTCGTTTCCCGGAAATGACGCGGGCATTGGCGTGTGCAGGTGCGACGCTGCTCGTCGTTTCAGCCGCCTGGGTTAAGGGGGCTTTGAAGGAAATGCAGTGGGATATCTGTCTGCGGGCGCGTGCGCTTGAAAATACCTGCTATCTCATTGGCGTGAGCGAATGCGGGCCGGCAACCGTAGGATCCTCTAAAGTGGTCGATCCGATGGGCGTGGTTGTCGCACAGTGCGGGATTGACGAGCAATTGCTCATGGTTGATCTGGATCCGTGCAAGGTCGAAGCCTCTCGACGTGTGCTTCCTGTGCTCGAGAACAATCGGTTTACTCCGCCGGAGCTCCAAAAGCTCCCGCAGCAGTGAAGTGAACGAACCGGCGAGAAGTACATGAGCCGGTTCTCTTGAGGATGAGGCCGCCTGAAACTGGTTTTTGCTACTTGACAAAACGGCGGGTTTCCGTAAAATCTCTTTTCTCACAGTAATGTGAGCGCAAAAATTCGAACGGTGGGTGTAGCTCAGTTGGTAGAGTCCCGGATTGTGATTCCGGTTGTCGTGGGTTCGAGTCCCATCTCCCACCCCATCCTTTCCAAAAGATCCTGCAGGTCGTGCGGCCCGCGGGATTTTTTGCATTTGGGAATATGCACTAGAGCTTCAATCACGAAAAAAAGCGGAAGCCTTCGACAGCAGCTTTGCGCCGAAGAACTTCCGCTCGGGCAGTCTGAGCCCAACTCAATCAGGCCTGCTTGAGGAGTTCAAGTAGCTCATCCACATGCGTTTTGGCTTTGACGCCGCGCAGGGCATGAATGATTTTGCCTTGAGGATCAATGACAAATGTGGAGCGCTCAATCCCGAAACACTTGCGGCCGTACATCGTTTTTTCTTTGAGTACGCCATAAAGGTTGCAGACGGTTTCTTCCTTGTCGGAGAGCAGCGGAAAGTTGAGGTTCTGCTTGTCGCGGAACGAGCAATGGCTCTTCACGCTGTCTCTCGAGACGCCGAGCACCTCATAGCCCAGAGCCTTGAAGTCGGCGAGATGGTCACGGAACCCTTGAGCTTCAGTCGTGCAGCCCGCCGTATTGTCTTTCGGATAGAAATAGAGCACGACGCCGTTGCCGCGCAGGGCCGAGAGCGAAACCGGCGTACCGGCGTCGCTCTCGAGCGTAAAGTCCGGTGCTTCCATGCCGGCAGTAAGTTCTGTCATCACTTAGTCTCCTTGAAATAGGTCGCAGTCAAACCGTGCGGGCGGCAAAGCACCCGCTGACGGTGCGATGAGTGTTCATTCTAAGAACGTTGAACTGGCCCAAGCCTTTTTCAAAGCAACGAAAGGAAACAGAAATAGAGCGGTCAGAACGCTGCCACAGTGCGGTTCACGCCGGAGAGCAGCTGTGCACCGGAGGCGATCATTTCTGGAATACGGCTCTGGGCAAGGTATTCTCGCGCCGTTTCCGGAAGCAGAATTTCGCTGCCTGTCGACTGCATGTAGTCGTGAAAAACGTCGGCTGCAGTTGGCAGAATCCATTCGCCGTTAGCTTGTCTGACCGATGTTTCATGAAGGCGCGCGGCACTGGTGCCGCACGTCCATACTTTGTAGTTGCGCATATAGGTGCAGAGGCAGCACTTTTCTTTGGCCGGCATTTCAGATGCAGGTGTACCGTTGGCAGCGGCTTCCTGACGAAGACGCCATTCTTTCAGATAGCTGCAGTCACCATGATTGAGAAGATATCCGTAGGCCTCACAATTTGGCCGAATGTCACCCGTTATGGCCGGAGACTGACGAAGCATGCGCATCGGGTAGCCAGTGGGCGAAAGGTGGTTGACGACGATGTCTTCAGGCTTCGCATTGAAATAGGCTTGCTTGACGGCATAGGGCAGGCCGCTCTCCTGCGCAACGGCAAAACGGGTTGCAGCCTGAATGCCGTCACAGCCGGTATCGCTCATCATCTCGGCGGCTTCCCCGCCGGTGAAAATGCCGCCAGCAGCAATGACCGGAATATTGAGACTGCTTTTGGCGAGAAAAGCCTTCACGTCCTTCACAATGTCGGCAAGCGAATAGTTTGCCCAGTCCATGCCGAAGCCGAGGTGGCCGCCGGCAAGCGGTCCCTCAACAACAACATAATCCGGCAGCCGTCCTGTGGAGGCGCTCTTTTTTAAAAAGAGGTTCAGCGCCCGCGAAGAGGAAACAATGATGCCGACGAGCGCATCTTTAAAACGCGGGAGATCGGCCATGAGTTTCATGCTCGAGAGGTGAAGACCGGCCGAAAGTGTGATTCCGTCGATGCCGCCGTCATGTTCTGCAGATGTATTGAGCAAGCGGATGGAATCCTGCA
>OLRS01002945.1_pt1 | contig 11925 bp, 9 predicted proteins | sample 1673171 | NCBI WGS metagenome assembly OLRS01 (sample SAMEA3136762, study PRJEB25190) | human gut metagenome | biome: human gut; feature: human-associated habitat; material: faeces | place: Austria | collected 2013
ATTATAAACTCTTGGTCTTTCTTTTTTTTCGGGACTATTCTTTTTTCACAGCCCCTTCTCACTTGCACTCCTTATATCCTAAAATCCTTCGTATCTTTCGACATGATATTCATGGAAATGCTGCACTCTGCCAGATGTTCATAATTCACTTCCAGCTTATAATCGACTTTGATGTCAATATTATCTTCTGTCTCATTCACTTTGACATCCGTTGCATTGATTCCCACCAAAAGATTTCCGAATGGTGTGTTGTAGTAAGACATATTTTTCTTGTTTTTCTCAAACATCATATGTACGTTGGTGACACCTTTTTTCGTGACATCCAGAAAATCATCATTCACTTTGATAACGCTTTTCGTCACGCCGTCAAAGCCTTCCTGCACTTCATCATACAGAATATAGTGCTTTCCATTTTTCTTATAGTAGTTTCCGGTTGTGATAATCTCCACCGGACCATTATCCTGATCTTCTGCAAACTGTAAACCACTGATTTTCACAAGTACATCTTTTGTCATTTATGTAAACCTCTTTTCTGTTTCTCGTCATTGTCTTTTCATGCCATATATTAGCGTGTTTCTTATAATTTAGCAAGCGTAAGCTTTTTGAAACACTGTTTTCTTATAAGTATGCTGCTTTATTTTAGTTTTCAGCCAGCTTCTCCAGATACGGATTCAGCCACGAAAAATATTTCATTCTGACCTGATAGTCTCCTTCTGCCAGCACCTTCTCATACTCCTCCGTGGTCAGTACTTCACGCAGCTTTTCGCCTGCTTCCTCATCGACCACTTCATACATGCTGTCTGAAAAACACATGTTAGGATACATCACACACCACCAGTTATGTCCGTTTCCTTCCCCGATCACAATGCGGAGTGCCTCGTAATCTCCCGCCGGAAAGGTGTAGCTTCCATAATTTTTTACCGGAAACGAAGTGTGTTCCAGCTCCGCTGTCACATCATAGTCATAACCGTTCTCTGCGATTGTCTCTGCTGCGGCTTCCTCAATTTCACCGAGGCTCTGGCGCACAACCAGCTCACATTCTTCCAGATTTTCCACATCTGTCAGTTTTTCCTGCATAAAACTTCCCACCGCATCACGCACTGCTAGTTTTAGGTTCTGGTCTGCCTCACTGTCGCTGTTCGCCAGCACATGAAACCGCAGTACTTTGTCCGAAATCGTCTGCTGCAGTCTCGCCTGTCTTGTATACAAAATACCGCATCCCAATGCAGCGCACATCAGACTTCCAACTCCTATGTATCCGATCCATTTTCTTACCATAATTCAAATCTCCTTTTCACTTGCCAAAAATCAGATAAATGTAGATAATATTCATATTTATCAGGCTATGTCGTTGCTTGCGAAACTCGCTCATAGAATATGTTATATTGCAAAAAATAAACAGAAATATAGTACCGCTGCGAGTGACACATAGCGGGAGCGTGTCTTGAATATTTTTGTTCATTTTTCGCAATCTTCATAACCTAAATTCGAGTTTCGCTCATCGACCTTCTATCCTCAATGATTCCCGAAAACTTTGCATTTATTCCGATTTCCAGTTTATTTTTACCAGATATTGGATTTTGATGTCTTTCTCATAAGCGGCAGGAGTGTTTTGATACTTAAAATACCATGTGCGGTTATCGGCGCCGAGATTCCGGTAACTGTTAGTGATATCGATTTCTTTCTCAAGTGCATGTGCAGCGATCGCATTCAGATAGTCCTCCATCCGGGTGTTGAGAAGCTGCTCTTTTTCACTTGCGGAAACTGTGCCGCTTAAGATTTCGCCTTCTCCTGTCACAGTCACTGCGACAATCTGCTCTGTCAAACCTCCGACACCGATTTTTTCTGTTTCTTTGACTCGACAGGAAGCTGCATCCACTTTCACATAAAGTTCCGGTGCAAGTTGTAAGGTGTAATCATCCGCAAAGTTCTGCGTGAAGAATGCTGCACGCGCGGTATCCGTATCGACAAGCCCCGCCGCCCTTCCACGTTTCCAGACTTCATAGGCTGTAATCTGCGGTTTCTCGGTATCATCCTCCACTGCCCCGGACTGCTCCCCCTCTATATCGACAAAAGGAATATACAGTGTCTCTAAGTGATTAGCACGCTCCTCATAGAGCATGCCAAGCGTCGGGTAAGCTTTCTGGTCAATGCCCGATGTGTTTTCCAGCAGTTCTTCCAGATAATTTCCAAGCAGCACATCAAGTTCTCCCTCTGTCTGCGCCAGACGGTCACAGCTTTCCGTCGTCATCACATAAGCGTTCCACGGAACCTCTTTTTCCTGCTCCAGCATGGATAGCATATCTTCCACTTCCGCCTCTTTTTTCAGAAAAGACCGCTCGATGAGCACCACTTTCAAATGGTTGTAATCCACCTTTTTATTTCCTGCATACTCATGATTCAGCCACACATTTTGGAAATCGTCCTGATCTCTGATATTCAAAAGAACCGGGAATGCCTTATCCTCAAGTTCTGCGACATTACACCCCTGTAAAAAAAGACACCCAAACAAAAAACATACCAGCACCAGCACACGTACTTTTTTATTATGTTTTTTTCTCTCTCCAGTCAGAAACAGCAGTACCGGCACGCCAACGACAAAAGGTGTTCCAATCTTCCACAGCAGGAATGTCACGCAGTCCAAAAACTGCTGATTTCTGTAAAACAGCACTGTCACGCCATACACCAGAAGAAGCAGAATGAGATACGGCAGCATTCTTTTTTTCCCTTCCAGATAACCGCCGCAGTCACGGATTACTTTTGCAGCCAGATTTCCACTGTAAAAAACCATGCTGTTTAGCATCGCATACAGCGTAAAAAACCAGATGCTGAACATAAAAGCATCCGTCCTCTTCAAAAACCCGCCCGTCACCTGCACGCGGCTCATCATCGTGACCGCCGGAAATTTCATCTGAGCCAGTGCCTCGACGCCAAACAGCCCGATCAGGATCAGGTACAGTGCTGCAAATACGCCGCCGGAAAATCCGACCGCTTTTTCCGCCGCGCTGATATGTTTTTTGTCATCCGACACGTATTCTTTCAAAAAAAGTACGATTGACACCATGGAATAGCAGAAAAATACATAATAACTTCCGTTTAACATTTCTTTTCCATCCGCCACAAAAACCGGGCTCCAGTAGGCTGGCTTCACCTCCCTGCACGCCGCAAATAACATCAGAAACAGCGGTATCATCAGAAACCAGAACAGCATCTCGTACACTCTCGCCCTGCCCTCGATCCCGCCCGCCATTCCATAAAACGCGAGCAGCAATATCAACAACAGCACCAGATAAAAGCTGATGTTTTCCACAAGCCCATTCAACATCAGCGTGGAAAACAGATACGCCGTGTACGAAGCCATAAGGATAAAATACAGAAAATATCCGCCCCAGAGCACATAACCGCATACTTTTCCACACTTCTGCTTCAAAAAGTCGGGATAACTTGTTTTCATGCCTTTCAACAGATATCTCAATAATTTCAAGTACAAAAACGTGGACAAAATCCCCGCCAGAATGCAAAAAATCCCGTCGCGCCCTGCCGTATCTGCAAGCATTGTCGGCAGTAGTAGCGTCCCCATTCCAAGAAAGTCATATGTCAGAAGGCGGAACACCTGTCTGCCTGAAATTTGATTGTTTTCTGAGAACATACTTCCCCCTATCTCTTCTAACATCTGCGCATTTTTTCATCAGATTTCCATTTATCTTAAAATAAAAACTTTTCTCAACCTATCTCTTCTTTGAAAACGTCAGCTTTGTCCGCTCTTTCGGATTTGCATAAATCGGACGTTTGCGCAGTTTCCGGAAAGGCTGCCGCCAGATAAAATCCCGTTCATCCTCATAATTGTTCAAATCTGCTCCCACAAACGGCATGAGATACGGGATGCCAAAGCTTGTCAGATGCGACAGATGGGTGAGCACCGCAAGCAGCCCAAGCAGCATGCCAAAGTAGCCAAGCCACGCACAGATTCCAATAAAAAAGAATTTTAAAATGCGGAACGCCGTGGCAAATTCTTCATTCGGGATCGCAAAGGAACAGAGTGCGGTAAAGGAGATCACAATCACCACGATCGGACTGACCAGATTCGCCTCTACCGCTGCCTGTCCAATGATCAGTCCTCCCACGATTCCGATGGTATTTCCCATTGCACCGGGAAGCCGCACGCCCGCCTCCCGCAAAAGTTCAAACGACAATTCCATGATGAGTACTTCCACGACTGCCGGAAATGGGACACCCTGCCTCGCCTCAGCAAACGACAAAAGTAGTGTAGTCGGAAGTATCTGTGTATGAAAATTAGTCACTGCAAGATAAAATCCAGGCAGCGTCATTGCAAAAAAGGATGCGAGATACCGCAGGATCCGCCCGAACGTCGCAATCTCAAAACGGCTGTAATAATCGTCACTGGTACGGATAAATGAATTGTAATCTGTCGGCAGTATCAGACCGATCGGAGAATTATCGCACATCACGATCACTCTGCCCTCTAATACCGCCATGGCCGCCCGGTCAGGACGCTGTGTTGTCTGAAACTGTGGAAATGGCGAATACCATTTTTTCTCTGCCAGCTGTTCTAACATTCCGCTGTCTAATATCCCATCAATCGTGAAATCCTGCAGCCTCTTTTCAATTTCTTTTACAAGTCCCGGATTCGCAAGATCCTCCACATACACAAGATAGACGTTCGTGTTCGATCTAATCCCGGCTTTCAGTCCTCTCACTTTCACACGGGGCGAACGGATCCTTTTCCGGATCAGCGCCGCATTCTGCTTCACAGAATCGCAAAAACCTTCGTTGGAACCGCGGATTACTTTTTCCGAATCAACCTCTGTGATCCCCATATTCGGATAACCATCATCCGGTATTTTTACTGCCCGGTCAAAACCATCCACAAAAAGGATCGCCTCCCCGGTGAGCAGACCGCTCACAGCCTCCTCAATAGTCGGAAAATATGTTGCATCCGAGATTCCAAGCGCATTTTCCTGCAGTGTACAAAGGATCTCATCCCTTGTCAGTCCATTTAAGTATTTTAAAGTCTCTCCGAGTGCGGACGTTCCCATGTCCACGGACACTTCAATAAAGGTCAGATAACAGGCGGTATCCTGATTCCTGCCAAGCTTCATCTGCTTCTTTTTAATGTCCGCACAGTCATGAAAATAAAATTCCATTTCCTCTATATTTTGCGTTAAATCCGTCGATACCGGACATTTCTGATTTTCCGACATTTCCAGCTTGTTTCCTTTCTATTAATTCCCCCTAATACGAAAGAGGATAAGCAAAATGCTTATCCTCTTTCTAGTCTGTACGGTTTTCCATTTTTTATGCAGTTTTCCTGTCCTCCGGGCAGTTACTTCTTATTCCTGCTCCTGGATCATAGCCTTAACTGCGACTGCCTGATTCTTCACATGCTGGTGCATCGTCTCTGTCACCTGCGTTTTGTTCTTACGGACTAACCCTTCCACAATATCTTTATGTTCTTTCATCAATGTCGGATAGTTATTCTCATCTTTCAGATATTCCACACGATAGCGGTACATCTGCTCCCGGAGGTTATTTAACATATTCACAAGCTTCGGGTTACCGGTTGACTGGTAAATAATATCGTGAAACTTTACATCCGCCTCTGCGATTTTTTTCACATTATCTGTCTTGGTGGATTCCTCAAACTCATGCATGGTCGCAACCAGCTCTTCTAACTGTTCCTCAGAAATCTGCTCACATGCAATTTTTGCCGCAAGCTCATCTAACGCTTCGCGGATCTGAAGGACATCCTCCATATCTTTCTCCGTCATTTTGGCAACTTCCGCGCCTTTTCTTGGGATCGTAACGGCAAGTCCCTCCTGCTCAAGCATACGGATCGCCTCACGGATCGGTGTACGGCTGACACCAAGTTTTGCCGCAAGCTGCAGCTCCATCAGCCGCTCGCCCGGTTTTAATTCCCCTTTTAAAATAGCCTCTCTTAACGTGTTAAACACAACATCTCTCAGCGGAAGATACGCATCCATATTCAATGTTAAATCTTCTGTCATCTTTGATACCATGCCTTTCTACTTACGCGCGTTATTATAAATACTCGTTAAATATACCTGTTTTGCAAGACCGGAGGCTTTCATCGCCTCGTATGCCTCTACTGCCGTCGCTTCCTTGTCAAAAAGACCGAAAACCGTCGGACCACTGCCACTCATCATGGCATTCACAGCGCCATGCTCCATCATGTGATCCTTGATGTCTGCGATCACAGGATAAGCCGGGATTGTCACTGTCTCTAAGACATTTCCCATATCTGCTGCAATTTTATATAAATCTTTCTCTCTGATATCTGCCACAAGCCGGTCAATATCCGGGTGTACCATATCAGAGCCTAACTTCAGATTGTCATAGACGAACTTAGTAGAAACACTGATCTGCGGTTTTGCGATCAAAACAGGACATTTCACCATCGGCGGAAGCTTCGAAAGCTTCTCTCCTATGCCCTCTGCCAAAGCCGTTCCACGCATAATGCAGTACGGAACATCTGCACCGATCTTCACACCGCGCTCCATCAGTTCTTCCCTTGTCAGTCCCAGATCAAAAATCTGGTTCATACCATATAACACTGCCGCTGCGTCCGTGCTTCCCCCTGCCATCCCGGCAGCTACCGGAATGTACTTGTGCAGCCATACATGCACGCCATCTTTTATCGCAAACTCATCCTGCAAAAGCTTTGCCGCTTTATAGACAAGATTGTTTTCATTCGTCGGCAAAAAAGAAAGATTCGTTTCCATCGTGATCTCACCGGAAGTATTCTTCGAGATCTCCAGCCTGTCAAACAAATGAATGGTCTGCATCACCATGCGGACCTCATGATAACCATCCTCTCTTTTTCGTACCACATCCAGCCCAAGATTGATCTTAGCCAGCGCCTTTACTGAAATATCCTTCATCGGTTAGTTTCTCCTTACCAAAATCGTCGCTAACACGCATTGATTGTACCTAAAATAAAACTTGTTTTTTTTGTGTTTTTTGTATACAATTAGTATCTTATCATTTTATGTCCAAAAGGTCAATCGGCACTAAACTTTTTTCTTTGCCAGTCCGATATAATTAACAGAACCATGGAAGGTTAATAACTATTCATTCAGGTGGCTGAACATTTTGTTTTCTGTAAAAACAAATGCATCCAGCTTCGCCAGACAAGGAGGATCATATGGCAATCAATTCCATTAACACTGTGACTGCTGCCGCAGCAGCATCTACACAGACAACAACAAAATCAGCAGAAAAGACATCCGAGACAACGAAAAAGGCAGCTTCTTCCAAGACAGCTTCCGGTGTCATTTATGAGAAGAGTTCTGACTCCAGGACAGACAAGGCTTCCAATAAAACAACAGGCAAGACCGACAACGCAGCGATCGTTGCAAAGTTAAAAGCTGACGCAGAGCAGCGCACTGCACAGCTCCGCAGCATCGTTGAGCAGATGATGACCAAGCAGGGTGTTGCGATCGGCACCGCAGATGATATGTGGAAATTCCTTGCAAAAGGTGATTTTACCGTATCAGCCGATGTGAAAGCACAGGCACAGGCAGATATCGCGGACGACGGTTACTGGGGTGTAGAGCAGACTTCTGACCGTATTCTTGATTTTGCAAAAGCTTTATCCGGTGATGATCCTGACAAGGCAGACGCTATGTTAGAAGCTTTCAAGAAAGGTTTCGAACAGGCAACCAAAGCATGGGGAGATAAACTTCCGGATATTTCCCAGAGAACCTACGACGCAGTTGTCGAGAAATTCAACAAATGGAAAAACGGAACAGAGGATGCTTCCACTGAGGCATAATTCATAAAAAAGACCTGCGTGTACCTATGTCATGCGAACATCATGACATTGTACACACAGGTCTTTTTCTTTTGCTTTTCAGCGGTTAAAAACTTACTATTATTCTCCTAAAAGCTTCTCAATGCTTGCGAGCTTGACACAGACAACAAAGATGTCGATCGCAGTCGTAAGATCTTCCAGGCTTGGATAGGATGGTGAGATACGGATGACAGAATCATGCGGATCTTTTCCATATGGGAAAGGCGCACCCGCCGGAGTCATCACAACCCCTGCTTTTTTTGCTTTTGCCACAACATTTTTTGCACATCCATCCAGTGTCTCATATGTGATGAAGTATCCACCCTTCGGGCTGTACCAGCTTCCGGCTCCGAGTCCTTTTAACTCTCTTTCAAATGTATCCAGGATCATTTCAAATTTTGGACGGAGAGAATCTGCGTGTTTGCGCATATGCTCTGTGATTCCGTGGATATCTTTGAAGAAACGGACATGGCGCAGCTGGTTTACCTTATCATGACCAATGGTCTGGATCTTCAACTGTTTCTTGATATCCTCTAAGTTGTTGGCAGAAGTTGCGATCGCTGCCACACCGGAACCTGGGAATGTGATCTTGCTTGTAGAACAGAATTTGTAAACCATATCCGGGTTTCCTGCCCTCTTGCATTCTTTTAAGATCTCGATCAGATGATCCTGGTTAATATCATATAAATGATGCACGCAGTATGCGTTATCCCAGTAAATACGGAAATCTTTAGCTGCCGGTTTTAATCTTGCAAAACGGCGGACCGTCTCATCCGAATAAGTGATTCCCTGTGGATTGGAATATTTTGGCACACACCAGATACCTTTGATCGCCTCATCTTTGCTCACAAGGTCTTCCACCATATCCATATCCGGTCCGGTCGGAAGCATCGGTACGTTGATCATCTCAATGCCGAAATATTCTGTGATCGCAAAATGTCTGTCATATCCCGGTACCGGGCACAAAAATTTTACTTTATCTAATTTACACCATGGAGTATTTCCCATTACACCGTGCGTCATGGAACGGGAGATGGTGTCATACATAATGTTAAGGCTTGAGTTACCATAAATGATGATATTGTCCGGATTACACTCGATCATATCACCGATAAGCTGTTTTGCTTCACTGATACCGTCCAGCACACCATAGTTTCTGCAGTCTGTACCATCATCACAGGTCAGATCAACACCGGAAGTCAGTACATCCATCATTCCCATCGAAAGGTCTAACTGTTCCTGGGATGGCTTACCTCTGGACATATCAAGTTTTAAGCCTCTCTGCTGGAATTTTTTGTATTCCGCTTCCAATCCTTCCTTCTCTTTCAATAACTCTTCTTTTGTCATTTCCTCGTAGGACTTCATCTCTAATTCCTCCTGCTTTTTTATGTATTTGAAGCGTTTACGCTTTCTAACAAAATCAGTTACGGCTGTTCTTCCCCGTAAGTTTCACCCTTGATCTTTTTGAAATATTCGCGGATATTCTTCTCGTAGCCATTCTCACTCGGAACGTAAAACTTCCGGTCTGTCAGTCCATCCGGCAAATATTGCTGATCCACATAATGATCCGGATAATCATGTGCATATTTATATCCAACACCATGTCCCAGTTTTCCGGATGACTTGTAATGTGCATCCTGTAAATGAACCGGAATCGGCGCTGTTTTCGTATTTTTTACTGCTTCCATCGCATCTGAAATCGCATTGACTGCCGAGTTGCTCTTTGGCGCACTTGCCACATAGGTAACCGCCTGAGACAAAATAATCTGTGCCTCCGGCATACCGATTCGCTCAACCGCCTGTGCTGCCGACGTTGCGACAACAAGTGCCATCGGATCGGCATTGCTCACATCCTCTGCCGCGCAGATCATAATTCTTCTTGCGATAAACTTAATATCTTCCCCCGCGTAAAGCATTCTGGCAAGATAATAAACTGCTGCATCCGGGTCAGAGCCGCGCATACTTTTGATAAAAGCAGAGATCGTATCATAGTGATTGTCTCCGGTCTTATCATAACGCACCACACGCTTCTGGATACATTCACTGGCAACCTCAAGTGTGATATGAATCTTTCCATCTGCGCTCCGTTCCGTTGTCAAAATACCAAGTTCAATTGCTGTGAGCGCTGCTCTTGCGTCTCCGTTTGCCACGTCAGCAAGAAAATCCAGTGCCTCCTCGTCAATGACTGCATCGTAAGCGCCCATTCCTTTTTCCTTATCATTCACCGCCCTGAGGATCAGCGTCTTAATATCTTCCGTGGACAGATTCTTCAGCTCAAAAATGATGGAACGGGACAAAAGCGCTCCATTCACCTCAAAATATGGATTCTCGGTTGTTGCACCAATTAAGATCACGGTTCCGTCTTCCACAAACGGAAGGAGATAGTCCTGCTGTCCCTTGTTGAACCGGTGGATCTCATCGATAAACAGGATCGTCTTTTTTCCGTACATGCCTTGATTGTTCTTCGCCTGCGCAATGACATCCTCCATGTCTTTTTTCCCGGCGGAAGTTGCATTGATCTGAAGGAACTCAGCACTTGTGGTATTGGCAATGACCTTTGCCAAAGTCGTTTTCCCGGTTCCCGGCGGTCCATATAAAATAATGGAACTTAACTTGTCAGCCTTGATCGCACGGTAAAGCAGCTTGTCTTTTCCGATGATATGCTGCTGCCCTACCATCTCATCCAGCGTCGCTGGACGAAGTCTGGAAGCTAACGGCGACTCCTTTTCTCTGTTCTGTTCTCTCATATAATCAAATAAATCCATACAAAAAGCCTTTCTTTTTGTCCGTGTACTGCGTACACTTGACTATTTTGAATATTCTGATTTCAAAACTTGCAATATTTGAGATCATAAATTCAATTTTTAGTATTTCATTTCAAAAATATGACGGATTTTATTCGTGAAAATTCATCGCAATTACTACATTACATGAATTTGCCATGTTTGACAAGTGGATATTTCATTTTATCTTATTTTCCACAATTTAATTATGTTTTCTATAAGTTTTGCAATTACCTATATTGTCATTTTGACCTGTGTCATGTTTCTGAACTTAATAATATCATTATCTGTCCTTTGGATAGATAATGATATTATTGCATACATAGCCCTGCAAAAGCAACCTGTTTTATGTGGGGATATCCAACGAGCAGGAGGCGGTGTCTAACCGCCATCCTCTCAAAATATTTTCTCTGAACTCTTTGTGCCTATCGTTGAAATAAACTCTCCTTATGGGTATAATATAAAGAAACTACCAATACCTCAAAGGAGGGATTTTATGATAGAACAGCTAATTGCTGAAGCAACCGAATGTGATTTCAAAGTTGCACTTGAAATAAAGAAACCCAAAAGCTGGTTAAAAAGTGTTAGTTCCTTTTCTAATGGAATCGGCGGAACTCTGTTTTTCGGAATCTCTGATGACCGGAAACCTATCGGCTTGTCCGATGTTCAAAAGGATGCTGAGGCGATCAGCCGCTTAATCAAAGAACGAATCACACCATTACCTCAGTTTATCTTAAAACCATTACAGGAAGATGGTAAAAATCTATTAGCTCTGGAGGTTTCTCCCGGCCGCAGCACCCCATATTATTACAAGGCAGACGGCGTGATGGAAGCATATATCCGTGTTGGAAATGAAAGCGTAATTGCCCCGGATTACATTGTGAATGAACTGATCTTAAAGGGAACCAATCAGTCCTTTGATACCCTAACAACAGACGCGGTAAAAAAGGATTACAGCTTTACACTTCTGGAAGCAACCTATCTGGAACGGACTGGTCTCCGCTTTGAACCATCCGATTATGTCTCCTTCGGTTTGGCTGACAAAAATGGGGTCTTGACCAATGCCGGAAAGCTCATGACCGATCAGCACACAGTTTATAACTCCCGTATGTTCTGTACCCGGTGGAATGGCTTGGAAAAAGGCTCTATCTTTGATGATGCACTGGACGATAAAGAATACGAAGGGAATCTGATTTATCTACTGAAAAGCGGCAGTGAATTTATTCGCAATAATTCCAAAGTCCGTTTTGTCAAAGAGGCACAGTATCGTGTAGACAAGCCGGATTATGCTGAACGAGCTGTGACAGAGGC
>OLRS01002952.1_pt1 | contig 11880 bp, 10 predicted proteins | sample 1673171 | NCBI WGS metagenome assembly OLRS01 (sample SAMEA3136762, study PRJEB25190) | human gut metagenome | biome: human gut; feature: human-associated habitat; material: faeces | place: Austria | collected 2013
GGCATTTTCATACAGGTCACAATACATCCTGGCCTTTCTGTCGAACCGGTTGTCCGTGTTCCATTCTCTGAAGATCCTTTGTATCTCCGGATTATTGCTGTCGGTAGCCTTTGTCACATTCACTCCGGCCTTCAATGCACGGTACATGGAGAAGTCATTGTTATAGATCATGTTTGTCACTTCCCAGGCTCTCCTGTCTGCTATCTCCAGAATTTCATTTTCGATGACACATACTCTGCCATTACTATCTCTGACAATGCAGCAGTAGTGCTCCTTATGCCCATACTTCCTGATCGTGTCTTCCATCATTTGGAGCATTTCATTCTTGTAGGGGGCGACTGTATAGTTCTTAATCTGTCTTTGGGTCTTCTCCTTCTTTTCCCTGACCGCTTCCTCAAGTGCCTGTCGGTCCACTCTGGATTCCCTGGTGTTGAAATAAAGAGTAGCCGAGTTGCGGAAAGGGTTTTCCTCAAGTCTTTGGCGGCCTATTATTTGTTGCAGGTCCACCGATACATCCACGGTCATGCTGCTGATACGGGGATTGGCGAAGATATATGAATAGGCGTTGGTTGAATAGAAGTCGGCACCTATATATACAGTGGAGGTACAGAAAGTGAACATTTTGTGAAGCTCTCCTTTTTGTGGGATATCTCCGATCCTGAATTTCATGCCCGTCTCCCGTGAGAGTTCGTCCAGTTTCCTGATATTCTCCGGTTTTGAGGAACAGATGATATTGGCTTCTTCCGGACGTATGTTGTTTTCCAGTATGATCTTTTTTATCTCCGAAATGCTGTTGATATAGAATACGGCTTCCCCGGCAATAAACTTCCCACCGTCCACCAGAATTGACTTGCCGTTTCCTTTCCGATAGTCATCCACCAGTCGGGCACACAGGCTGGCAACGGATTTTCTGGACTTGATCACTTCCACTTCCGGAATTTGTGTCATGTTCGCGGGCCACAGGAGTTCATACACCGTCAGACCTCCGAATTGTCCGGTCATATCCAGATAGGATTCAAGAAACGGGGTGGCGGAGAGATAAACTACGGTGGAGAACATTCCGAGTATCATGCTGAATTCATACTCTGTCGTCGCTTTGTACTGGCAGTCACAGAACATGGACTGGAATTCATCCACTACAACGGTCCATTCCTGCAGGCATTCTCCCGAACTAATCAGGACTTCTTGAATTTTCCCTAGTGAATCGTAGGTGGTTAGTATCTTTCTTCCTCCGGCTTGTATGTATCTGCCCAGTTCGTTATTAAAGGCAAGAATATCCTTTTCCGTATTGCCTGTGTTTTCAAAATACCTCTTCTTATCCCCCTGATACCGGTACAGGTGCAGGTTATCGGAGAGGTGCTGGGAATACTTGTTATAGAGCAGATGTTTTCTGGGGCTGGCTAATATGACTTTCCTGCCTGATCTTAGATAAGCTTCAGTAGCTCCGCATCCGCATATACGTTTGTTTAGAATGTAATGTTGTCCTTCCGGTAGCAGGGTATTCCATAAATTGTGCCAGTCTGAAAGGTATCTGATCCCATCGGGGACATTTAATGTAATTTTATGCATGTTTTTGTTTTAAGATGAATGGGGTAAGTCGGAGACAGAGGGTATACGATAGTAGAGAGTATGTAATACATAACCGGTAGGATAATGTAGATGTTATAAAATATACTACAAAAAATGTACTTCTATTATAAAGTGTACACGATTTGCAAACTTTTTTATAACACTTTGTCTCCTCATAGGAGTTATGTATATCACTACACTACATTCCTTTACTCTTTGCCTCCAGCTAACCCCGGTTATACAAAATTTATGGTTCATCTATCGTTTTATCCAAGCCACTCTTAGTCTTTTGTGAGTTGATATTCAGGGTTACACCGAAAGTACGTAGCAGGAAGTTTATTAATCCCAAGTATGCTTCGATCTTTGGATAATCCCTTTCACATATGCCCTTGAACTCCTTGAGAGATACATTAATGACCAGCCCTTCATGTAGGTCATATCTCTCCTGTAACCTTTTGATATCCTCCCTGTATCTTCTGGGTATTCTCTGTGGAACTGTTTTTTCGATAACATCAGGACAATTCCCTACCTGACGGTCTGATATAGAGCTATCGTTCTTATCTGACAATATTATATTTGGTTTCATACATATATCAAGCTTTCGAGGGATTTGAACGGCGAAACAGACTTTTTTGAGAAGAGAGGAGGGGAATGCTATTATTATAGCACTATTATCAAAATACTAACTTTACGGTAACGTAAGGTGGAAAAAAGCAAATTAATTGCTACCGGAAGGAGAGTAAAAGAATGCATGGCTTGTTACATAAAATATATAATGCTGTCCCATTATGCATATACAAAAGAACAGCATTACCAATTACAGGACGATAATTACGTCCTTCCAAATCAACCTTAGCATTAGCTTGGTTTTCATTAATAAAGTCTCTTTCAAGAGTAATGATATGGCTCTTTTTATTGTAGATGAGTGTTGGTAAGTTTTAGCTTAAAAGTTCATTTTCTCTAAGATTTAGTTTTGACATACTTCATTGAATGTATTATAATAGGTTTTTCATAGCATCATCTATCTGTTCGTTGTCAAAGCGACTAAGGTATATTTGTGTGGTTTTTATATCTTGATGTCCTAATGCTTCTGAAATGATTCCTATATTAACTCCAGATTTCTTTAATACACTGGCAAACGAATGGCGTGCAACGTACGTTGTAACCTCTGCCTGAATATTTAGCTCTTTAGCTAATATTCGTAATTCTTGGTTGACTTGATGACAGATTTTATGTATGCGGTTATTTTTTTGCATAGGCGTAATGTGTCGTTTACAGTGGAGGATAGGAAAGAAGTAATCTGCCTGTTTTTGATAGTCGGTATATTTATTTATTATCTGCCTGGCATTTTCTGTTAATAATAGATTAATAACCCCATGTGTTTTTTGTCGTTGATAAATAAGTCTATTGTTTATAATATTCTTAGGGGTGAGATTGGCTATGTCTACGAATGAAATGCCACCACATAAATAGGAAAATGTGAATAAATCGTGCGCCAGTTGTCTTACTTTACTTTTATTATTACAATCTACATTGATAATTTTAAGAATGTCATTCTTGGATAATGCACGTTTGATAGTTTTTGTATTAAGATGGCTAAGTTTATATTCAGTAAAAGGATTCTTATCACGTGCCACAATTTTAGCTTCAATAGCTTTATTGAATGTAGCTCTTAAAGTTCTGAGTTGGTAACTGAGAGTAGTATCTTGGTTACCTTTACTACGCATCCAATCTTCAAATTTGCGACAGAAGGTTACATCAATGTGACTGAATGTATAATTAAGCTCTTTACCTTTGTTGAAGTTGCGTAGTGTATTATATGAGTTTAAATAGGCATAGCTATTACCTATTCGTCCTTTTGATTTTAATTCTTCTATAATTGAATGATAAAACTCACCTACTGTTTTAGCTTTGATTTCTTCCTTGCGTTCATTAATAAGGGATGAAGCTGTGAATTCTTCATTTCTGGATAATTTCTCTAATACCTTGTTCTGATATTCACTTCTTACTTTTAAGATGATACTCTGAATTAGTTCACGATTAGGACATTTAGGTTTAGGCTCTTCTTTATTGAAGTCCCAGAACTTAGGATTTACTGAAATCCCCAAACTTTTCATAACTCTCTTCTTATTCTCCGTGATACGTAGCATAAGAGGATGTTCACCATTTGATAGTACTTTACTCTTGAAACAAACTATTGAAACCTTGATACTCATAGCTTTAAGTGTTGTGCAGCGGTTTACACTATGGTTTACACCAACAGGTCATTGGGGACTATTTTAGGGCTAATTCCAAGAGTTTGTAAAAACAAAAAGGCATCGATAACTGTCAGATTACCAATGCCTTATTCAGTCGGGATGACAAGATTCGAACTTGCGACCACACGCCCCCCAGACGCGTACTCTACCGGGCTGAGCTACATCCCGAATTGCGGTTGCAAAAGTAGTGCTTTATTTTTAAATAGCAAATAAATAGCCTGTTTTTTTCCATTAGCTGATTTTAGGATAAGTTTCCGTTTGCGGAATAAAAAGTCCTTTAGTCCATAATAATTCTAAATAATATAGGTGGTTGCAAACTAACATAACAGGGTTTTGTTTATGAAATTAAGTGAATAGATAGTGCGTAACTTCTTTAAAATGAAACCATATCGGCATACGAGACATGAGAGTAGTTTAGGATAGTATATTTTTGTATTTAGTTTTATTTAATGAGGGGGTAAATGTGTATAATAAAAATAGAGAAACGTTAGAAGCTTATGTCTTAGGTGATGATTTTAAGTATTTTCAGAATTTGAAGTATCTTCCCCTAAGCGTTTATCCTTCTAATATTCAGTCTGCTTTGGTCGTGTATTGCTTCAGCGGAAAGGCCAAGCTTAATGTATATGATGATTCGCATTGGATACAGCCGCAGGAATTGATTATTCTGTTGCCGGGACAATTCGTTTCGTTCACCGAGGCCAGTGATGATTTTCTGACTACTACGTTGGTGGTGTCGCCTACAATGTTCAGCGATGCGCTGAGCGGTGTGCCTCGCTTTTCACCGCATTTCTTTTTCTATATGAGGACCCATTATTGGTATCCTCAGACCGAAAATGATACCCGGCGGTTGATGAATTTCTTTGGAATGGTAAAGGATAAAGTGACGTCTAATGATATATACAGGCGTGAGCTGATTATTCATTTATTAAGATACTTATATTTGGAATTGTTTAATGCTTATGAAAAGGAGGCATCTCTGATGACTACCCGAAAAGATACTCGTAAAGAGGAACTGGCTAATAAATTCTTTGGGTTGATAATGAAGCACTTCAAGGAGAATAAGGATGTTGCTTTCTATGCTGATAAGTTGTGTATCACATCCAAATACCTGACGATGGTGATCAAGGAAGTGAGCGGCAAATCTGCCAAAGACTGGATTGTAGAATACATCGTACTCGAAATAAAGGCTTTGCTGAAGAATACGAATATGAATATTCAGGAAATTGCCGTGAAAACAAATTTTGCCAATCAGTCGTCTTTGGGACGTTTCTTCAGGAAACATACCGGAATGTCATTGTCCCAATACCGGATGAGTAACTTAGGATAATATTGAAGATGCCTGTGGGGAATAAAGGCATATGTGGGGAGAGGAGAATGGGAAAGGGAAAGAAGAAATGGGAAACCTTTTAGGGAATCCCATTCTCCTTCATTATTATAATAAGTTTCAAGATCAGACTCCCATACATTCGCGATAGAAGTCAAGCATTTCAAAAATTGTGTCTTTATCAGCTGTCTGGTTGATGCAAATATCTCCGATCTCTTTCAGTAAAGTAAAATTGACCGTTCCTGAGGTATTTTTCTTATCATGTTGCATAAATGCGTAGAGTTGTTCGTACTGCTTACAGTCGAATGCGAATGAACCATAATTCTCTTTGATGAATTGGATGGTCTGTCGCATCTTGTCTTTCGGAAAGCCGACTTTGAGGTGTGACAGGTAAAGCTCGCATACGATTCCCCATGCTACGGCATAGCCATGCAGCACGGGGCGATTCTCAGCCAATGCCAGACTTTCGAAGGCATGTCCTGCTGTATGTCCCAGATTCAGTGCTTTACGGATGCCACGCTCGAAGGGGTCTTGCTCCACAATGTCTTCCTTCACCTGTACCGATCGTCCCACCATATTTTTGAGATATGCATAATCAATGTTATTGGTATTGAAATCCAGTAATTCGACCCAGTGTGCGGTATTGCTGATTAATCCGTGCTTTAACATTTCAGCATAACCGGAGAAGAAATTCTGTGCATCGAGGCTGCGCAGGAATTCAGTTTCAATCAGCACACTGTCTGCCGGAGCAAACGAGCCTATCTCGTTTTTCAGTCCGTTGAAGTTGATGCCTGTCTTACCGCCGACGGATGCGTCGACCATAGCCAACAGTGTAGTGGGTATATTGATATAAGAAATCCCCCGTTTGAAGGTAGCGGCGGCAAAGCCTCCCAAATCTGTAACCATGCCCCCACCAAGGTTGATGAGCAATGAGTGACGTGTAGCCCCTTGCTGACTCAGTGCCATCCATACGGAGGCCAGAGTCTCCAGTGTCTTATGCACATCTTCGGCTCCGATACAGATTTCGACTGCGTCTTTCAGAAACGATACCTCTTTCAATGAGGGCAGACAAAGACGCTGGGTATGTTCGTCTGTGAGGATGAATAACTTGTCATGCGGACACCTTTCAATGGCACGACCGAGGCTTGTTTCCAAGCTTTCGCAGAGAATGACTTCTTGTTTACTCATGATTCTTTTGCTTTTTCTTGGTGCAAATGTATATAAAATATCTTTTTTTACTTACTTTTGTCTCGTTAAAACGTTCAATTATGAAAGCATTGTTTCCTGTATTTTGCCGTCCTTTGGGATATGTGGTGTTGTTAGTAGCTTTGTTTCTTCTTCCGATTTTGCTAATGCAAGGGTTGATAACCGACCATAACCTGCTATTTTATAAGGAATGTACGAAGCTGTTGATGATGGCAGGATGCTTGCTGATCATCTTTGCCTTAAGCAAGAATGAAAGCCGCGAGACGGAACAGATTCGTAATGCGGCAGTCAGGAATGCAGTCTTTCTGACTTTTCTGTTTGTTTTCGGTGGTATGTTGTGGCGTGTTCTGCAAGGAGATGTGATCAATGTAGACACTTCTTCTTTTCTCACCTTTTTAATCTTTAATGTGCTTTGTTTGGAGTTTGGTCTTAAAAAAGCGCTTGTTGATCGATTCTTTAAAAGATAATTTTCTATTAAATTAAACCTTTTACGATTCTATTTGTCAAAAAGACATTGTTATTACTCTACTAATCGTAATTAAGGTAAATGAAAAGATTATCAGTTTGGTGGGTGCTTACACTGTTATGCACCTTCTCTATTTTTGCACAGAATAAGGTGATTACCGTTTCGGGGCGTGTTGTCGAATCTGACTCTAAAGAGCCAGCTGCACAAGCAACTATTCAATTGTTATCGTTGCCGGATAGCGCTTATGCAGCCGGTATAGCAAGTAGTAATAAGGGTTGGTTTACGCTCCCTAAAGTGAAAGCGGGGAAATATTTGTTGAAGGTTTCTTACATCGGTTTCCGTACGAAATTCGTTCCTGTACAATTATCCAACAATGTGACTGAAAAGAAAATGGGGACAATCTCTCTGGACCCTGATGCAGTGATGCTGAGCGAGGCTGTGATTACGGCGGAAGCTCCTCCTGTTACTGTAAGAGCTGATACTACAGAGTATTCTGCAGCGGCTTACCCTGTACCGGAAGGTTCAATGTTAGAAGATCTTGTGAAAAAAATTCCAGGAGCTGAAGTGAGTGATGAAGGTAAAATTACTATAAATGGTAAGGAAATAAAAAAGATAATGGTTGATGGAAAGGAATTTTTTTCTGATGACCCGAAAGTCTCTATGAAGAACTTACCTGCTAATATGATTGAGAAAGTAAAGGCTTATGATAAAAAAAGTGATATGGCACGTATCACAGGAATTGATGATGGAGATGAAGAGCCCGTCTTGGATTTGACCGTTAAGAAAGGTATGAAAAAAGGATGGATTGGAAATCTTATTGCAGGGTATGGTAGCCAGGATCGGTATGAAGGGGGAGTAATGATCAGCCGCTTTAAAGATGATGCCAGTCTTTCAATTATAGGTTCTGCAAATAATACTAATAATAAAGGATTTTCTGAATTTGGTGATGCCGGACAAGGACTAGGTGGAGGTAATGCTGGTTCAGGTATTACAACTGCACAATCGTTGGGAGTCAACTTCGCTAAGGATACTAAAAAGTTGCAGATCGGGGGGAATGTACAATATGGACATTCTGATAATGACGCTCGTCGCAAAACCTCTTCAGAAACATTTTTGGGGGAAACATCTTCTTTTGCTCAAAGTGAGAACTTTTCAAATCGTAATCGTCATGATTTTCGCGTTGATTTCCGTTTGGAGTGGAGACCTGACACATTGACTACGATTATTTTCCGTCCTAACGGTAGTTATTCACAAACAGAATCTAGCAGTCGTTCTTGGTCAAAGACAGAAAATAACTCGCATAGTCCTGTTAATGAAAAAGAGGCAGCTTCTTCTTCTAAAAGTCATAATGCATCTTTTAATGGTAGCTTGATGGCTTTTCGAAGATTGAACAATAAAGGACGAAACTTGTCTTTGGGTGCACGTTTCGGATATAGTGACAGCGAGTCCGATTCTTATTCTGATTCAAAGACTGAATTCTTCGAAAAGGATAGTATTTCTGATATTTCGCGCTATACAGACAGAAATAGTGATAGTCGTAACTGGAGTGTATCAGCTTCTTATACAGAACCTGTATTTAAAAATCACTTTTTGCAGTTGCGTTATGAATTTGCTCATCGCAAACAGTTATCACAATCATTAGTGTATGATAGTATTAACTACTATCCGTATCCTGAATATATAGAGCGTGGGTATGATAATGAACTAAGTACACGTGTGGAGAATTTCTATGATACTCATACTGCTGATGTTTCTGTACGTGGTATTCACCCTAAGATGATGTATAGTGTAGGAGTGGGGGTGACTCCTCAGTCATCCTTAAGTAAAACGACAATTGGTCCGAACTATAAGAAGAATCTTCCAGAACAGAATGTTTTGAATTGGGCTCCTTCAGTAATGTTCCGTTATATGTTTAATAAACAACATGTATTAATGTTCCGTTATCGTGGAAGAAGCAGTACACCTAACATTGAGGACCTGCAGGAGGTGATTGATATAACCGACCCGATGAACCTAAGATATGGTAATCCGAATTTGAAACCATCATTTAATAATAATTTTACTCTCGATTATAGAAAGTTTGTACCGGAATCTATGCGTAGCTATTCTGCTAATTTGTATTATACAAGTACATTGAATTCTGTAGCAAATAGAATGACATATGATCCTCAGACGGGTGCTCGGGTTTATAAGAAAGAAAATGTAAATGGTAACTGGCAAGCAAGAGGATTTTTTTCATTCAATACACCGTTGAAGAACAAGAAATTTACAATTTCATCTAATACAAATGCACGATTTAGTGATGCTGTAAGTTATACAAGTGTCGGAAGTTCTAAAAATGCAGATCAGGAACTAAGTACAACGCATAATTTAGGGTTAGGAGAACGGTTTACCAGTAGTTATCGTAGTGAAGTTTTTGATATATCCTTAAGTGGTTCTGTTAATTATAATTTGGTCAGAAATAGTAAACAAGAAAATAGTAATCGAGAAACATTCGACTACTATATTGGAGGTAATACCAATGTAAACCTTCCTTGGCAAGTCTCGATTTCCACAGATATTAATTGTCGATTTAAAGATGGATATACAGGTGGGCTTAATAATAACGAAGTGATGTGGAATGCACAAATTTCGAAGAATTTTTTAAAGAATAATTCGGGTACAATTCGTTTTAAAATATATGATATCTTAAAACAACAAAGTAGTTTGTCGCGTTCGATTAGCGAAACAATGATGAGTGATACTGAATATAATACTTTAGGAAGTTATTTCATGGTACATTTTGTATATCGCTTTAATACGTTGGGTGGAAAGTCACCAAATCGACGTGGACCGGGTGGTGGACCTAGAGGAGGACATGGCTTTGGCGGCGGTGGCAGACCTATGCGTTTCTAAATTGTGACTAGCTCTGAATGAAAACGGGAAAGTCCCGATGGTAATGAACATGACTAACATGACTTGCCATCGGGACTTTTTTGTTTATCCGATAATTTGCTTTATATTTGTTGTTCAGTATCCATATAAAAAAGGAGTATCCTATGATTGACTGGAACATACTAGTTAGCCAGATAGCTACGGTTGCTTTTGATATCGTTTATTTTGGAGCCATTATCAGTACGATTGTCGTTATCATTCTTGATAACCGGAATCCGGTGAAGACTATGGCATGGATACTCATATTACTTTTCCTCCCAATTGTCGGTCTTGTTTTTTATTTCTTCTTTGGTCGGAGTCAGCGTCGGGAACGTATCATCGGTCAAAAAAGTTATGACCGCCTTTTGAAGAAACCTATGGCGGAATACATGGCGCAAGACTGTTCGGATGTACCTGAAGAATATGCCCGCCTTATCCAACTTTTCCAGCATACCAATCAAGCTTTTCCATTTGAGGGAAACCGTATTGCTGTCTATACGGAAGGCTATACCAAATTGCAATCATTGCTTCGTGAGCTCCAAAAGGCGAAACAACACATTCATATAGAATACTATATCTTTGAAGATGATGCTATAGGACGTTTGGTAAGGGATGTACTAATCGAAAAAGCATCTCAGGGGGTTGAAGTAAGAGTAATTTATGATGATGTGGGGTGCTGGCATGTACCTAACCGCTTTTTCGAGGAAATGCGTAATGCAGGTATTGAAGTCAGGAGTTTCTTGAAAGTACGCTTCCCTTTGTTTACAAGCAGGGTCAATTATCGTAACCACAGAAAAATAGTCGTGATAGACGGACGTATCGGCTTTGTGGGAGGTATGAACCTGGCAGAACGTTATATGCGTGGTTTCTCATGGGGAATTTGGCGTGACACCCATATTCTGATAGAAGGAAAGGCTGTGCATGGTCTGCAAACGGCCTTTTTGCTCGACTGGTATTTCGTTGACCGTACATTGATTACAGCTTCACGTTATTTCCCAAAGATAGAATCTTGTGGAAGTTCATTAGTGCAGGTGGTTACCAGTGAACCCATTGGCCCCTGGAAAGAAATCATGCAGGGACTGACTATGGCGATCAATGGAGCGAAGAAGTATTTCTATATGCAAACCCCTTATTTCCTGCCGACAGAGCAAGTACTTGCCGCTATGCAGACAGCTGCACTGGCAGGAGTAGATGTGCGTTTGATGTTGCCGGAACGTGCCGACAACCGAATCACTCATTTGGGATCGCATTCTTACCTGACAGATGTGATGCAGGCAGGTGTCAAAGTCTATTTTTATAAGAAAGGGTTTCTGCACTCCAAACTGATGGTTTCTGATGATATGCTCTCTACAGTAGGGTCTACCAATGTTGACTTCCGTAGTTTTGAGCATAATTTTGAAGTAAATGCCTTTATGTATGATGTGGAAACGGCTCTTGAAATGAAGGAGATATTCCTTCAGGATCAGCGGGAAAGTACACAGATCTTTCTGAAAAACTGGGTGAAACGTTCGTGGAGGAGGAGGGCAGCAGAGTCTGTCGTTCGTTTGTTGGCTCCGCTGCTTTAAAAAGGATGCTTCCTTTATCTGATATACTTTTATCTTATCTGAAAAGCGAGAAATTCACACTTCCATAGACTCTTCTTTCTATGAAATGCGGATGATCTTCAAAGTTATTTTGCTTACCATGCTCCAATACAAACAAACCTCCTTCTTTGAGCAGATTATTTTTGAATATTAGTTCCGGTATCGATTCCAGCTCCTTTAAAGCGTAAGGAGGGTCGGCAAAGATAAAATCAAACTGCTCTCGTCCGCTGTTGATAAACTTAAATACATCGCCACGGATAGGCAGACATTTGTCAGTTTGTACTTCTTTCATTATTTTGCAGATAAACGAGTGATGAGCCGGATCTTTTTCCACACTGATCACACGGTCGCAGCCTCGGGATACCAGTTCGATACTGATACTGCCCGTGCCTGCAAACAAGTCAAGTGCAGTTACTCCTTCTTCGAAATCAATATAATTATTAAGTACATTGAACAGATTCTCCTTGGCGAAATCTGTTGTAGGGCGTGCTTTGAATGTACGTGGTACATCAAATCTTCTTCGTTTATAAATACCGCTGATTACTCGCATGTTAATAAGGC
>OLRS01002978.1_pt1 | contig 11740 bp, 8 predicted proteins | sample 1673171 | NCBI WGS metagenome assembly OLRS01 (sample SAMEA3136762, study PRJEB25190) | human gut metagenome | biome: human gut; feature: human-associated habitat; material: faeces | place: Austria | collected 2013
CCCCGGTGAGGCACCACTACACTTTTCGCGCTCAAAAAACGTGATGCACGTCGCTCAGCTTGCTCACATGCCTCATATGCTATGATGCTTTGCGGGTATCCTTGCTCGGATACTCACGGCGACCCGCGTAATTTGACCGTTTGCGGGTCGCTTTTTTCATCTGGACATACCTTCGACCACCCCCAGTCAGCCCACTCGCCAGCCTATGCGGCTTTTGCCGCGGCGGCGTGGGCGGAGATGCCGCACGCGCCAACGGGCACCGGAGCGTCGTCGGCATCGTCGTCGGCCTGCACACGCAGCATCGACTGATGCAACGTCAATGACAATCCAGGCGTCACCGCGAATCCCGGCTGCACCGGCTTATGGGCCGCACCGACTCCAGCCGCGACGGGCGAGGCGACGACGGACGCCGCAACCCCCACCGCGCCGAGGGGAGTCGCAACAGGAACGACAGGAGCCGCAACCGCACCGCCAGCCGGCGACACGACCACGCCCGCGCGATGGCGATGCCGCCCGGCACGAGCCGAATCCAGCACGCCCTCGTCGAACTCCCCGGTCTGCCGCGATACGATCGCCGCGCATGTGACCGCAGCGGACACGTTCGCCATCGTGCTCGGCATGCCGACGATGTTGCTGACCGGCACCAGCGGCACCAGAAGCTGCACCGGAAGACCAACCGCGGTGAACACGGTCGTCGCGGTCACGATCGCAGTGCCCGGCACGCCCGCGGTACCGATCGACGACAGCAGTCCGATCACCGCGAGCGCCACATAGCTCACCGGCGAATACCCCAGTCCGAGCGCGTTGATGGTGAACACGGCCGACAGCATCGGCCACACACCAGCGCATCCCGGCATGCCGATGGTCGTCCCGATCGGGGTGGTGAAGTTCGCCACGTCCGCGCCGACACCGACCGTGCCGAGCTGCCGTATGCTCAGCGGCAGCGTCGCCACGCTGGACTGCGTGGCGAACGCCGTGGTCTGCGCCGGCAGCACGGCCTTGAAGAACGTCAAGGGCGGCACGTGCGCCACGAATTTCAGCAGCAGCCCGTTGACGACGAACGCCTGGATGATGTTGAGCACGAAGCCCAGCACGAGAATGCTCAGCAGCGCGAGCAGCGCGTCCGCCTTGGATGTGGTCGCGGCCGTCGAGGTCGCTCCCAGCACCACCACCGCGTACGGGGTGAGCTCGACCACGTAGCCGACGGCCTTGTAGATCACGTCCTTGGTCTGCTCGAAGAACCGCTTGACGACGCTCACGTCCTTCTGCCGACCGACCGACACGATGGCGATGGCCAGCACGGTGGCTGTGATGATGATGGACACCACACGGTTGCCGGACAGGTCTCCGACGATGTTCTTCGGGAAGAAGTTGAGTATGACCTGGTCGAGCGGCGCTGTCTGCGAGGTGAGGAAACCGGCGGTCGACTCGTCGTCGACGAGTTTGACGCCCGAGCCGATGTGCAGCGGGATGGCCACACCCAGCGTCATCACGATGGCGATCAGATTGGTGAGCAGCAGCCAGCCAACCGACCGCAATCCGATGCTGCGCAGCTTTTTCAGACTGCCGACGTAGGTGATGCTGGAGATGATCGACACGAAGATCAGCGGCGCGACCAGCGCGGTGATCAGGTTGATGTAGATGTTGCCCAGCAGGTTGAGCGAGTCGACCTGCCCGTCGAACACGAGGCTCAGGGCGATGCCCAGCCCAAGCGCGAGCACCGTCAGCAGGCTGAAGTTGAGTTTGAAGACCGCGCGCAGCACGGCGATCAGGGCGAACAGCACCACGGCCGACGCCCAGACCGCCACTGCGGTGGGATCGATGTTGGATAGCGCTCCCATCAGTCAACTCACCTCGCCGAGGTCGGGCGGGTCGAGTCGGAGAGAGCCTGTGCCGCCACGGCGTCGCCACGGTTGCGGCTCAGCGCCAGCGCCCCGGCGGCGGTCAGCGCGAGGCTGAGCGCGACGGATGCGATGACCGTGGCTTCGGCACCGGTGCGGGAGAGCGGCTCGTTGCCGGCGACGACGATTTTGCGGGACGGCTTGTTGCCGGCCGTGCTATCGTTGCCGCCAGCGTTGTCGGTGTTGCCTGCGACCGGATTGTTACCCGTGTCGCCGCTACCGCTGCCGTTACCGTTACCGCTGCCGCCGTTGTTGCCTCCGGCGAGCGCCGTGACCGCATTGGCGATGTTCTTCGTGGCGGTGTCGGTCGCGCTGATGGTCGCCTTCTTGTCGGACACGGTCTTTTCGGCCGCGGCGAGCGTCTTCTTGAATGCGGCGACCCGGTCGGCGGAGTAACCGTCCAGGCTCACCGTCTTGGCTTGTGCGATTTCGCCGCGCAGGTTGAGCAGGGAGTAGAAGTGGTCGGCCTGGGCGATGTATGCGTCACGGTCGTTGTTGACCTTGCGCCCGTAGTTCTTCGCCGCGCTCAGGTCGTCGCCGGTGATGGAGAATCCGCCTTGGATGATCGCCTTGTCGTCGTACGTGGTGCCGTACCAGTTGAGCATGTATTCCCTCGCCGTGGGCTGCGGCTTGGCGTCGACGTTCGCGGTCTTGCCATGGTAGTCCACGACCTCATCGGTCACGGGGCCGGCCGGCTGGTCGGTTCCGGGCAGCTGTGCGGCGTTGTTCTTGTTGTAGTGCAGCAGCAGCGGCACCTGCAGGCGGGTCGCGCCGACGCCCTTGGAATCGACGACGCCGTGGCTGCCGTCCTCGGTCACGAGGTTCGGCAGGTACGTGTTCACGAGATGCGTGTACAGGTCCGACAGCGGGTGGCTGCCGTTGTTGTAGTTGTCGCGGATGTGGAACGGCGAGCCTTTGCCGGACGTGCTGTCGAGGATCGTGTCGAACGTATACACGTGCTTGATGCCGTATTTGCGGGCTTCCTGGTTCACGTAGCGGATCGTGGCGTATGTGTTGCCGCACCAGGTCGCGCCAAAGAAGATGTAATAGTTGCCTGGCGACTGCAGCAGCTTCTCCAGTTCGCCGTACGTCACCGATATGAGCGAGAAGTCCTTGTCCTCGCCCTGCTTGAACACGCTGGCAGCGCCGGCCGAGACGTTGTTCAGGTAGTAGTTGGTGTAGAACTGGCCGTTGGTGCGGGTCGCGGCGTTCTTCGCGGTGCCCAGCACGCGGGTCAGCTCGGCGCTGTCGGCAACGTTCGCGGTGGATGCGAGCACCTTGTCGACGGTGTTGTCCTTGTTGTAGGTGAACAGGGTCGGCAGGTCGACGACGTTTGCCGTGTTCTTGCTTTGCAGGTCGGTCAGGCCGAATTCGTCGATGGTCTGCTGGAACCGTTTGGCGAATGCGTCGACCGCGTTGTTCTTGTCGTTGATGTTGACGAGCGTGTCGGCTCCGGCGTTGTCGAGGTGCGGGTCGAAATTGTAGATTTTCTCGATGCCCTGCGCCTTGGCGGCGGTGTTGATGGCGGGCAGTGCGGCCGTCGTCGCGGAGTCCCACGTGCCGCCGACGAGTATCACGAAGTTGCCTTTGCCGTAGCGCAGGATGTCTTCGAGACGTTCCAGCGTGATGTTTTCGAACACGTGATCCGAAGGCAGGTTGGGGATGCCCGCGTAGTAGTCGAACGGCGTGTCTTCCTGGGATTGTGCGGCTGTTGCCGCCGTGGGCGTGGTTTCGGCGGCGGACGCGGCGTTCCCGCCCGTCAGCGCGAATCCGGTGAGACCGAGCGCCGCCGCGGTGAGCAGCGCCGCGGCTTTAGCGGCGATGGAGCCTCTCGTGAGGCTGTGGTTGGTGTTGGACATTGTTGTGGTTCCCTTCTGTATTTCTTCCGTATCGAATTGCGTTGGTACTGCTGCGCTGATGGCTCAGCGGGACGATGGTCCGTCGACGAGGTTGAAGTCGTACCGTGCGGTAGGAGCGCCGCCGCTGTCGGCCACGTTGAGACTCGCCGATGGCCCGGCGGATGGCCCGTTCGCCGGCGATGCGATGGGCTGCAGCACTTCGGTCGGCGCACTCGCGTCGGCACGGGCTTCGGTTGCGGCAATGGCGTTCGCCGTCGTCGCGGGGGCCGGCGTCGCGCCGTCTGCGATGTCGAATCCGTCGTCGGACCGGCCGCCGTTCGCTCCGGCGAGCGTGGGAGCGCGGCGCTTGTTGCGCGCAATCAGCGCGGCGCCCAGCGTGCCGATGACGGCGAGCGCGATGACCACGCCGGCGACGATGCGCACCACCGGGCTGGTGGTTTCGGCCCGATCGGTGACCGGAGAGGCCTGCGTGGTGGTTTCCGCCGTATCAGTGCCGCTGTCGGTGATGCCGGATTCGGTCGTGGTGGTCTCGCCGCCAGCGGTGTCGGCGGTGTTGTCATCGCTGTTCTTCCGGGAGGCCGCGTCCTTCGAGGTCTGAATGGCGGTGGCATCGGCGTTCGCGGCCGTGTCGCCTGTGATCCCGGCTGTGCTGCCCGTCGTGCTCTGGCCGGACTGTGTGCCGGTCGACTGCGCGGGCTGCGACTGTTGCGCGGTGGTGTTGCCCGTGGAGGGCTTCGTCGTCTGGGTGGCCGGCGAGCCCGAGGACTGCTTCGCCGGGGCCGGGGCCGATTGCTTCGGGTTGCTCGGCTTCGTGGCGGGGGCGGGCGTCGCCGGCTCCTCCTTCTGGGCGTGCTCCTTCTTGTAGTTCGCGCAGTAGCTGTCGAACGCGGCCTTCTGCGCTGAGACGTCGATGCCGCCTCCGGGGTTGGAATCGTAAGCCGAACCGCCACTGGAACAGCAGGCGACCGGATTGTAGTTGGTCGAGCACAGGTCGCACACGTCGCCGGCCGCGTAGGCCGTGCCGAGCGCGAATTGCAGGCCGCCGGCCGCCATAGCGCCTATCACGGCCGAGCCGGCGAGCACGCGGATAAGCCGGCGCTTCACGGGCCGCCCGTTGCGTGGCGCTTCATGACGAGCTGATGATGTGGACATGGATATTCCCTTCTTCTTGTCTTCCGCGCCGTTTTTGGATACGGCGCGGCGGTACAGTTTGGTGGCGGCGAATCGCGATATACGAAAACCTGCGATGCGGCAGAATCCGCATCGCCGCGAATGATCCGGCAACCGTCGGCGTAATCTGCCGGGAGTGTGAGGAATCATGCCGGACGGCGAATCACAATCATCGCGATCGCGCCGGCAAACATCCGAAACGGACTATCGAGCGGTCTCTCACCGCTCGCGCATGATCGGCAGTCCGCCCGACAGTGAGCTGACAGCCGATGCCTTCACGCCTTCATTGACACACATAACGTACTCCTTGCTCGGATAAGACACCTGACCGGGGTGCCGCCCCATCATCCGGGGCCGGGCCTGTTCGCGGGTTCCCGTGAACGTTGACATCATCGTAGGCTCCGCGTCGCCGCGTTGGCAAACCCGCGGTTATACATAGTTGTTATGGCCTCGTATCAACCCTATATTTGTTCACGATGACAGCGGCGACAACCGTTATGGCGAATATCACGACATTGCCGATGATCAGCAGACGGTTCATCGTGTACAGCAGCCATGCGATCAGCAGCAGGTCGACGAGCAGCGCGACGATGCACAACGCCGCGAGCCCGGATTGCGGCACGCGGCCGAGCAACGGCAGCGAGCGGAATGCGCAGAGCGATGAGCCGTCGCGCAATATCAGGCGCAATGCAGCGACGGCGACCATCGCCTGCACCACGATCATCAGAATCGTGACGCTCGACGACACGGTTTTCGCGGAATTCCCGGCGATCAGCGGGCACTCCGCGGCGATCATGCCCACCGAAAGCAGGCGCACGGGAGCGCCGGTCCGAGCGGAACGCTCTCCCAGTTCGCGCGGCAACCATCCGTCCGCGCAGGCCGAGGCGACCGGATACGCCACGCAGCCGACCGCGGCATTGAGCGTGGTGAGCAGGGCGAACGCGGAGCCGCCCACCACGAACGCGACCGTCACCGGAGCCGGGACGAATGCGGACAGGCTGACGGCGAGATCCCGGTTCGCGACCTGGGCTATCGGCAAGGCGCCGGCATCGGCCACGCAGATCAGCGCATACGTCACGACGACCAGCAACAGCGAGACGCGCATCGCGCGGGGCACCGTCACCCGCGGACGGTCCGCGACCGCGGCATAGTTCGCCACGCCGGCCACCCCGTTCATCATGAACGTCATGTACACGCATGCGAACAGGAACGCCAGAGGCGAGCCGAGAAACGTGTAATGCGCGAGATTCGCGAGCCGCACGTGCGGCATTGTCACCGCAACGTACGTGCCCAACGCCGCCGCGAGCAGCACGGCCATCACCAGTTGGGCGATGGCGGCGATGCGGGCACCCAGCATGTGCACGCCGAGGAACAGCGCGACGACCAACGCCGCGGTCAGGCGTGTCGGCAGCGTGGGCAGGCCGAGCAGCTGCGCCGCGGACAGCGCGTACGCGGAGATGTCGAACACCAGAAAACACAGGATATAGGCGACGATGCCACCGAACACGGGCGGCAGCAGCGTGCCGACCTGCTGGTACTGGCCGCCCGGGTAATCGCCGGACGAGCTGGCCAGCAGCTGCGGCACCAGCGCGAACGCGCCTCCCAGGCCACCGACCAGCGCGGCGAGCCACAATCCGGTGCCCGTGATGCCGACGCCGATGCCGGCCATCGACATGACCCCCAGACCGACGACATTGCCCGCGCCGAAAGCGGCCAGATGAACCGTGTGCAGTGAACGTGATGATGCCATGATGCCCCTCCCCGGCCGAAACCTTCATGACAACTGAACCACATCATGCCGGCGATGAGAACGCCGTTCCCATATGAAAAATCTATACTGTGTTCAAGCGCCACATTGTTCGATCGCGGATGGCGGGGCCGGGGCTCGTGTCCAACGACCCTATCCGCGGCGCATATCGCCCGTCGCGCGTCAGCTGCTGGTCAGGAACGTCTCGTTGCCGCGGGTGAAATCAAGCACCGCGCCGGCAAGCTCGACCTCGCCCGACAGATCGGGGTCATCGGCGAGCAACCGCCCCGCACGTTCGCGCGCGTCGGCGATGATCTTGGCGTCCTTGACCACGCGCAGCAGTTTCAGACCGGACTTGCCGCCCGACTGCGCATCGCCGAGCACGTCTCCGGCGCCGCGGAACTCCAGATCGGCCTGCGCGATCTGGGCGCCGTCGAGCGTGCCCTGGATGACCTGCAGTCGCTGCTGCGCGGGACCGCCGTCCTCAGCCCGCGAAATCAGGAACGCCCATGAATCCGTGCCGCCGCGCCCCACGCGCCCGCGCAGCTGGTGCAGCTGCGAAAGCCCGTACCGGTCAGCGTCGAAGATCACGATGCAGCTGGCCCGCGGCACGTCCACGCCCACTTCGATGACCGTTGTCGCCACCAGAACCGGCGTGGCCCCATCCGCGAAATCGGCCATGACCTGCTGCTTGGTCGCGTCATCATCGCGGCCGGTCAGCGTCGCGAAACGGATGCCACGGAACTGCGGCAGCGATGACAGCCTGCGCTCGATCTCGGCCACGGAATGCAGCGGCGGCCGTGACGGAGCACCGTCACCATCCTCCTGCGATGGCGCGCTGGCGGCTGTGTTGGCGGCCGCGGTGGCGGATTCGCGCCTGTAGGCGTCGGAATCGTCGTACACGCCGATCTGCGATGCCCCACTTGTATCGTCATCGCCGTCCGATTCATCGTCGGCATCGATACGCGGGCAGACGACATACGCCCGCTCCCCCGCGTCGATGCGGCCGCGGATGTGGGCGAACATGGAGCCCATCATGCGGCCGTCGTCTTCAGGCACGATGAACGTGCGGATGGGCTTGCGCCCGCCCGGCAGCTCGGTGAGCCACGAGATGTCCAGATCGCCGAACCAGGTCATCGCCGCCGTACGCGGGATCGGCGTCGCGGTCATGACCAGCAGGTGCGGCACGACATCGTTTTTGGTGCGCAGGGATTCGCGCTGCTCCACGCCGAACCGGTGTTGCTCGTCGATGACGACGAGCGCGAGGTTCGGGGCCTGGAACGTCTTGGAGAACGCGGCGTGCGTGGCGACGATGATGCACGGGTCGCCGCTGGCCGCGAGCGCGAGAGCACGGCGGCGGGCGGCCAGTTTCATGCCGCCGGTCAGCAGGATGACCGGCACGTGCCGCGTGTTCGCGTCCGACTGCGCGTGCGCCGCGCCGTCTTGTTTCCCACTGCGCGCCCCACTGTGTTTCACGGGATGTTTCACGGCCGTGCGCCCCTTGGCATCTCCGCCATCGGCAGCGGATTCGGCGGCCTTGATCAGGTCGGCCGGGTCATTGGGAGACAGGGCATCGCGGGACGGGTCATCGCCCGTCTCGACGCCGTCAATCGCGCAGAGCATGGCGCTGATGGTCGCATGATGCTGCTCGGCGAGCACCTGAGTGGGCGCGACAAGCACCGCCTGATGGCCGGAACCCGCCGCCTGCAGCATGGCCGCGACCGCGACCACGGTCTTGCCGGAACCGACCTCGCCCTGCAGCAGGCGCTGCATCGGATATTCGCGGGCCATGTCCACGCCGATATCATCGATGACCTCCCGCTGGCCGCCGGTCAGCGGGAACGGCAGTGATTCGATGAACCGGTCACGCAGCGCCACGCCCGCACAAGGCAGGGCCGCATCCTTGCGGACATTGCTACGCGACTGGAGCAGCGCCGTCTGCGAGACGAACGCCTCCTCGTAGCGCATCGTGCCGATGGCCCGTTTGAAATCCGCGGTGCTGAGCGGGTCGTGGATGGCCAGGAACGCTTCCGCGCGATGCAGCAGATGATTCGATTCGCGCACCGATTCGGGCAGGACGTCCGGGATCGCGCGGGCCAGGCCGACGGCCACGGCGTTTCCTGACCGAGACTCGGCATCCGCTGGAGCGGTTCCGGCGCCGCTGATGCCGCCGTCTTCCATCGGTTTCATTGTTTGCGGGGCTTCCGTTGCCGCATCGCCCGGGAGATCCTGCCCGGTTCCGGCCAGCAACTCGATGCATTGCACTATCGACTCATGAATGTGTTCGCTGGAGATACGAGACGACGCGTGATACACCGGTCGGGGTCTGCTGATGCGACGCAGGCCCGCTTCGACGGTGTCGGCGTCGTATTTCAGAGCGCTCATCTGCACGACACCGGAGTATTCGCCATCAGCCGGACCGGAGCCGGGAGCGACCGTCATTATTTCGGGATGGGTGAACTGCAGTTGACCGTTGAACTCGCTCGGCTCGCCGGCGATCACCACAATCGCGCCGGAACGCAGCCGCATGCTCAGCCAATCGACATACTGCTTCTTGTACGAGAAGAACACCAAACGGGCGGCGGCCCCCGCGACATGCCGGGAAACCGCGAAATCCCCGTCATCCACCACGGCCTCGAGCCGGTAGCCCCGCCGAACGTTCATCGGCACGACCCGCATGCCGCGCACCGACGCGGAGAACGCCATTCTCTCGCCGATACGGGCCTCGCGCAGTGCCCGCAGGGGCACCGGATCGGCGACGCGGAACGGATAGTAGGTCAACGCATCGCCCACCGTCACGACGCCAAGGCTTTTGAGCGCGCCGACACGCCGCTTGTTCGTCATGATCGACGACATGGTGGTGTTCAACGTGATGCTCATACGTCCCTATTGTGGTGTGCCGGCGGGACGGCATCGCATTGTCCCCTCCGCCAGCGGATATAAAGAGGCCCCGGAGTCTTGCGACTTCCGGGGCCTCAGTGAAACGTTATCGCGCGATGTCACGCAACCACACGCTGAACCTTGCCGGCCTTGAGGCACTTGACGCACACGCGGACGCGAACGTTCTGGCCGTCAACGGTGGTACGAACCGGCTGCAGGTTCGGGCGGAAGGTGCGCTTGTTGCGGATATGCGAGTGAGAAACGGTGTATCCGACCTGCGGACCCTTGCCGCACACTGCACAACGAGCTGCCATGATGGACTCCCTTAATAACCTTGATGTTCAAGTCTTCCGTGTTCCAGCACGGATGCTTGAACACACAACTTCACAATAATAGCGCCAAATACAAACAAATGCAAATCAAGCGTGTATCATTGCGGCTTTCACCTACACATCCACACAATATCACCCGTCTTGACTATTGCCGCATCCAGCAACTCTTCATAAAATCACGGTAAAACGGTTACTGTATGGCATACGATACATGCAACGCGGCAATCGTCAAGGAGGAATGATGCTCAATTCACTTAAAGGCCTGCTTTCACGCAAAAACGACGTGCCCTCCCCCACAGTGATCTCGTTGGGACAGGTGTGGGTCGACATCATGATGGACATCGACGCGATTCCCCAACCGGGCGGATTCGCCGTCGCGAACCATACCATGCCGTCGGTGGGCGGCAGCTTCCGCGTCATGCAGGCGGCCAGCCGGATTGGGGCGGCGACCAAGCACGCAGGCGTCATCGGCAACGGGCCGTGGGCGTCACTGATCCGCAAGGCTCTCAACGACAACGGCATCGAGCACATCGGCCAGGACCGCATCGACGCCGATTCCGGTTTCCGTCTGGTGCTCAACGACAGCGAGCGCAAGACGTTCGTCGCCACGTATGGCGCCGAATCACAAGGCAACGAGAACACGTTCGACTGCGTGGAGCCCGGCGAGGGCGATGTGGTGCACATCAGCGCCAACACGCTGATGGATCACAGCGCGTCAGGCATCGACGCCTTCCTGCATCGCACCGCTTCGGACCCGACGACGCGCGACTACAGCATCGTGCTCAATCCGACCAACACGCTGCACATGGTCAGCGACCACCTGCTGGAGGATCTGGTGCTGGTGCGGCCCATCTGGTCCTGCAACCGTCAGGAGGCCCGCACGCTCGCCGACCGGCTTGGCGTGTTCGTGGACGATTCCCTGTCGATGACCGTCGGCGGCGGATTCGACGACTCGATGAAGGCGCTGTGCAACAGCCTCGGCGCCACGCTGCGCGCGCCGCTGGTGGTTCGTGCGGGGTCGCGCGGCGCGTGGGTGCGCACGCCGGGCGGCGAAGTCATCCATGTGGAGGGGTATCCGACGAAGGCGACGCACACCCGTTCGGCGGGCTCGTGCCACACCGGTGCCATGTGCGCACTGATCGCCCGCGGCTGGTCGCTTGTCGATGCGGTGAAGATCGCCAACGCGGCCGCTTCGCTGGGCATTCAGCGTTCCATCAACGGCGTTCCGGACTGCCCCGGCTATGACGAGGTCATCGCCAAGCTCGAGGAAGACGAGACTCCGGCCGAGGCCGCGAAGTAGCCATTCCCCGCAGCGTCGCCCGGCCGATATGGATTGTTGCGCAACGCTGTCGTTCCGTTTGCGTCCTTAAGTGCGCGCCGAACGGACGACTCTGCGCACATAGGGACGCAAATCGGGTGTTTTGCGTCCCTATGTGCGCGCACTTGTCGTTTCGGCGCGCACTTAAGGACGCTATTGGACCAATCACCGTACCGATGACCGCTCAGGCGCGGCCACCCCACGGCGTCTGGCCGACAATCCCCATATCGCGGGCGAGCCTGCGATGCAGTTCCTTCGTCAACGGAATCAGATCGCTTTCCAGCGGATAATTCAGAAAAACGCTGCGGCAACGGCATGTAATTCACCCGCAACCATATGTAGATTCGTCCATCCATCACGATCAGATTCGGTCTGTACGGGCTCATCTTCAGCAGTTCGACCACGTCGGCGGGCATGCCGCCCTGCTCGCTGGTGCGCTGAAACATCTTGCGACCCTGATAGATGGTCGCCCACATGAGTGGGCCTCGTGGCACCGTGCATGCCTGGACTGCCGGACTTTCAGGGTTTCGTTC